>JACLAC010004122.1_pt1 | contig 22912 bp, 23 predicted proteins | sample 8027881 | NCBI WGS metagenome assembly JACLAC01 (sample SAMN15725517, study PRJNA655200) | protist metagenome | isolation source: fluorescence activated cell sorting (FACS) single amplified genomes of... | place: Spain: Blaines Bay Microbial Observatory, Mediterranean Sea | collected 2016-01-19 | reverse complement strand
CCAATTATTACTTTTTCACGAGGAGGTCAAATGATTTAGCTAGAAAACGTCCATCTTTCACCTGTCCCGTTACCTTAGCGGAGTGAATTACGGTGCACAAACCATCTGCTGCATGTGCATCCCCTAGTTCATCCATGGTAATGCCATCAACGAAGTAAATTTTACCATCTGTACGAATGGCTAAATCACAACCACCTCCGGAGAGATCGAAATTGCACTGCCCACATGAGGCTTCAACAACCATAGCGGTTGAACGTTGAGATTCTAGTGGTTGAACTGTTTTTGATTGACACGCAATTAATAGAATACTAGGAAGCAAAAATAAACAAGTTGTTTTCAGATGCTGAAGCGATATTTTCATCATGATTTTATCTCCGATGATAGTTGCTATGGTGTTAACGGAACTTTGTAAGAGATATATAGAGACATTTATATGCAATTTCTCCATGGTTTCAATTGAGGTGTCTCAGACAGAAGACATCCACAACTGGTTGTAATTGTATCCGAAACGTTAGTTTTTTTCTATAACATTTGTTTTCGCCTGACCCAACTCATGATTATTCAACTTCACTAGTGGGCATTTCATTGAAGGGTGACTGGATTAGGGTTTGCTTTTCATGGTGTCGGGAGTCTAAGAATTTGAACACCACACATTCCGGTGCATTGACTTCCATAATAGAGGTTCCTCCCCAACCCCAAAATCCCTTTTCTGGCAATATAGGCAATAGAGCCACTATCACTGACCGGGCAGGAATAGCAACTGGTCCAGCCGCCCAAACCCCTTTTTCTGGATCCCTTAGGCTTACCTGCACTCCTTTCGCATCTTGGTCACCTAAATTCATCATGAGCGCGCGGGCAACTGGAGGTTCATATGACTCGCCCCACTGTCCTCCATCGTGACCAGAGTGAAAACATGGTAACACAAAAGCTGATGAACAGAAGATGGCAGGTCCATCATAATTTTGGGTGAAAATTCTCCCCAATTGAAACAAATTGGGTTCGAGACTATGACCATCAGTAGGGATTTCTAGAAAACGACTGCAGATTTCGTCTAACTGTTTATCTGTTAGTGGGCATTTATTCTCCTTCAACTTCCACTTGCCAAAGAATGCTACACCAGGTGACTCCGGTGCGACAAACCGGATGAGGCGGATCTGTTGCTCCAACTCTTCGGCGGTTTGGGTCCAGTGTTCCCCACCTTTGTCATTGCTTTCCTTGCCCAATCCTAAAGCCACCAAACTCTTCTCCAATAAACCATTAAGACGTGCTGCCTGCAACTGAAACGCAATCATCCACGAGTCGTTCAAGTCAACGTAAGTCTCCATCATAATTAGCTCAACGCTGTCCCGATATACTGCCGCTAATTTTGGTGCCACGGGACCTCGCATCTGCCAGACCGCGATTTTTAAGCTAGGATTCTTATAATGCGTTGCCTTTATAATTTCAATTGAATGTTGGTCGATTCCGCCATCGAAGTCCCAACCAAGTTCGTCAATATCAATTATCTGGTTAGGGTTGTCTCCAAAATCTAGCTTGGCAAGATAGTCGGAAGCTTCGTCGATATTTTGACGAAGAAACGCTTGGTGGACTACTCCTTTGGAAGCAATTCCACTTCGTTCATTCCAATATTGCCAGTCGCTACTTCTAGCAAAGGTTTGCGATTTTAGTTCTGGGTAAGCGCCGTAAAAAGCGATGATCTTATCCAATCCCAGAGTTTTCTTGATTGTTTTGATTGTCTTTACCCTATGAATTCAAACATGGAGCTTATAGAATCAGTATAGCTAATCAAATGACAAACGACCGAACTATTGTAGTAATCTGATGGCGTTAAGGTATTGCTTCATTTTGTCAGTCAGTTCCCTCCCAAAGGGTCGCCCTGTTATTTTCAGCGAATTGCAACCGCTGCCATAAGGTCTTTCTTCGTACGCCCGTATTTGCCTGACTTTGGGCTAACAAGACATAATAGGTTTCGTTAATTATCATGTCAGAAGACACTCAAAAATTATTCATTATTTTGATTCAGTCATTATACAGTGATCATCAAAAGTGCGCACAGCAAATTCTCGCAATCCCTATGGCTCGTTCCAGATGGGCTTTATGTCTTTAAAGAGTGGCTCCTTTTACAGTCGTAATGAGCTAAATAACTTAACACGGATAGCCAAGATAAACCAATGGAATTCCAACAACCATTAACCAACAGCAACAGCTGTTACGAACATATCTCTGTTAACCAAATTCTATCTCATCGTTTTGCAAATCTAGGAATTTCTGATTAGATCGTATTTCCCTGTTACACATTACTTTGAGTGGGAAATTACGAAATCTACTAACTGTTGACACCGGAAAAAGCCGGACCACAGGTTGTGTCCTTGGTTCTTAGGTACTACTAGCTTAATTTCACAACCCAATTGTTGGTATCGCTGAGCAAATTTTCCTGAGTTTTCTTCCAGCGGCACTATGATATCACAATCACCATGGACAAAGAATACCGGCACATTTGCTTCAGCCAATCCCTCTAGACGATCGACTGGATTATGCCTGTTAAGGTCGGCTTCAAATTGCTCCTCAGTCATACCATAGGCCTCAGATGCTTTGTGGAGTCCAGGATAACTGATGAGGTTGCATACGGGGTAAATACCAGCTATACAAGCCACGAAATCAGGATGTTCTGCAGCCCAATTATAAAGCATGAGTCCACCCCGACTCCGTGCTAGTAATGATGCTTTATTAGAGAAATTATACTCTTGACGCAAATGTTGGTAGAAAGAGGAATAACGCGCTCGCCCCTGAGGGGCACCAAAAGATTCACCGACATCGATACCGGCAATAGCTATACCAGCTTGTAGGAACCTGTCAAACATCCAGGCCTCTTCAATTCCTGGTAAACCAGGCAATGTGGGCGCGTACCATATCCAAGGAAGTTTATCACTGGATTGATCAGGTAGAATTAGGAAGGCGGTATCCCCTTCCAATGAGAAAGTTTGCCCACTGATCGGCAATTCCTTGGCCGTAGTTGTCATAGCTGTTTCCTTTTCTTTCATGAGAAGGTTACTAATTATTGTTCTGGCCATGACCAATCAAGCAGGTCTTGGCTCCAAGCAATACCAATGGAAGCATGATTATCGAAATGTATCTTTTCCGTTTCTGGACCTGATCCATGATAAAACATCAAGTACTTTTCCACACCCGAAAGCCAGCGAAGATCTACTACAGTACCAGCTGTAATTCGACCACGAGCCCATGGCCAGTCCTTTTGCCCCAAAGTAACCAATTGGCCCCAATCTTGCCAATTCACTAAGTCAGGAGACCGTTTGATTCCAATACCGTTGGAGGGTGAATGGAACAGAATATATTGATTGTCTTCGGTTAAAACACAGACATTTTCTCCGCATGGATAGCTGCCTCGATAAGTCCAGTTTTCCAAATCAGTGGACGACGACAGGCTAACCCCATTCTGTTTATAGAAACACCACCACAGTTCGGATTGGTCTTTGTCTTGTACCAAGTAAGGATCAATCATTCTGCCCATCTCTCCTTCAGGCACTTTTGGTCCCTTAACCAGTAGAATTTCTGGTTCAGACCAATTGACGAGATTAATACTACGGACGACAAAGATTCTGGAGGTCTGGTCACCATAGCGAGGGATTTGGTCGACAGTATATTCAGGTCGTGGATACGTCTGCAAGCAAAGCAACCATTCCTGCTGAAAACGAATGACATTACCCGGACTGGAAAAATTCAGTAGCTGGTCTCTAGGGGTTAGTTTGCGAGGCGAGGTCCAATGAAGGAGGTCAGAACTAGTTGAAACAGCAGTATAGCTGAAAATATAGCCATCATCTTCGATTTCCACTAAGCTATAGAATAGGTAGAAAAGGTGGTTATGGTAGAGAATGGCCGGATCACGATATGCCGTCGATTGGTCTCCTCGTAAAATAATTGGGGATTCTATTTTTTTCAGATCTATCATCTTCTTCCATTATTTATACTAAACTTGAATCAAGCGACCGTATTCAGGCTTTTGAGTCAAATTCTAAATTTAGAGTAGCAAGGTAGCTGTTTAACCACGCCAGTTGTTATCAATACTAGTATATCCATGTGTGTATTTTTGCAAATGCGGGGGCAATTCATCCAAAAACCGCTGACCTTCTTCCGGCATTTGCCAAGGAATGTCAATCTGGTGTTTCCGATCCCGAAACCCAATTGCACAAGAAAGACGAACCTGCTCCGTTTGGTTGGGAAACGCAGCGTGGTAAGTACGGTGGGCGAAGATGATCATGTCACCCGGATCAGTAAATAGGGGTACTATTCCTGGTACGTCGAAACCGTTGTAGGCTTTTTCTTCCTGTTTCTCAGGATAAAATGACCGTTTATCGGAAGTCAACCTAAATCCTTTTGGCCCCGACCAGTTTTCAAGGTGTGAATCTTCGATGACGCATAAACCGCCGTGTACCGGGTAAGATCCGGTGATATAGAACCACTTGCCGGAAGGCCATAATCCACGATTGAGAACATCACCTGAATTTTTAGGTTTCTCTTCTGAAAACCCGCACCAATCTGTGTGCCAAGCGACTGGACTGGATTCCGGCATGCGAATGATGGCAGCTGACCGGTGTATTGTCATCTGGTCGGTACCGATTAGATGTTGGTGGACCTTCATAAAGGGATAGTACTCTAACAGCTGCCAAGCGCCTGCACCAGATTCAACCCAAGCATGTCGTGTTCGGCTTTCTCCTTGATTCAAGGTACTATTGGGATCGGTACCGTCAAAGACAGCTTGTTTGAGGTTGTCAATCATCTGTTTTGGCAGAACATTTTTAACGATAGCAAATCCATGAGCGTCTAAACAATCGGACATCTGATCCAGCTGATCCATTCCAAACCGGTATTGATATCTTAGGTTCGGTTGCTGAACGTGTGAATAGTCTTCCATCTTATTTTAAGCCTCCATATATTCTATTGTTCAGCCAATCTGCTTGAACAATCTACTGATCTTACCAATAACCTTTGTTGCAACCATAACCAACCTAAACGCGCGAGGTCTCTGGCGACAGTGTAAATCTGACAATAATAACCGAAGATACTCAGTTTTGCCTGATGATGAAAGTCGAATTTTGTCTATCTATAACTCTAATTTGCTCAACCAACTTGGTTTTGATCAGCTGACCGAAACCGGTTACTCCTCCTAGATTAGTAGCATCGTAATAACCATAGATTTTAGCTAAAGCGTAGGTTAAAAATTCATACCATAACTCTGGTAAAGAAAAACCTTGCCTGACTTTTCTTTCGGTTTCATGTAACCGAAAGTGTTAGCAATCAATTGCCGGAAAGTTACGTTTTTATCTTCAGAAAAAGCGTGTCGACCGGGTTTAGGACCTTGACCTTCTTGTACCTCTATCATCTCCAGATAGCAGTCCACTACTTTGTCATCGGCAGAACCTAATTCTTGAATGATTATTCCCAGGAGGTTGGAGTAAACAGATTCGGCAGCTGACGCAATAGATCTCTGTAGATCTAGTTCCATAACTGTGTTGGCTTTCAGTGCAATTTTCCCATCATACAATACCAAAAAACGGTAAGTTAGAGATGCTAGCTTCTCGATCACCCACTATCGTGCCTGATTCAGTTCCTTGGTATCGAAAACCGAGTAGGGATGGAGCGGTTACTGGCCATTCGGTGATAAGATAGAACTTCATTTCTGATTTCTAGCTAGGCTTCCTCAGACCAAGAAATTTCCTCGAAAACACGGGATACAACCCAGTCAGGTCTGGGTTTTTTCACGGGTCTAGGTTTGTTATCGATGTCATTGTAAGCGATGATCAAACTCTTACGTGGAATGGGGGATAAATTGTGGTTGGAACTGTGTACTAAGTTACAATCGAAAAATAGTACATCTCCCGGTTGTCCTATTATTTGTCGAATTTCGGATTCGCGGACCTTTTTTTTCAACACCGATTTCTGGATACACCATTGTTTGTAACTGGTGGTAGTAGTATCACTGTAGTGTTCCTGTCTTCCCCATAAGTGAGAACCAGAGATCACCATTAAACAACCATTATGAAGTGTGGACGGATCCAAGAATATCATTACCGACATCAACTTAGAATCAACACCATCGTAAATCCAATAGCCGTAATCTTGGTGCCAGAGCCAGACAGTGCCTTCAAAAGCCTCTTTAACGTTCAGTTTACTGTGCCAGATATAAAAACTGTTTGTCAGGATTTGTTGTACTGGAGCCACAATTTGGGGGTGTTGCGTCAAATTTCTAAAGGTGGGAACATATCGGTGGGAATTATAGACTTGTCGAACAACACCGCTATGTTCTCGCTCTCGGTGCATACCACTGTCATCGTCTTGTAAAAGAAGAGGGACATCCATATTTAAAGCATCAACTTCCTCAACCGAAAGCAGATTGGGTACTAGCAGAAATCCTTCTTGATGGTACTGCTCCAACTTTTGCATGGACCACCTCATCGACTATGTTCCTCCGGAGGATAAGTTTTGCTTTTTAAACGAATCTGACCTTTCCTAATAGTTTCTAAATGGGCTTGAATCTGTTTTTCACAACCAATGTTAGTAGGCTGGTAATAGGTAGCGCCCTGTAATTCTTTTGGTAGATGCTCCTGATCGGCAACGTGATCTGGCGTCTGATGATCGTATTGATATCCTTGACCATAACCTAACTCTTTCATCAACTGAGTTGGAGCATTACGCAAATGTAAGGGGACAGGGTAAGCGGGTTTCTGTTTTACCTCTGCCTGAGCAGCTAATAGTGCTTGGTAAGCGGAGTTGCTCTTGGCAGCACAAGCTAGATAAATGGTGGCATGGGCCAAGTTGAGTTGCGCTTCCGGTAGACCAACATACTCAACCGCTCGCGCAGCAGCATCAGCGATAAGCAAGGCTTGCGGATCAGCCAAACCAATATCTTCCGAAGCTAGAATCACCAGCCGGCGCGCGATGAAACGGGCATCCTCACCACCTTCCAACAACCGTGCCAACCAATAAATCGCGGCGTTTGGGTTGGAACCACGTACGCTTTTGATCAAAGCCGAGATTAAATTGTAATGTGAATCTCCCTGCTTGTCATGCCGTAAGACCCGTTTTTGAACAGCTTCTTGAATTTGGTCAGATTGAATTTGGCGTCGTTGTTGATCATCAGGTTGGCAGGTTTGTGCGGCCAGTTCCAACGCATTGAGCGCTAGACGAATATCACCATCAGCCAAAAGTACCAACAATTGTTCTCCTTCTTCTGTTAGGTCAACCTGCATCTGGCACAGATTAGTATCGTTTAATGCTCGTTGAATCAGTTGCTGAATATGATGTGGTTCCAGTGGTTGGAAAGGGTAAACTTGCATCCGTGATAACAAAGCGTCATTAATTTCAAAGGACGGATTCTCAGTAGTAGCACCGATTAGTCTAATTGTCCCATCTTCCACAAAAGAAAGTAGAAAATCCTGTTGTGCCTTATTGAAACGATGAATCTCATCTAGAAACAGAATAGTAGAGTGTGCTTGGAACCTAGCTGCTTCTTGCGCCTGACTAATATATTTCCTTAGTTCTGGCACACCAGTTGTGCCAGCGTTGAGTTGCTGAAATTTGGCCTTGGTCTGATGCGCAATAATGTGAGCTAATGTTGTTTTCCCACATCCCGGCGGTCCCCAGAGGATACATGAAGTTAGATTATCCTGTTCAATAGCTAGGCGAATGGGTTTCCCTGTTCCTAACAGATGTTCCTGTCCAACAAATTGGTCCAGTGTTCGGGCTCGCATTCGGTGTGCTAGTGGTCCCGACACTGGTTGATCGATGTAAAATTCTAGTTGGTCAGACATTTTCTTCTAGGCTATTGCTTGGCGAACAGCGGGAAACTCACGCCAAATATCGGTGTAGGCTTCGTATCCATTTTGGGCGCATTCAATATGTTGTAAGCGAGCAATAACGGCATAACGGACATCGGGAGATATATTGGGACCTCCACAGTGTACGGCTTGATGGTGAGCAACAATCAGGTCGCCAGCTACACCAGTTACTTGTACCGCTTTACAGGGAAGATCCAACTGGGGCATGCCATTGGCTAGCATTTGATGTCCCTCTTTTTTAAAATAATCTTCAAAGAAACTGTGTGATTTGGGCCACACAGTGAAATTCCCAAAATTTTCATCTGGTACATCCGATAGATAAACAATAGCAAAGATGGTAAATCCACGTCGATATACACCTTTGGCCATGCTGTTGCTCCCATTTCCTAAGCCATCGAGATGTCCTCTTGGTTTTGTCGCTTCCGACCCTAGTTGTGAAGGAAAGCGCAGAGCGATCTGCGCTCCACTACAGGGCATCACATTATTTGATCCCATCAAGTCTTCTGCTATCTGCATTACCGGCGTTCTATTAAACAAATCAGTCAGTGTCAGTTCTCCTTTCAGTTCGCTGCAAAAGGCCGGGGCCAAATATTTTTCTTCATCAGCCTGATGTTTACCAATAGATCCAATAGAATGGTTGATAGATTTTCGGGCAGCATCCACCATCAGTTGGGGAACCACACCAGCAACTTTTAAAAACCCATTTTGGTGAAATTCTTTTTTTTGTGATTGTGTCAGCATGGTCTTGTTCCTCCTGAGTCAAATACGGACACCAAAGTTTTTTAAACGGAAATTCACTTTTTGTACTTGTTTTCCTGACAAGTTTTCTCACTTCCAGAATGCTTTCGGGCTGAGGCCCGTTGAAACGTCCGCCATACTATTAATTTAGAATATAACGCTACTACGTTTAGCACAAGCAAATAAAACACCACTAACCTAAAAACATACATAACTGATCTTGTAAAATGTCTTGGATGTTTCCAACTGTATACTACTCTTCCAAATTCTTAATAACAGCTCATTTTATAATCAAGTAAAAGCGTCATTCTTCCAATCATTATTAGCTCAAAACTTTTAAATCAGCATGTTTAGTATGGTTTGGTTAACAAAGACCCCCTGTTATGATTATCTACAAAAACCTGATAGAGATGAGGGCGTCTTTGCATCCAGTTGATACTGCGAAAACATCCTTTGCTAGCTGGTCGATATCCGTCGGACACATTGATTTCAGCTAGAATAAACTCTTTGTCACCATGGTTCCATGCCAGCACATTACCCAACCGATCAATGATGCAACTACCTTCCGTTCGATTAACCGCTACGGCCATACAAACTTGATTATCCATAGCACGGGTCTGCATAATTCCTCGAAACCGATCGGGATCGAAGACACGCAATCCTGGTTGCCACGCACGATGATCTCCCATTATCGGCAGTAGTAGAAAATCGGCACCATTCAAACCCACCATACGTGAAGATTCGGTAACAGAGCTATCCATACAAATATTACAGCCGATTCTCCCTATCTCGGTTTCAAAAACCGGAAATCCTTCACCTGGTGAAATTCCGCTTTCAATCTCCCCACCAACAGCTAAATGAACTTTTCTGTATACACCATCAATCTGGCCACTTGGGCTGATCAAAACAGCACTATTGTAAACGGCATCTTCATCTCGTTCTAGCATACCTAACATAACCCGCAACCGGTATCGTCGTGCAATATCAACAAAAACTTTAGTTTCCCGCCCTGTCAACGGCACAGCCAAGTCGATTGGACTTCCTTTAATTCCCCATTGCAAGGCAATCTCTGGCAACACAATCAGTGACGGTTTTTCTCGACTAGCTGTTTCACATAGGGAAGCATAGAAAGAAATATTGTCATCAACAGTTGTAAATGGACCTTGACGCTGATTCTTTTTGCCTGTTACTACAGCAACTTTGATCGATTGACGCATGTAAGTAGGTATCTCATCAGTCGGAACTTCCTCTATTTGTGGTAGAGACCAAGTGGACGATCCCTTGGTTGACCAACGCAAGGTAAAACGCAGGGTCAAGGAGACATCATCCTGCTCCGGTGATAAGCACCGTTGAAAACGCAGGATCTGCGTGTTGACCTGTTCTGGTAATAGGTAGTCCCAGTCAATTACTTCAGAATTTCCTGCTTTGTTACTGGTAGGAGGCAGTTCTCCCCAATAGGCGGCACAGCGAAGGGTATCATGTGGATTGTCGATTTCGCTTTGTTTGACCTTGACCTTTATCAGATATGCTTTTTCAGCTTTTGCACCGGCAAATGTCATTTGCCAACCACCTACACAAGTACGTGTTCCATTCGCGCGAATGATAAAGCGACCATCATCACGCTCAGTCAATGGGGCTGCTAAAGGATGTGGGGCCCAAGGCTGAATGGTTTCCAAGGCCAAATTTTTCATATATGACTCCAATCAAAGAATAGGGTTTCAAACTGCCAAAGTAACGTTCGATACAAATCCATATTCACTTTTGGCTAAAACAATAAACTGTGAGCCTTGTGAAAATCAAAGGATTATCTACCATTTGGATGTATCAGTCAAGCAACTTTTCCATTAAGTGAATATGGCGGAAAAACGAAGGGAACTAACCTAACGGCGGGTGGTTACTATCCCGAAATTAAACATGGGGGGAACTGGGTGTTGCTAATCAGAATACTCACCCTATTAGTTTCGAAGACGGGTAGACGGGAGCTTCAGATGTCCCCAAACGGCGGGCAAATGAGAATCCTTAGTTTCCACGTTCAAAGCTAAATGATGTTCAGTCAATTCAAATATCTCTTCGTTAACAGTCTTGTAGCGAATAGGTCCAATATTAGGTGCTAGCCATATATAATTAAGTAAGACCTTTTTGCGTTCTTTCCTTAAATGTTCAGATTCTTCCGAGATGCGCATAACTCGGTGAAAAAGCCCTGCTTTGACTTTCAAAGTTTCGGTACTAACCACTTTGAAACGTGTATCTAAGGTTTCGGCTTTAGCTTTCTTACCACCTAACCGATGTCCTGAGGTATTCCATTTCTTTTCAGGTCGAACCAACCAAGGTAGAAAGAACTGTTCCAACTCATAGGTATAGATTGTAGATTTGATTTTGCCGTTCTTCCGTTTTTTGTACTGAACCATGCATGATTGTTTCAATCCTTTTGGTGTTTTAACCAGAAAATGTGCCCTAGAATTCACCTGATCGTAGGCCACCACGGTGTCAGAATCCAGTTTGGCCTGCATCCTCTTGTTCTGTTTTTTACCATTTCGATTGATTTCTAATCCTTCTTCCTGAGACACGATTTTGATCAGTCGCTCCTGACTTCCATCACGACTGTGGAAAATCCAAGTATTACCAACTGAGAGGGGAAAATAATCCTGTGCCATTGACTGGCAGGCGATGACTAATCCCAAGAAACAAATAAATCTGATTGTGAGTTTCATCTTTAAGTAGTTCAAGATATTTCTGACTAACAAGCTGACTCAGCTATAATCTAAATTCCCATTATGGATACAAACAAGATTTTTTTAGCGGGATAACTGTTAAAAATTCGCTGTTTCAATTAACATAACTGTCCTTGATGACCACTTTCGATTGCCTGGCAAAGATCCATCGTATAAACTAGATCTTCCAGAGAGCTCCAAGGTGTTGCATCGTTGAGGATACAGTCGGCAAAATGACGTGTCTCGTTAAATCCTGCGCCACCCACCGCATCTAGGTCTAAAGATACTTCGCACTTCTTACCATCAAGATAGAGCGTGACCTCCGGTAAAGCCGTTAGGTCTAGATAAGCTGACATGTTTTCGGCATGAACCTCTGCTGTTTGCACTCGGTATCCAACGCCATAATGGCTCATCATAGTGCCACGGCAACCATTATCAAAAGTCATAATGGCATTATAGCGTGGAGTTCCTTCTCTGTCACCATGCCAAGAATGGGCATAAACTTCGGTAGCCTGAGCCGCCTCAGTTGGTGTTCTTCCTGACATCCAACGGAGAAGGTCAACGTGGTGAATCGCGTCACAGATAATCTCAGGAGGTGCAACTTCCCGAAGTCCTGGTCGTCTCAATCCAGATGGTGGTTTATGATAGTTTGCCGACACATGAATCGCTCCTCCACGTTCTTGAAGCAATTTTCGTACAGCCAAAACTTCCGGCTTGTAACGCCGGTTAAGGGAAACGATGGCTAGGCCTTTGCTCTGCTGAGCAGCATCTAGCATTTGTCGTGCTTCTTTGGGATTCATTCCCGGTGATTTCTCAATTGAAGTGTGGAGATCCCTGCCTAAGCATTCCAAAACGATTGGTAATAAGTGCCCAGGCATAGTAACAACATAAACGAGATCTAAATCAACTTGGTCTAACATTTGCCGGAAATCTGTAAAAATAAATTGAGGCTGATGATCTACTTGGGCCTTTTGTAAGCGGTCAGAGTCGACCTCAGTTACCGCTACCAGTTCCATCCGTGGTTCATTCTTAATCATAGAAAAGTGGCTCTGAGCATGTCCACCACAACCAATAACACCAACTCGTAAGTCTCCCATCTTCTACCTTTTTGTTAATCTGGAGCCACAATTCATCAAAATTTTATCAGGAATAAGTTATGCAAACACAATGTTTTTAATCTCACCCAAACTTCCAACTTTAAAGGATAGGCAATGCCCAATTCACAATCATGCATGATACTTCTAAATGAAGCAGAAGCCGATCAAACTTATATGTAGGAGGTAACAACTTCTTGGATCTCGGCCAAACTGTCCCATTCGCTACCAGCACTATCGAATATTAGGGAATATGGACCATCGAACTCAGCTTCGGCAGCCAAATTCATGCACCGTGTGAACTCGTCGCGGAGCATCTCACCAACCACCGGCCACTCGGCTTTAGCATGAACCGAGGTGGCTTTGGGCAGAATAGCCGCGAGTTCGGTGTATTTATCATCTCCTTTGAAGTTACCGAAATCAGCACAGAGGCCAATGTCTTCCTGGCATAAATCTAATATGGCTAACAGATGATCAGCTCGTTTACCAGTCTGACGGAAATTTTCGGTAGTGACTTTGACACCCAATTTCTTGCCGAACTGTGCCAAAGAGGCTAAATTCCTAGCACTCAACTGAATCGCTTTATGCTGGGGGACATCATCAGTCTGAATATCGGTGCAACCAGCAATGACCCGTGCGTGACTGGCTCCACACTTACTTGCTATCTCGATCCAGAATTGAATTTGTTCCATCTCTTTCTGCCGTTGTTCTGGATCTGGGTGTGTAATATCTCCCTCATCAATCAGTATACTGAATAGTTCAACACCCGCTTTATCCAGTGAAGTTCGCAAACTGTTAATGTAGTCATCATCAACCTGAGGGAAATGAAAGTGACAGATTTCTAGCGTTTTAATCCCACGCTCAGCGATTTTAGCGGGCAGTTCCAACAATGAAATGTCTCCGTTCTCTCTGGTTGAGCCATCTAATTTGTGAAAGACAGAGCCTAGTGCTCGGTGTAGACTCCATGATGAAATAGACAATCTAGCTGGCATATTAATCTCCTCCAAAAATATTAGATTTATGGTATCAGTTGAACTTTAATCGAATTGGTACCTTTCTGAACCATTTCAAAGGCTTCAACATATTTTTCCAATGATAACTGATGAGTGACGAATTGCTTCACATCGATCATTCCACGATGAATATAGTCAATGGCTAATGGGTAAGCGTGTGGACCAAGATGCGCTCCATGAATATTAAGTTCCTTGGTATCACCAATTATTGTCCAGTCAACTGTTACCGGTTCGCGCATAACACTGAACTCAACAAAAGTTCCTGCTTTACGAATCATCCGTAAGCCCTGTTCAACGGCGCTTGGATGTCCGGTGGCTTCGATATAGACATCGCAACCGTAGCCATCGGTCATTTCCAAAACCTTTTCTACTACATCAATTTTACTTGGATTAAGGCTAATATCAGCCCCAAGTTTTTCCGCTATCTGCAACCGCTCATCAACCAAATCTACTGAGATCAATTTCCCGGGATTTTTTAAACGAGCAGCACCGACCATACCCAGTCCCAACGTTCCAGCTCCTGCAATCACTACTACATCACCGAACTCTATCTCTCCTCGTTGGACAGCATGAATCGAACAAGCTAGAGGTTCAATGACAGCCGCTTGTGACGGTGGGATTTCGTCAGGAACCTTGTGAATAATCGATTTCGCAGGAAACTTCATGTACTTGGCCATACCTCCATTAACTACCTGTTGGAAACCGAAGATGTTGTGGATTTTGCAGAGCCAGTATTTTCCGGTTTGGCAATAACGGCAACTCCAACAAGGAACGATTTGTTCAGCAATAGCCGTATCATCGATTTGCAAACCATATTTTTCTGTCACTCCTTGACCAAGTTGTACTACTTTTCCTGTAAATTCGTGCCCTGCTATCACAGGACCTTCAACATAGGCAGTCCTATGTTCGTCACCCCAAAATAACGGAGCTCCAGTATAACACTTCATGTCGCTAGCACAGACACCGCAGGCTTGTACCTGAATTACTACCTCGCCAGGTTCAGCTTTGGGAACAGGTACCTCTTCCAACCGGTAGTCATAAGGAGCATGGCAGACTACAGCTGGCATCGTTTTGGGTAGTTCAATACCTATCATCGCACACCTCTCTATTGGGGATAATCATTAGCATCTTCACAATCAAGTAAATCAAGAAAAGTGGTCAGATCTGGTCGTTCTACTGCAACTGCACGACCATCGAACATTTGCTGAATTTCCTCGTTCCACGGACCACGCGCACGACGATCCCGATTCCAATCAGTAATTTCATGAGGGCTCTTGCTGATTTTTGATCGCAACCATTTTAAGAGATCTGGCAAGTCAGGTCTGTGACCAACACCATCTATCAGTTCAGTCTCAGTCAAATCAAGAAACTTCATGGTATTGATATCTAGCCCAGAGTTAGCCCCAAATTTGTATTCACTCAGCGTATTGTTCAAAAAAGCTTTGGTTTTGCTAATCAGACGTCCTAAGCAAACGATGCCTAGGATACCTCCAGAATGGGCACTCAGTGGGGGACCGATGGTCAGATCAAAAGGAACGCCAAAGTCGTGTATATCTTCAGCATCTAACATATCCGGCATAGTAATAATTTCTGGTTGTCCAACAATTAGTTTACGTTCTTCGAACCCACGGCGGTAGGTTTCGTTCGGCGGTTCTCGATCACGCTCTACCGCATTGAAAGCCTTAATTTGATCAAGATTAATGTTCGAAACTGCCCGTATACCGGTTTCAATGGATTGATCATCCTGAGCCTTTTCAACGATTTCCAGAAATGTGTCTTCACTTAGTCCCAGTGATGTTAGTGTTCGCTGGTCACGACCAGATCCTTGACCAGCCTTGTATTCCCCTAAAGTGTTGCTGAGACGGGCGCGGGCTTTATCGACCATCCTGGCAGTATTCATCATGCCTAAGACACCAATATGATATGGGCTGCGTGGGGCTCTTTGGGTTAGATCCATTTTTTCCCTTTCGTGGGTTTAAATATCTAATTCTTGCATAAGTTGGCGCACGTATACGACATCTGCAGTTACTAGGGTGTTGGTCGGTTTGAGGTGGTGTTCAATCAAGTGAAAAAAGGAACGGTACTCAGCATGAATACTGATTGGATCAGTATATCCCGCTGCTTTCAAAGAGGGCAACACCATTGGAAGATCGAGCATTCCATCCCGCAACGGCACCCAGACCGGCTTAAAAGTTAATCGACCGGTTGTTGGATGCGAAAAATATTCCTGTCTAGGACTTTTAAAGTTAACACTATGCAGATAATCACCCAATAAGCCGATAGCTAGTGAGACTGGCTCGCCCGAAATTGCCAGATGTCCAGGGTCATACTGGACACCAAGCCATTGAGAATCGCAATCTTGTAACATCAGTAAGCAAGAGCTAATGTTAACATCCAGTGTGTTGCCGCTATGGTTCTGGATGGCACCTTTAACCCCATGTTTTTCCAATAAAGCTTGGAAGTTAAATAAATTTTGGCGTGCTGTATCCAGCAGTTGACGAGGATCTGTTCCTTCCGAGATGTGATAACCACCGATACGAATCTTTTTTACACCAATAGAGTTGATTGTTTCCAATAGCCGCTCGGTTTCATCATTCACTTCACGGAGTCCTGTTACCAGACGCGCCAGTTCCAGTCCATGGTCTTCAAAAATCCTTTTGGCCTCTGGCAATTTTTCGATCCCTAGTTGATGTGTCATGGGCGCATTAGGACGACAGGGAAAATCTACTCCATCGAACCCCAAGTTCTTGATATTCTTTGCTAATTCTGGTAGTGGTAGCTCTTGACACCATTTACAAAATGCTATGAGATCATACATCTGATTACCAACCGTCACCTCAATATCCTTAATAGTACGACAGCATAGTACGACAGCCTAAAATAAAAGTCAATGCCGCTGGGCGTACAATCTGACTAGAAAACTTAATTCGATTCAAGTAATCATAGGATTTTTTGGCTCAAGCCAAAGTGGTTTTCCCTTGACACCCTTATTCCTTCTGCAACAGAATATGATCTAATTATGTACCATATCGATTAAAAGAGGATAAGTATCAAAAACACAACTGCTTTGATTGGATGCTGTATACGCAGTTTCGTTGATATCAACTCAGCCTATACTTAAAGAAACATATTTTGATCAAAGCACCGGTAGGTTTTTGTCTCCATCGAAAAGAACTAATTAAAGTAGTGAAATCGTGAATGATTATCTATCAAAAACGATTTACAACATTGCTTATTTGATTAGGATTAAAGAAATAGTCAATGCTTTTCACTGGCTGAAATCATGGGTCAGTAGTTCGATCCTAATATTTGAGTATAGCTTGTTAGGGAACACTTCTGGTGGAGAAATGCGAACAGGGAGGATAGCGAATATATACTTGGTTATTGTTTGTTGTGTTAACCATAATACGAAAACTGATGGAAAATCATAGCCTTACAATGATCCGTCAACATATGGATCAGATTCCAGAATTCTCTTTACCCCCGGGGATAGGTATTCGGACATACAACTCAGGTGAAGGATACATCTGGACACGAATTCAGAGAGCTGCCGAAACGTTTTTTGAAATTGATGATCAACTTTTCAATCGAGAGTTCAGTCGGGATTTTACAGCTATGGAGGATCGATGTTTTTTCCTGGTTACGGATCAAGGTGAAGAAATTGGAACGGCTACCGCGTGGTGGAAACCGGCTTGGAAAGGGCAGGAATGGGGACAGATCCATTGGGTTGCGATTACTCCGGATTATCAAAGGAGAGGGCTTTCCAAACCGATGATGAGTGTGGTAATGCGGCGACTGAAACAGTCTCATGAACGTTGCTTTCTTAGTACATCTTCCAGGCGAATTGCAGCAATTAAAGTCTATTTTGACTTCGGCTTTTATCCCGACTTTGAGCCTGAGAATAGTCGAGAAGTCTGGACTGAGGTAGCATCGGTTTTGGATCATGCCACCTTGAGAGAATGTGGGTTTCCGCCAAATTAAGGTGAAATTTTTGCTGAAATTGCAGATCAACGGGAGGTGCAAGTGTTTAGTAGAATAAAAGTTTCCGCTATCTCTTTGAAACCAATTAAATGGGACAAATCTGCCAACGCGGACAAAATGGAAATGCTCTTTTTGGAAGCGGCCAAAGATAACCCCCAGTTGATCCTGACAACCGAAGGGGCATTGGAAGGTTATGTTGTTATGGATGTGGTTCAGAAACTTCGGACGGTCGAAGAGATGTTGGCAATTTCGGAATCTATTGACGGACCATATATCCAGCGTTTTCGAAAACTGGCTCAGCAACTTAAAATCTGTCTCTGCTTCGGTTTTGCTGAGCGTATCGATAAAGAAATCTATAATAGCACGGTTTTCATTGGTTCAGATGGTCGGATTTGCGGTAAGTATCACAAGACACAGTTAGCGGAAGGAACACATTCATCGTGGGATTTCAATCGTGTGGGTGGGCGTTTAAGAGCCTTTGATACCCCTGTTGGAAGGGTAGGCGTCGTTATCTGTAACGACCGTTGGAACCCACTGATTGCACGTACGCTAGTCTTGGACGGTGCATGCCTGATTCTGATCCCATCTTATGGATCCAAAAACAAAGCGCAAAATCAAACTGTGCTGGCCCGTGCACGCGAAAATGGTGTGCCGATTGTTGAAGCCAATGTTGGTATGAACCTGATTATTAGTAAAGGTGAAATTGTCGCATATAAATGGGGAAACGATAAAATTACAACGACTACTATCGAGATCCCCGTTCCTATTTCCCAGAAAGTAGCACGCTTATCAGAACAAGAATATCTACAATATCAGCAACCTGAGATGGAAAAAAGATATCAGCAAACAGTCAAAAAATTCCGACTTGATTCATGATTCATACTCATGACATAGTTAAGCAATGGCCTAGAGTATGATGATCAATCAGCTTATGAAATATGTTAGTTATGTTTCCTCTCAATCGATATTAACCTACTTTACGTTAGCTTGAAATCTTGATAAAATAGGGTAATCGGCTTTTTCAGAGGTTGTCAGGTACCACTAAAATCATAAAGATGTTTTATGACTAGAATAATGTTTTTTTCTTTAGTCCATTCAGGAAGAACTAAATGATTAACGTTATGTTGTAATTCAACAAGTACAATAAAGGAAATTGAAAAAATGAAGATTGGTTTGCGAATTCCCGGAGCGGCAGGAAACATGTCGTGGGCGGATTTTTGTGGCTGGTGTAAAGAGAATGGGTTTGACGCTGTTGACGTCGGGGCCATTACGGCCGAACTAGCTGAGATAGTCAAGGGTGCAGGGCTAACGATTGGATCAGCAGACCTGCCCGGCGTCAGAGATCTACTTAGCGTTGATAGTACCAAGCAGGAAGCAGGTGCCACCGTAGCCAAGGAGGCAATCTCAGTTGCCGCAGATTATGGTGTTTCAATCATGTTCTGTGTGTTTGTTCCGGAGGATGCGAGCTTAGGCAGAGCAAAAAACTATGAAATTTGGAAAGAAACTGTTCCCCCTATTGCTGAGTTTGCAGCTTCTAAAGGTGTAGGAATAGCAGTTGAAGGTTGGCCAGGTGGAGGTCCTGCCTATCCTGCTCTTGGCTGCACACCGGAAATGTGGAGGGTGATGTTCACCGAGTGTCCAGATGGATTGGGTTTAAATTACGACCCTTCCCACTTGGTTCGAATTGATATTGACTATCTACGAGCTTTAAATGAATTTGCTGACAAGGTATTGCATGTTCATGCTAAAGACACTGTTTTTGACCAGGAAGCACTATATCTGCATGGGAATTTAGGGCCTACGTTTCACAACCCACGCGGTTTTGGTGAAGACTGGTGGCGATACACTATCCCCGGGGATGGTGTGATTGACTGGTTGAAAATAATCCAACGTTTAGAGGATGAAGGGTTCAATGGTATTGTCAGCGTGGAATTAGAAGATTACCGTTACTGGGAAAACTGGGAAGCCCAAGCAGATGGTCTCAAGCGTTCACAATCATTTCTCTCAAATATTGTACGCTAGGTGTTAGTAGAAATACTGTCTTTTTTTAGCATCTCCATTTTTTTACAAGAAGCTATGCCTAATGTTGGAAATTGAAATACTCGAGGCACACGAAACTGAACGGGCTAAGAAAGTTTTGCTCCGTGATGGTTTCGTTGCAATCAAGGATATCCTTAAGGGTCAGAAACTCAAACGAATTCAAGATGCTGCAGGCCGTGTGATTCAAGACATCATCGATGCTGATCCAGAGAGGAAGGGTAATAGAGGACATCACCGTTACTCTTTCGGTAACCAGATTCATCATATTGAATGGTCTGAATTGGTAGATCTACCGCCTATTTGGTCTATAGCTGAATCAGTTTGGGATAGCGGTGATTTTATTTGTTCTGCTGCAGGTGGCGATTTCTCTCTACCTAATGCCGAAATCCAACCTTTACACTCTGATGGTAATGAGATGGGGTTTACAGACCCGTGGGTTAACCAAATTACATTACGTGACCTACCACCCCCAACGCTCTGTGTCAATTTTCTGATGGTTGATTTTACCAAGGAAAATGGAGCCATTCGGCAGATTCCTTGCACCCAAAGATCAAACGTCCCAATCCCTACGTTGGAAGAAGAACCACTATGGATGAAGAACTGTATCATCTGTGCGCCAGCCGGAACGGCTCTTGTTCGCGATGTTCGTTGTTGGCATGGTGGAACAGCTAACAACTCTGATTACCCGCGGCCGATGACTAACACGCAGTATTATGCTCCGTGGTTTCGGCAACATCTGTCAAGATGTCTTCCTCACGAAAATTACAGTCAAATGTCTACCCGAGCTCAACATCTGTGCCGCTACATTGTTCAAAATGAGTTGAGTTCCTAACTCCGGTCAGCTTGACAAGATGAGGAAGAACCGTTTTGACCCTTAGTCAGAATACCATCGAGCTGATCAGGTAATTTACATATGGAGGAAGCCCAACTGTTTTCACTAAATGCTATGGTTTTGGTAGTTGCTTTTCCATCTTAAGTAAGACAATCGCTGACGATATCTCTAGCTTTAAGTAGATCGTCTCGAGAAAGATAATATTCAAAGATAAGATAGGGAACATTGGTATACTGTTGTAAACACCGCAAATAGGTTGGGTAATCCAAACATCCCGAGCCAACCGGTCCATAATCCGCTACTAAACCTGTCTCAGAAAAACGTGAGTCCTTAGCATGGGCAATAGCGATCTCCGATCCCAACATACGCACTGCGCGTTCCAACGGCGTTCGGTCAGGAACAAAGTTGGCCGCGTCCATACACACCCGTAATGCTGAGGATCCAACTTGGTCTTTAACCCGCAGAAAGGACTCTGCACTTCCAATGCTACCGGCACGAGTGATTTCGACCGCGATGTTTACCCCTTTATCTTCTGCGACGGTGCAAGCGGATGATAGAGCTTGACACAGCCCCTGAAATACCACATTGTCATCAACATCTGACACCGAAGGATATTCTGATGGATGCCATACTAGCAGTGGACATTCATTGTCACCAAACCGGCCTTTCAAATCAGCTGTCCTTTCAACACATTCAACCAGTCGTTCAACATCTGTTTGAATAATCCCTCGTTCATTTACCAAACTCACATGCAGTGTCATAGCTGCCAAGGCAATATCATCGGCTTCCAAGATTTTGTCAACGTCTTCAGGTAATGGATCTGAATCCCCTCCGCTAAAAAACATCTGGACTGCATCGAAACCAGATGATCGCAACTCTCCAGTAGGTATAGTATCACCTGACATCAATCCGAATTTCATAACTCACTTCTCCTTTTATAATGGTTCTATTATCTCTTTAAGATATTATACTTTTTTTCGCGGGTGCGCGTGCCTGTTTCACTAAGTCACGAGTAAGTCATTTGGTTTTTGTGATTGATTTCTACTTAACACGCGGTCAGGAAAATGGAGCATTCTAGCATGATAAAAATTAAAGGTAAATAAACAGGTGGTAGGGAACGTTTTGATAATCTTGTGGTTAGTAATAGAATTAGCATTTTTGTGCTCATCTTTAAGAAACACAAAAACTTGAGAAACCAATATGGCTTGCATGATATGATATATTGACTATGGAGACGCAGGTTAAGTTTATAAAATCAAAGAACGGAGATGGTTATTGATTTCCACTAGTTATCATCAAATGTGCCCACTATGTAAGAATGTTGATACTAGTGATTTTTTTCAAAATTCCGATCGTAACTTTTTGCGTTGTCAGACCTGTTTGTTGGTTTTTGTCCCACCCGAACATTTTCTATCTGAGGAATCTGAAAAAGCGCGATATGATCAGCACCAAAATTCACCTGATGATCCACGCTACCGCCGATTCTTAAATCGTATTTTCCAGCCTATGCGGGGGCGACTGAAACCAGCAAGTTTTGGTTTGGATTTTGGCTCAGGCCCGGGACCAACTCTGTCTGTTATGTTTCAGGAAGAAGGACACTCCATGGCTATTTATGACCTGTTTTATGCGGATAACCCGATAGTTTTTGAATGGGAATACGATTTTATCACTACTACCGAAACCATTGAACACCTAAAGGATCCGAAAGAAGACCTAGACCGATTGTGGGGTTGTCTGAAACCTGGAGGTATCCTAGGTGTCATGACCAGTTTTATTGAGGAGAATAAACCTTTTGCCGATTGGTACTACAAAAGCGATCTGACCCATATTTGTTTCTATACCAAATCAACCTTTAGCTGGTTAGCAACGCATTGGCAGACAGTCGCTGATTTTGTGGATGATAACGTGGTTCTTTTCCTTAAACCAAGTTAATTTCAAATAGAGGTTCAACACCTTCAGCAAGAGGTTGAAGTTCTTAAAGAGCGTATAGAGGCTGATATACAACCACAAGAAAACGAGGACCTTATTGAGGTTAACCCCACATGTCAAGAGATCGAACACAGGAGTGTCAAACCATCTGACATATTAATAGAATTAATATCACTTCTTCTTCTACTTTGGTAGATATGCCTCAAAGCCAACAACAACTGGAATTTGTGCAGGGAGCTTCAGATTTCCCTGTAACTCCACTCAATGCTTCTTATGACGATGATATCAGGGAGTATTGGTACCTTCACAAGAAAGCTCGTTGTTACGGCAGTCATCATCAGTACAGGCTGCAGAATTTCAAAGGGTGCGTGGCCGCACTCGTCACTGACTACAACCTTGATAGGCAAAAAGCTATCGAGGTACTCAAGGCTTGTATTCTGCTGCATGTCGATACTCCTGATACGCCCAACTGGTACCTCAAGCATCATCAGGGGTTAGAGTATCTCAACATGGCTATGGCTCAAGTTACTGACAATCCCGCTATCGCTGATGGCTCTTCCATTCACCAGGAAGCTAAACAGCAGCTGCATAGCTATCTACGCAACAACATTCAGCCTCTCATGCAAACTGGGAAACCTCTGGAGTTGAACGAGATTCTTCATCGTGTTAATATCCGGAAACCTAAACTTGTTCAACAGCTGGGCGAGCAGCAGGTACAGCA
>JACLAC010024893.1_pt1 | contig 22915 bp, 31 predicted proteins | sample 8027881 | NCBI WGS metagenome assembly JACLAC01 (sample SAMN15725517, study PRJNA655200) | protist metagenome | isolation source: fluorescence activated cell sorting (FACS) single amplified genomes of... | place: Spain: Blaines Bay Microbial Observatory, Mediterranean Sea | collected 2016-01-19 | reverse complement strand
CCTGTTCCTGTCGAACCAGAAGTTGGATCTCCAGACGTTTGCCAAGTTCCATTTTTAGAAAAATATAACTTCAGGTTATCGAGATCCATTGCAACACCAATAATATCACCAGCAGTAAATGTATTTCCATAAGATGAGCTACTATCATTATTTATTTTATTTCCATTAACACCAGTATACATATATCCTAATGACATTTTATAATGAGGTTGATTTACAGAATGCACAGATTGAGCTGATATTCCTACAACATATTCGTCTGCGTCACCTGTTTTAGAAATAGGTTTAAATTCAAAATAATATTTTCCAGAACTAGCTCCCATTGATCCAATAGCCCCTGAGTATCCCACACTTGGAGTAGTAACTGTTGTATTACCGTTACTAAAAGTATTAACTGTGTAATAATTATCTAAAGGATTCATGGTACAAAAAACATTGTCGGGACAATCTTCAGTTGCAGTTAGTGTACCACCACCTACTGTAAAGTTATGTCCTTCTCCTGATTGGTCTGTTACTGAATTACCATCTTTTAAAATAAAGAAACCATTGTTACCCCAAGCTGAAGTAGGAGTTATGCTAGTTTTTATTTTCCATTCTCCAGTTGTTGTGTCTGTTTCACCAAAAACTGTTGGTGCTTCTTGTTTACCATCTATAAAAGCTACGAAAGCCATAGAACCATCAAAATTTAAATCATTTCCTGGAGATGCTTGTCGTTGTCCAATTTTATGAGCAACAGCTGTATTAAATCCTGCCGAAGTTGCATTTTGTGATGGATTTGATCTAGCACTAAAACTTGTTTCTTGAACACCATTAATATACATTTTTATTCTATCATCTGCTGTTCCTAAAGTTGTATCTACTGCAACAATTACATTGTACCATCCGCTGGTATCTCTTAATAATCTATTAGTTTTTAATCTTCCAATAGACATTTCAAAATCTATAGCATCACTATTAAAATAAAAATAATCACTTCCAGTTTGTAAAAGTATGCCATTGCTTAAAGCTGCTCTTTTAAACCAAAAACTTGCTGTAAATTTTTGATTACTTGTTGGTGTTACAAAAGTTCTTGTTAAATATGTACTAGCCATTAGTTAAATTGCGCTCCCCCCGTAGCCCCAAAGCTAGACGTTAGACTATAAGTTCTGTCTGCTGTCTGACCTTGTGCATCTGTTATTCTTATCGTAAAATTGTATGTCGTTGGTGTTATACTGTTACCACCAAAGTCACTTGTAGTTATTACACCACTATTAGATAAAGCGCAATTCGCTTTTGTAGCACCACCTGTTAAAACTAGTGGTGATGATACTTCACTAAATACTACTGTATCTCCTGAAGCTGATAAACTAAATACTGTACCTGAAAAGTTTCCTGCAATTGTTCCAAGTGAACCAGCAGCTGTATTAAATACCGGTGCATCAGATGTTGTTAAAATTGCACTTGATGATCTACCAGCATTTCCGTCTGGGTTTTCAACTCTAATAAAAAATTGTGCGTCTGTTGTGATAGTTACGTTTGCAACTAATGTTGTTGCGTTAGTATATGAAACTGTACTAGGAATTATAATAGCGCCTGTTGTAGATACTATTTCTACACTGGCTCCGGTAACAAAGTTAGTTCCTGTTATTGTAATATTTGTGGCGTCATTAGTTATCGTGCTTGGTGATACGCCTGTCACTGTAGGTTTAGTTTCGCCTATAGTTACAGATCCTCCAAGAGAAACTGCAGATCCATTAATTGTAATAGCTGAGTTTGCTAAAGCAGCATTTGTAATACCGCCACCTGCACTTGCTGTAAATGTTCCACCAACAGTTAAGTTTGCACTAGCTGGTACCGTTATAGTATCACCAGCATCTCCTAGCTGAACTCCTGTTCCGGATCGTGGACTTATTTTATTTACTTTTACTTCACTCATAATTATCTTGCCGTAGCTGGTATGTTGTTACTTCCTACTAATGATTGACCTATAGCCATATAAACATATGTATTACCACTACCATTCCATTCACCATCTGTTGTTCTAGTTTTAAAACCATTAGAAAGAATGTCAAAATTAGCAGAAGATTCAACATTAGTGTTATTAGCTAATAATAATTTATTTGGATTATAACCGATTCTTTTATTATCAAAGATACAAAAAGGTGCATCACCTCCTACTATTCTTTTTATTAAAAGCCAAGAAGGTTTAAATCCTGTGAAAATAAATGCACCATCTGCATTTCCATTTCCTGTGTATGTACCAAATTTACTAAAACCTTTTTTCTCTGCAAACGCATAACAAATAAATGTAGCTCCACTTTGATTAATTTGACTTTCTGTACCTAAAGTAATTACACTTGAACTTGGTGCTGTGCTTTGAAATTGATTAGCTTGGTCAGCTCTACCTGAAGCACTATTTAGATTTGTAACATAATTCCAACCACCCATACCATTTTGTCCTACCACCCAATCAGAAGTAGTATTAGTTTTTTTAATCATAACTGCCGCAGGTGCAACTCCTAATCCATGACCTATTGTGGCATTTGAACCAGTACCTGTATATTGAGATATTGAAAAACCTGATGTTGTATTAGCTGAAGTGTATGTTGTGTTTATAGAACCATCCGTGTTTGATGAACCTTGTCCACCACCAGCTTTCCAACTCCAACCTACATAATCTAAACTTACATCATTTACTCCTGCGTCACCACCTAAAGTAAAACCATCTGAAGTAAAAGATTTTAAGCCATTTGTTTTTGTTGCTTGTGCAGCATTAGTATTTGAAGCTACAGCATAAGTTGCTCCTCTTACAGCGTCGTATAAGTGATGATCATAAGTTCCATCTCTTGCTTTTATCCATACCCAATCAGGTTGAAAACCTGTAGTCATTGCTCTATTTGAACCATCATTACCATCCCAAATTTGTACATTAAAATAGTCCGAAGATTTATTTATAGTTGTATAAGCCATTATAAGTTTAATCCTTTTGTTGATAGAGCTGTGTAGCCAGTTGGTACATCATACTCAAATTTACCGTTACCTGATGCGTTAGTTCCCTCAGAAGATATTGCTGTTGTTCCAAAAAATCCGTTGCCAAAGTTATGAGACATTGTAGCAGTACCTGAGCTCCAATTATCTCCCCAAGCTACAAAATAATTACCAGTTGGTGTACTTGCTGGTGCTGTTATTGAAATTGCACCAGTCCCTGTTGAGCCACTTGTAGGATTTCCTGAGTTCATAAAAACTCCATTTTTAGAAATGTATAATTTGTTATTATCTAAATCCATAGCAAAACCAAGAATATCATTTGTAGTCCAAGAAGTACCTGACCAACTATTAGGATCATCAACATTGTTTACTTTAATTGCACCACTTGGATAAATAACAGCTTCACCATCTGTATCATTTCCTAAATTATCTGAATTAGAAGTTGCTATTTTAGAACCTATACCTACTCGCATTGCACTACTAGGTGAAATTGCTTTTATTTCCCAATAATATTTACCACTAGAAACATGAATTGTTGAACTACAATAAGAATAAGAATTTGTACCACTTACTACTGTGTTATTTCCATTAGTAAATGTTCCACTAAAATAAAGATTATCTAATGGATTCATAGTAGCAAAAACATTACTGGGATTATCTACCAGGTTAGTTAGTGTACCACCACCTAAAGTCCAGTTATTAGAGTTAGACGATTGGTCTGTAATCGTGTTTCCATCTTTTAAAATTGTAAATCCATTTGTACCTGGAGTAAAACTAGGAGACGTGTTGATTTTCCATTCCCCCGTCACGTTATCCGTAGAACCAAAAACCGTTGGAGCAAGAGCTTGACCATCTGCAAAATGAACATGACTTAAAGTTACATTTGCGTATGCCGAACCATTAAAACCAGTTCCACCTCTTCCTATTCTATGTTCGTAACCATCATTAATTGTAGTATTTTGATCTGCTGTTACTGCAACATTTGTATCGAATCCTGTTATTCTTTCACCATTAACATAAATAATCTGTCTATCATCTGCTGTTGAATTATCACTATCCCAAACAAATTGTACGTGATACCAAGCGTTATTATCTCGGAACACTTGAGTTGAAATTTTGTAACCTTTGTTTGTGTTTGCATAACGATTTTGAAAAAAAAGTTGGTCTGTGTCATGAAAACTTATATGTGTGTAATAATTTGTAGAACCATCATCTGCATGGAATAATGGTAAAATACTACCGTTACTATGTTTCTTAACCCATGCACTCCATGTCCATTTATCTTTATTTCCACTACCTAAAGTTCTAGTTAAATATGTTGTAGCCATTAGTTAAATCCTCCTGAACCTGATGCTCCGTGTGATATTGTTATAGTAAATGCTCTATCAGCTGTTTGGCCCTGAGCATCTGTTGCACGTATTGTAAATGAATACGTGGTTGTTGCATTTGATCCAGATTCTGTTCCAGATATAACACCAGTTGATGTATTTAAACTACCACCACCTGGAAGTGATCCAGACTGTACAGCAAAACTTGTAGCATCTGTTGCAGCTACTGTAAAGTTGATAGTTCCTGCTGCGGCCACTGTACCTAAACTTCCTGCCGCGGTTGTCCATGCGGGTGCATCAGAAACTGTAAGTAAAGCTGATGCTGATCTACATGCTAGACCATCATTATTTTCTAATCTTAAAAAATATGTACCATCAACCGGTAAAGTAAAATTTGCAGTTACCGAAGTTGCACTTGTAAATGTTACAGAGTTTGCAGTTACGATCGCACCGGTTGATGCATTAATTGCATCTACAAAAGGTGGTGTTGAACTATCTTTAAATCCTGTTCCAGTAAGGACTATGTTTCCAGCGTTATTATCTATAACAGTGGGGCTGATAGAAGATATCACTGGTTTAGTTTCTTCTACAGTTGCAAAAGATAATACACCAGATCCGTTTGTAGTTAGTGCTTGTCCACTTGTGCCATCAGCTGTAGGCATATTTAAGAATACACCTGTATTTAATTTTGTAGAGTTGTGATTAATAAAGTTACCCATGTTCGCGTGTGATGAACATTGATAGTATAAAACGTTTGGTGTTGTACTATCGACAGCAATCGTTGTATGCGCTCCTGATTGTCCTGGTGTTCCTGAAGTTGTAACTCCAGTTGTATATGCAGTTGTTTTACCAACGTTATTGTAAAATCTTAAAGGGTGTCCAGAGTTTGTTCCATCTGATTGATCAAACTTGTAGTAGTAAGGTTTGCCTGTGTCATTACCTTTTAATTCTATGATAGGTGTTTGAACACCATCGATATAGTAACCATTAGAACTTCCAACATTGTGATATGGAGAGGCTGCAGTTTTTGCTGCAACAATTACGGTAAAAGTTTTTGGACTAGAAGAAGAAAAATACGTTCCCTCAAAACCACCGCCACCAGAATCTTTACTGATGATTAGGTTACCGTTTTGGTCCTGTATTGTATCTACTTTTAATATACTACTCATAATTATCTTGCTGTTGCTGGATCTCCAGTTGATGCCACTACAGGTTCTTCTGCAAAAGCCATATAGATGTATGTTGAACCACTTGCATTATATCCAGCAGTGTTACTTCTCCATTTAAAACCATTAGATAAAAAATCCACACCTAAATTAGTTGCTTCACCTGGATTACCATTTGCTTTTAATCTTGTGTCCGCAACATTTATTGGGTCTCTTTTTGTATCATACATAAACCAATCTTCTACATCACTAGTCCTTTTTGCAATAATCCAAGCTGGTTTAAATCCACAATTTACAAAAGTTCCCCAAGTTGAACCATTCCCAACATAAGAACCAAACTTGCTAAATCCTTTTTTCTCTGCAAAGCAGTAAGCTACGTGAGTTGTATTACCTATAAGACCACTTCCTACTGAAAAAGTAGATGTTGTTGGTTCTCCACCCCAAATATCATTATTAGTAGAATTAGCATCACTTGTATTTAAAAAAATATAATTATCTTGCATTTCTGCACCTAGACTTTTATGTGTTGTGTACCACCCCCCTGTTGCACCTAGTGACTTAGTAATTAGCATAGCTGGTTTTACTCCTAATCCATGTCCAACACTTCCTGAGTTTCCTGTCCAAGTAACTATTGAAAAACCTGATGTTGTATTAGCAGAAACTGTTGAGTTAATTGAACCATCTGTATTTGCTGAACCAGCTCCATTAGCTTTCCAATTCCAAGCAACATAAGTTTTTGAACTTCCATTAACTGCTCCACCTGTATTTACTGTAAATCCGTCTGTTCCAAAAGCTGTTAAACCAGCAGTATTTGTATCTTCTGCATTATTTAGGTCAGAATAAATTCTTTTTGTAACTCCTCTAACAGCATCATAAAGTTCATGATTATTTGCTTCACTTCTAACTTTTATCCAAGTCCAATCAGGTTGAAATCCAACACCTGTTAAAGCATTAGAACTTCCTGTTCCTGTATAAAGTTTAGTATTAAAATAATCGTTAGGTTGAAAAGTTATATAAGCCATTATCCGAACTCCTTTAAGTTTTTAGTATTCATAGCATAAAAATTTTTAGTAGCACTATCAAAGTTAGCAGCACCACCTTGATTAGGTGAATATTTAAATGTTCCATGACCATTTGCATCTGCATATGTAGTTCCTGTTAAAGCTGTTGTTCCAAATACACCACTACCAAAGTTTACATTTGTTAATCCACTATATACTGCTGTAGCCAAAATGTAAGGTTTGCCATCAGCACTAATATCATAACCTGTTCCACTATTTTGTAGTGTACCGTTTTTCGCAAAATATAATTTATTATTATCAAGGTCAGCAAATATTCCTATGTAGTCTGAAGAACCAAAAGTTGCTCCGTAAGAAGCACTTGAACTTGCTGATGTTGTTGAATAATATATACTTCCATTATAACCATAATAGCTATAAGCATAACCATTAGATTGAGCATTTATTTCCTGTTGTGCTTGTGTTGCATTAGCATTCATTTTTGCTGAACTAGTAATACCATAGTGAACATAATTACTTCCGTTAGTATGACCATAACCTTCGAAATACCATTTACCACTTGATACTTCCATTGTACAAGGATTGGTATTCCATTGTGTTTGGTTGCTGTTTGTTGTGTTGTTTCCATTTGTAAAAAACTGAGCAGATAAATATTCAATAGTATAAAGAGGAGTTAAAGTAGCATAGTTATTTGTAGGACTATCTACATTTTGTCTTAAGTTTCCTGATGTAGTAAATGTGTTTGATTGACCTGAACTGTCTGTACCCAGAGCAGCATTATTTTCAAATTTTAAAAAGAAACCATTAGTTCCATAAGTAACTGATGGATTAGCTTTCGGTTTCCAGATTCCTGATGTAGAATCTGTTTCACCAAAATCTGTTGCAGCATAAGTATAACCATCAGTAAAATGAAAGTGTGCCATTAATCCATCATAAAAATTTCCATTATTTAGTGAACCAATTTCTTGTGTATTTGAATTTGTATTTAATTTTAAATCATAGTTTTGTGATGGATAAGTTGTTTGTGCTAAAGAAGTTTCTTGCACTCCATTAACATATATTTTAATTCTGTCGCTTGCTGTTCCTTGTGTAGTATCTACAGCAACAACAATATGATACCAAGCTGCAACATCTCTAAATAATCTGTTAGTTAATATGTAAAAAGACTGTGAACCACTATTTGCACCATAAAAACCTAATTTATCAACATTTGAACCAGAACTTAAATATAAATAATCGTTATTTGAACCATCAGGATAAGCACCAAAAATTGTGTGTTGTCCTGAAGCAATTTGAGACCTTTTAATCCAGCAAGAAATAGTACATTTTTTAGAATTTGTTGGTGTTCCGACTGTATGTGTTAATCTTGTTGAAGCCATAATATTATCTAATTAAATTGTCCTGAATTGTTTATACCAACTGTTACTGTTATAGTAAACGCTCTATCTGCTGTTTGTCCCTCAGCATCTGTAGCTCTAATTGTAAACGAGTACTGTGTCTCACTTGTAGCACCTGATTCTGTACCAGTTAATGTTGATGTACCACTAGCGCTATTAAGTGTCATACCGCCCGGAAAAGTACCTGATACTTTTGCCATAGAAACTGAATTAGTTGCTGTTAAATTTATTGTACCAAAACTTGAAGCAGCTGCAAAAGATCCTAAAGATCCTGCTGATGTAGTCCAAGCTGGAGCATCTGAAACTGTTAAAACTTGAGAAGAACCTTGAGCAACTTGAACCGCGTTACCATCTGGATTCTCTAAATATAATAAATAAGTTCCATCTACACTAATTGTAAATTTTGCTGTGATACTTGTAGCACTAGAAAAAGATACTTCATCAGCAGAAAATCTTTGACCCGTGCTATTATTAATTGCTGTTACTACAGGTATTCTAACAAAATTTGTTCCTGTAATCGTAATAGTGGTTTGTGTATTTTCTATTACCGTTGGACTTACTCCAGTTATTGTAGGTTTAGTTTCACCTATCGTGACAGATCCACCTAAAGATACAGATGATCCATTTATTGTAATTGAAGAGTTTGCAAGTTTTGCATTAACGACTGAACCATCTGGTAAAGTTATAGTACCACTTGAAGCATCAAAAGTTGCACCCGCTGGAACTGTAATTGTATCACCATTCTCACCAACTTGTAATGATGTTCCTGATTGAGGTATTATTTTATCTACTTCTATCTGACTCATTATATAATTACTAACGTCCCTGTTACTGTAACATTACCTGACACTGTTACTGGTCCTGCTAAAACTCCAGACTCCATTGTTTGTGTATCAGATATTGTTGCTGAATGTGTATTAACATATGTAGATGCTGTCATACTTGCAGACGGAGCTCTCTTTGCAGGATAAGTACAAAATACAGTTTTAGTTCCTGCTTGAAAATCCACAAGGTTGTCTGAGTTTGAAGAGGAGATAATTGTGGTTCTGGAAAGTGTATCAGTGCCTGCATCAGTTACTGTTCCAATACCAACTTCAAAGTCAGCTGTTCCGTCATGTGAAATACAATAGAACGTACTATTCGTATCACCTATACCAGCAACAAAAGTTTCAAAACCTGTTTCAGCAGAAGCTGATAAGTTTATTGTTCCCGTACCAGTAGATGTACTAGTTTGTTTAACTCTATCGTTAAGTACAAAAGCCATTTATATATTCCTCTATTACGCGTCGCCTAATCTAATAATAGCGTTTGAAGCATCAGCAGTAGGAAATTGAATAACAAAATCCCCGTTCGTTGCTGTTTTATTGCCACCAAAATCTAAAACTAGTACAAGCTCGTTTCCGCCTCCAGTTGATTTGTATATTGCAGCTCCTGCAGCAGTCAATGTAACCGATGGAAAAGTTAGATCAGCAAAATCAACGTATGCAGTTGTTGTTCCTGCAATACCTGAATTTGTTAAATCTTTACCACCAGCTGGATAAGATGTTCCACTTGGATTGACTTCACCTTGTCCTGTTCCTGATAGGAATACAGTTGAGGTGACGCTGTAGTTACTTATGCTAGTATACAAAGCACACTTAAAAGTGTTTCCTCCATTTCCAGAAGTGTCAAAATTAAATGTTCCTTTTAACAAGCCGGACTTGAACGAATTTGGTACTATATTTGCCATATTTTATATCTCCTTATTATGGTGATGGTGATTTAATACTGTTACGAATAACACCATCTTGATATTCGTCTCTGCGTCTTCTACCTTCTTGTTCGATAGAGTACGATGCTGCTGATCTCTTATATGCCGCTTCGTAGTATTGTAACATATCCACTGGACCTTTCAAGTATGCATATGCTTCTACCAACGCAGCGTATAAAAGTAAGTCTTGATATTTATTGGATAGGTAAGTCCCAGATCCACTTTTGGAAGTATCTGTAAGACTCAGAGGTTGTTTCATATACGCTAATGTAATCTCATATGTAGCGTTTGGTGTAGGTGCAACCACCCAGAAATTTGCATCCCAGTTTGCATAATACTTTGGTATACCAGAAGCTGTGCTTGGCGTGTCATAAAAAGCAGCCATATAACTAGTATCTTTTTTTTCTAAAAATGTTTGTGTGTTTGGTGTTACGTTTGTATTTTTTAATTGTACGTATCTGATATTTCTAAGATCAGAAGGAATCGTTACGAATCTGTTTCCAACAGCTAGATTAGATGTTGCATAGTGTCTATTATCATCAGAGTCTATTTCTCTATAAATTCTATTTTCGGCATTTTGTATAAATCTATTTACAACTGCAGTTGTCAATACTCCGCTATCTACTTCTGTATAATTTCTGATATCGTCTGTGATATTTGTTAAAGTATATGCCATTATGCGTCTAATGTTACTGGTCCTGCTGTAACTGTCATGCCTCCTGATTGTTCTGTTATAGTAGGAGTAGATCCTAATGTAAATGTATACTTATCTGTTGTTGTAACCGTAATTGTAAAACCAGATCCAGCTGTGTAAGCTGTTGAAGCTAATCCTCCTGGTGAACCATCTACATTTCTAAATCTAACTGTATCATTTGTAGATCTTCCATGATTTATATCTGTAACAGTTATTGTTGTAGATCCACTAGTTATTGAAAAAGGATTAGAGCCAAGTAGTCTTGCAACGGCAGGCTCAACTCTTGCAGGTCTTGCATTACGTAGACCTTGTGGTTCACCTGAAAATCTTTTTGGTTCTAGTTGTGGATGTTTTTTTTCATACTCTGATGTATGAACTCTTGCTCCATTCCATTCTACTCTCATTTCTTTATACGGAAATTCTAAACCCGATCGATCAGATATAAATTTTGCATGTTTACCAACAGCCATTAATTAACCTCCGTAAAGTAAGATTTAGGTGTTATGTAAGTGCTTGATGATGAACCATCTTCAGATAATGCTCTTTGTAATTCATCTTCATAATATAATTTAAATTCTTGTGTTCTTTGTGGTGCGTACTTTTGTGATAAATGAAAAGTTAAACCAGATACCATACAAGGTACAAATCTGTAAGGAACATCCGTTGCATTTGAATACGCTCCTGCATCTTCAATTCTTGTTACGTAGTAATAATTTAAAAGTTTTCCTGCCTGTGATGTACCGGGTGTTTGATATAAAGTTATTGTAATTTTATCTATAAATCTCTGTACAAAATATTGTGAAGGCTGTCCTGTAGATGTTTTGTTAGATAGAGCTTGATATGCAGATCTTGCTATTTTAGTTAAAGGTGTATCAACATTGTTATCTCTAAAGCTAGCTTCTAGTATATCGTCAACACCATAAACAGCTGTTGCACTTGAAGTTCCATCCGCTGTAGATCTAAACATAGTATATACAGCTTGTCCGTTTACTAATGTAATATTGTTGTTTGCAACTTTCCAATAATGGATTCCACGGTTTTCCCATTCTTGAAACATTATATTAAGAGATCTTCTAGAAGATTTTAATTGATATCCAGTAACATTCTGGATACCCATTCTTTCAAAAGACTCTTCTATAATCTCATCAATAGAAAAATTTTTTTCAAACTTATGTGTTCCAGAAGTTGTGTTTGCCATTTAGTCTCCTACTTGTCTAATATAATTGTTGCAGTAGCATTTGAAATTGCTGATATAGTCATACCACCTTCAAACAAAATACCATCCTCTGCTAAATTATATGAAAACACGTCTCCAGCTGGAACATCTACTTGAAATTGTGTAACAGAATTACCGTCTTGTAAAGTCACTGAACCTGCTGATCCAGTTGAAGTTAAAATAATTCCTCTTAATCTAGTTCTTCCTGCGAAGACTGATGTTGCATCTGTTTTTCTAATTGCTTTTACGTCTGATTTCATTATCCTGTGTATCCTATAGTTAATGATCCTGAACCAGTTACATCTGCAAAAACAGTAGTTTGAAATCTTATACCACTACCTGGTACAAAAACATCTAATCCTTCACTTCCGAATGTTGACTCAAATTCTAATTTTCCTGCAACAGCACTTGTAGCATCGTAAAGTTTTACGTTAGTAAATCCTGATGCTTGTATGTATGTAACTCTACAAGGACCAATGTCAATTGAACCGCCAGACTTAGTTTTTAAACGTCCGTCTGCAGTTGTCGTTGTAAATTTTTGATCACTTATGAATGATCCTCCACCTGCCATAATATTCTCCTTCAATTTGTATGGGGCCGAAGCCCCACACTAAATTATTTATTACGCGTTTAGATTATTGTTTTGTGCGTACAAAACAGTAAGTCTAGTTGAACCAGCGTTAGTTGCAGCAGAAGCAGTAATCGTTAATTTAATATCTGCACTTCCTGTGTCAGACCAAATTAATGCTCCACCTGCTTCAGTTGTTGGTCTTTTTCTACCAACTGCTGTTCCAAGTGCGAAAGTATTAATTATACTTGTTGCACCACCAACTGTGTCACCAACACTTAAGTTAGTTGCACCTGATGCTGCTGTTATTGAATCAAGTATACAATCAATGATTTGTGAATTTGCTGGTATAACAATATTTGTTGCACCGGCAGCAATCGCTCCATTTGATAAATCAATTAGATGTGTTTGAGACATCACAACTTGACCTGTATTTTTGATGTTAGAACCTAAAGTTGTTCCTGTTGTTTCTTTTATCGTTCCCGCTTTTATCGGTCCCGAAAACGTTGTTGAAGCCATAATTATATCCTCCTAGTTTATTGAACATAGTCTCTAGGCCGTCCACTATATGGGTCTATGTTCTGGTTTAATTATATAGTGACTATTTTATATAGTAGATTTAAGTAGAGTGCAAGGGATTGCGTAGTGAATGTACGTTTTCAACGATGTAGCTTTTATTAAGTAGCTACTGAAACTTGTGGAGCCGAATCAGCAATTGCATTTTCTCTAGTAGCAATCTTAGCTTCTTCAAGCTTAATTTCATTGATAACTTCTCTTATCTTGCTATCAATTCTGACCATATCAAGAGTATATTTACCGTGTATGTTATGCTCTTGTTGCCAGCTCAACTCCAAGGACGTTTTTTGTTTGTAAAGGTCTGTTATCATTTACAATTTCCTCGTATGTTAACCATGTTCTCTTCTGACTATAAAAATCAGATTTGTCCCATTTTATATCACCTTTTCCTAGTTTGTCAATGATAGAATCTTCTAAAGGTTTACCCTCTTCAGATGCGTTAACAGTAAAATCTGCTATGTATCCGTAGGCTCTGACTTTGATTCTGAAGGTTTTCATGGTTATTCCTTTCTATGACTGAAATGAGGCGGGATTGTGTCCCGCCTCAAATTTTTATCGATTACGCACCAGATGTACCGAAAATACCTCTAGGGTCAGATACGCCAAATACGTATCTTTCTCTAGCTTTGTATCTTACGTTTCCAGTATCGAAATCACCTTCCATTTTTGTAGTTAATGGAGCTCTTTCAAGATGTTTCATTCCGTTAGGAACATCAGTGATCAAGAAGAAAGCATCAGGATCAGTTAAGAAGTGGTTGATTGAATAACCACCTGGAACCATTCCCATGCTCGCTAATGCATTGATGTCATTGTCTGCAGTTCCAACTCTTTGTTGAGATTTCATTAATCTCTCCGCTGTGAATTGTAACTGAGATGGAATAATCATCTTAGTTGCTCTAGCAGCAATTTTTAAACCTCTCTCATCAGTTAAACCTGCAATGTCGATCATTGCTTGTTCTAATGAAGTTTCGTTTAAATCTGAATCCGTCGCTAACTTGTTCGAGAAAGTACCATTAATAGTAGCGTGATTAGTTGCAAATAAATTGCTTCCATCACCTGCCTTAAAGTTACCATTGAACCCGTTGTTTAACGGAGACACTGCTTTGATTTGTTTCGTTTGAGCCATAGATCTTGCCAATGCTTTTGTATACCTTTGAGCAAGTCTGTCGTATAAGTTGTCCTCAATCGCTTCCTCAGTGATAGCAAACCCTAGAGAGATTGTCTCATGAGTGTATCTTGCTGTGAAAGTTTCTTGAGCTTTATCGAACTCTACTCCAGAACCTTCTGGTTTTACTTTAGCTTGACCGAATCCTGATAACATTACTTCCTCTTCGAAAGCTCTGTCAGATGACTCAGTTGTGTATATTTCAGCATGCTCTTGGTCATACTGTTTATACTCCAGGCCGAATAGTGCATTCAAACCTGGCTCTAGTTCTTTTACTAGTTGATTACGTGATATAGCCATAATTTAATACTCCTATTATACCCCAACGTGTTGTTTAAAGAAATGTTCACTGATTACAACTCTCCAGACCACATTTGCTGATCCGATTTCATTGTTCTCAGGGTCTCTTGAAACACCCACTATTTTTACTTGTTTTGATGCTGAGTCACTTTTTGAACCATCATTTAAAGTTGATCTAGAAATGTAGTTTGGACTTGCACCCGCAGAATATGCAATATCTGCTGTGTTACCTACGTCCGTTTGCGCTGACGCACTAGATTTATTTGATCTAATCTCATACATTTGATGAGGATCATCATTTACTAATGCAACAATATCTGAAGCAGTGTTACTGCCTAATAGATATGCTTGGAACGTTGGCTTACTTGTTGACGCGTCAGTGTAGAAAACACCATTTAGGGAACCTAAAAGTTGCTCTGTACCAGCTGCAGCTACTGCTGCATATCCTGATGTAGCCATTGCAACCAAATCTTGGTTGTAGATAGCTGAAGAGGATGCTGCTACAGGATATTCTCCTAGACCTGCAGTGTTTGCTGCCTGACCTGCCATTTTTACAGGTTTCATTCCGAAACCAGTTGACGAAGCGTTAGCCATAGTCGTTTCTCCTTATATGTACCTGCCCTTGCGGGCCTCCAGTACGGTTTATATAATTCGCTGGTTTCGAATTGTTAAAAAATTAACTTTTCTTGCCACCGAAGGTTACACGAGTATTTCTATCTACTGAGATAGGCATACTCTTATGCTGTTCCTTCGCAAGATCGGCGTCTATTGCAGCTTGTTGATCCTGTGCCTGTTCGGCATAGTAATTTGTTCTTTGCTGCGCGATCTCCTCTGGTACCCTTGTCAGCACAAGGCCTCCGTGCCCGATCACCCCTGCGTATTTGCCATCCGCGATTGCTGGAAAGTCCTCTTCGGGATATTCATCTGCTCTTACTAACTCATACCCTGACCTTAAGCGTCCTTGTATGTTTTTCGTGTCGACGTATCCCAAGACTTCTACCCTGACCCATCTGTGTCTAAATCCATTTGGCGCGTTGGGTGTATCTAAGTACGATGGTGGAGCCCAAACTTTAGGTTGTTCTTTTACTTTAACTTCCTTAGCTCTAGGTTCAACTTTTGTTGAATCACTTTTGCTCGTTTGACTCGCACGATTTGGCGTTTTATTATTTTCCATATGCTTATGCCTCCTTCGTGTTCATAAGTTGTTTCGCATATTCTTCTAGCGGCACACCTAATTTTTTAGCAATTGCTACTTGAGAAGATGTGAGTCTCACTGTTTTAGCGTTAGCCTTTGTACTACGCGTTGCAGAGGCAACGGTTTGTGTAGGTTTGCTAACTGATTTATTAACAGGTTTATCAAATTTATGAGGAAATTCCAACCTAATTCTTTTGTCTATTTCCTTATAATATTCGTCAGATTTAGGGTTTATCCCTTCCTCTTCTGTTAATTTTCTATGAAGATCAAAGGCAGTATAAGTCATGGCTGAATCTGTTCCAAACCATTCATTATTACCTGCCCATGCCTCAGCTTTTGGATCTGGCTGAGCTGCGGGTTGTTGTTGATTAATAGGTTGTTCTTTAGGCAATTCTTTAGCTGCCTTTTCTCTCATTTCATTTTGAGTTTTAAGTTCAGCTAGTCTACCTTGTTCATAACCTAATTGTGAGATTGCTGTTAAAGCTTCTGTTTCAGACTTTGCATCATCACTTTGACGTGCAGATGTAAGTTTGGCTTGTGCAGCAGCTAATTGTCCAGAAATTCTATTCTCCATTTCTGTTGTATAGTCTTTGTCTAGAGTATTAGCTTGAGTTTTAAACTCATCTCTTTCTTTTCTAACGCTTTCAGCATAACGCAAAGCTTCTTCTCTTTGCCTTTCTGCTTCTCGCATTTTTTTAGTAAGCTTAGCTATTCTTTTCTTAACTCCGTCAGAATAGTCTTCAGCTTCCTTACCTTCACTTTTTTGTTTATTATCTTCTTGAACAACAGGTTGCTCCACAGGTTTCTCAGATGAGTCACCGGCGATACCACCGTCTTCAAGTTTTGTTTCAGGTTCTTCATTTGTTTTGTCCTCCGTCGCTTGTTCTACAACGACTTCTTCTTTTTCGTTTTCTTTTTTTTCTTGTGGCAGTTCTATTTCAACATCTGGACCCGATGTATCAATATCAACTGATTTGTCTTCTTCTTGCATAGCTTCTCCTATGGTTATTAAAATTCGTGGAAGATATCTTCAGGGTTTTCCACGGTCGCTAAAACTTCATCATCATTGAGAAGTCTTATCTCACCCCCATCTATTTTAATTCGTGATCCGGCATATCTTGCAAAGATAATCCAATCACCTTTTTTACACCAGGGGCCTTCTGGGTATCTTTCTTTGTCATAGCAGTGTGGACCCATTCTTAAAACTAAACCACAAGTTGATGCTACTTGTGATCGTTCAACTGTTTCATCTGCTAGTATTATCCCACCTTTCGTTTTTTCTTTTTGTTTAAAAGGTAGAACTAAAATTCTCCAACCTGTAGGTTCAGGTAGTTTTGACTCTTCGTTAATATCTTTTTTTTCTGGTTGTTCAACACCAACAAGATTTTTATTTGGTGTTATTATTTTTTGTTTTGATGCTGATAATTGTTCCTTGACTGTCATTTTGCTCCTTTTTGTTTAGCAGGGTGGATATTTCCTGTAATAAACTTTCGTAAGTTCTTACTTGACCTAACATATACTGGTATCTTTCCATACTGTCAATAGCTCCGCTGGCCATTAATTCCTTAACGTCTTCTTTTCTCTGTTTTATTATTTTTATAAAATGTTCAAATAGTTCCATTATAATTTAAAGTGTTGTAATTCGCTTAATTTTTCCTGTGCATCAGTTATATTCTGTAAAAGTTTATCTATCTCATCTAAATGTTGTGGATGTTCACCTATACCCACAGGTCTTTCTAGATAAATTTTTATAGTGGCGTCTGCCTCAGAAATTTTTGCGTTATATCTATCTTCTAATGCTTGTATGATTGCGTCTCTCAACATTTCCATCTCCGTCTTGCCTGACGAAGACGTGAGTTTGGATCTTTTGCTGCTTTAGGGAATTTTTTCATCTGTCCTGCGCTTCTTGCGCAATACGACTTACGTCGATTAGCAGCTTTTGATCCAGGCTTCACTTTTCCTGTCACGGCTGTTTTTAGTTTAGAACCGGGATTTTTTCTTCTGTAGGCAGCGACACCGGCTCGAGTCATACCTGCTCCAGACTTTGTAGGTCTAAAGTTTTTCTTGTTTCTAGCAGGCATATTATCCTGTTTTCTCATACTACGCTTTCTTTGCAGTCTTCGCAGATCTTTTTAAAGCTTTGTCTGTAACAGTGCCTTTACCTTTTCTGCTTGTTCCAGCTTTTTTTCTTTTGTTCATATAATAATATAAACCTTTTTTAGCTGTTCTTCCGTCTTTTGTTTTATGATATCCTTTTTTCATTATCTAACCTTTTTTCCTTTTTTATAGCCCATTCGTTTTGCAACTTGTGGTGCTACTTTTTTTAGTTTTCTTATACCTTTTCCCTTTTTACCTGCTGGTATTGGCTTTGCCATTATCTTCTTGCTTTCCCAAATCCTCTGATTTGAATTGATTTTTTCTTTTTAAGTTTTTTTTGTTTTCTCTCCAGTCTTAACAACGATTCCACCTGATTTAAGGTTAGCAACTCCACCTGCTGCTGCAATTTTGTTTATACCAGATAAATCTGTACCTGCAGGAAAGTTAAGTCCTTGAACCATTCTTTTACCCATAGGAACCATACTTCTTGGCATATCAGCTGTTTGACTGTTAAGTCTATTATTTCTAGCATTCATGAATGCTTTTCCTAATCCAGCTACTGCTAACAAAGGCGCTGCTGTTTTAAGAAGTTTTTTTAGTTTTCTTGACATTATTTTTTTCCTCCGTTTCTAAATATTTGTGTACCCTTTATACCAAAAATACTGGCAACTACAAGTACCCATAAATTGGTGAACCATTTCGGAAGTTCGTGAAAATACTCAAAGAATAGCTTCACTTTCTCCATTGCAGTCGGATCGTCCGACATTACTGCCCACATTAACACTACGATAGGAGCCGAAATTATAACGAGCACAAATTCGTCCTTATAATCGTTTTGTCTAGCTTCAAGTAGTTTGCCTTGGTAAGTTTCCTCACCTCTAGCCATTTTTTCTGCGTGCATTAACTGTGCATCAGACATTGCCATCTTAGTTTTTTGTCTATTTGAGTATATTTTAGCTCCTGCTTGCATTGCTATCCTTGCTAAACTAAACCATGCCATATATTTTACCTTTTACCTCTAATTATTGTAACACCGCCTGCTGGTTTTTCCATTTTTGGTGCAGATGGTATTGTTTTACTTAAAATAGTCTTCTCAATCGAAGTATTTGCTCTTAATTTAGCTAATTCTTCGTTTTGATCCAACTTATCTTCTTGATTTTCTTGTGCCATCATGGCTCTCATCTTATCTAAGTTCAATCTTTCGTCCGCATCCTCTGCTTTTCTTGCATCATTCATTGCTCTTAGATCTAATTCTCTTGCTTTTAACTTAGCAATAGGATCATTTCCTAATTGACCCATAATTTGATTCTCTTCTTCCTTAAATTCTTGAGTCATATCTGCAATTAACTTAGATTTTCTAGCTTCTAACGATAATGTTAGCGTTAAAATTTGTTGTTGTGTGTTTGGATCTTGTTGCAACATTGGATTTTGTTGAACAGCCATTTGTAATTGTTGTAATTGTTGTAGCTCTTGCATAAATTCTACTTCTATTTGTTCTTGTGCCATGAAAGCAATGTGTTCAAAAATATTTTTTTCTAATGCACCAAGAACTGCAGGATTATTTCTAGCTAAACTTGTTGCCATAAAATTTAAGTGAGTTGTAATATGTGATCTATGATCTTGACCTTTGAATGATTGAAAAGGTTTACCAGACATAGCTAAAATATTTTCAGACGCTGGGTCCATTGGCATAGGTTGTTGAGGTGGTGGTAATATTTGATCAATATTTTTTACACCGATTGCTTCGTACATATCTCTATACGCTTCATACATATTATGTATTTGTGGATTAGACATTGCTAATTGTAATTCTGTTTGAGCTAAACTTATTCTCTGCGATTGTGAAAATATATTTGGATCTGCAACTGGAATAATATCAATCTTATCATCAAAGTCTTGTTGTTTAACCATTCTCTGTGCACCAACAACATCGTACGGATATTCTGGTGGTAGATATTGTGAAAACACATCTGCTAATAATTTAAACTCTTGTTTCATTCCAGCGTATAATCTTTTGTGAATAGCTGACATAACTCTTGATCCTCTTTCAAGAAGAGCGATAGTTGTACCAACGGCTGCTTGTTGATTACTATCTCCAACTTGCATATCAGCGATAGCTGCAAATCTTTGACCTGCCTGTACTACAACACCCATTAATTGTAATAATGTTGCTGATGGTTCTTTAAATGGTAAAGGCATAAACGCATCTCTAATGTTACCACCAGGAGCATCTACATCTCTAAATTCACCAGGTTTAATTGCTTCCGCTTCATCCCTTAATCTAATACCTCTTTGTTTGAAACCTGCAGGTAGGTTTGAAAAAGTTCCTGCATCAATCAAAGATCTAAGTGTAGCTGTTGCAGTTTTAGATAAACCACCAATCATGTGTATTAATCCAAAACCATAGAAACCAAGACCAGGTAAAAATTTAAAATGTACAAAATAATCTATTTTTTTTCTAAGAGGATCATCTTGTTTATAATTTCTTCTAATAGATAAAACTTCTTTGCTGCCTTGATCTAGTGTTACAACGTAAGGTAATTTAATTCCTGTTGCTTCACCTGTTTCCATATTTTTATCTTCAAATCCTTCAAGATCTAAATCAGTGTGAAACTCTAAAATAGTAAAATCATTTTCATCTTTTGATTTTCTAACTCCTTCAATTTCTAATTCTTTTTTGTCAACTTCTGTGTCTTGAGTATATCCTGGTTGTAATTCTATATCTCTGTAAAAACCAGAAACTTGTTTTTTTCTTAAATCATTTTCTGACATTTTTAATCTATGTACAACTGCGTCTGCATCTTCAATAGATGTAGCAGTATAAGGAACTATCAAATCATCCGATGGGATAAATTTAGAAACGGCTCTGTCAAGAAGTTCATCATAGTAAACTTTCTTAAAAGCAGAGCCGCTTAGAGGGAGATAAAAAAGCATCTGATCGAACTCGGGTTCATACTCTTTCATCTTATTCATGAGCTGATAGTTCATGAAATTTTTTACTCGTGAGGCTTGGTCTTCTTTTTGTCTATTAATTACACCCATGATTTGAGTGTGTACTGGACCTTTAGCCGGAAGTAATTCTTTGTAAGCTTGTGCTTGAAATTGTGTTACTGCTTCTCCTAAAACTGGGTGTGTTACTCCTGAAGCACCATCGAAAGGTTGTGTTCTATCTTCGTATTTAAATCCTAAAAGATCTAAACCTTTTACATAACTATCTTCCCATTCTTTACGAGAAGATTTGTAGTTCATGTAATTTGTAAAAAGTTCTGAACCGAGTCTACCTAAAATATCTTCTGGTAAAATATCAGCTAGATTATCGAAATGTGACTCTGTTCCTTCTTGATTAATTTTGTTTGGCTCAAAGTTTACATCTACTGAACCATCTTCATTCTCTTGTATATCTACGCCTTCACCGCCTTGTGACTCTAAAACTTTTTCTTCTGTTAAAGCGACTTCTTCTTCACTAGGCGTTGTTACGCTTGTCTCTACTACGTTTGGTAGAGCTTTGTCTATTGTTGACATTCTTTTTCTCCGAGTTCGTTACTACTATAATCTTTTTTCCAGGTACATTCAACCCCTGTGGATTAGGTCCGCTTTTTGGTGGTGGTCCACCGCCTGGAATCAATTTAACCATTATTCGTTTAACAAGTTATATCCTTGTATACCTAAAGATAGACCAAGTCCAACTATACCTGCTCTGGATAATAATCTAAGTCCTGTTTTTCCTAATCCTAGACTAGCAGCCTTTCTAACTACTGAGGGCAGTCCCCTTGTAAATTTTGGTGTTGATTCTGAAAAAGCTGGATACAAATAATTAAGTGGATCTGTTGCAATATCTAACGGAGAATCTCCTTCTGATATTTGACCAGCAACATCCATAGCAGCTAATGGAGCTAAAAGTCCTGGTGATGCCGCCAGTCCTAAACCACGGCCTAAAGTTCTAAATCCTGTTTTAACCACGCCTGGTCTTTTTTGTTCAACACCAAGTGCTCTTGATTTACTAGCTTTAATTGTTTTTGGTGCAGTGGCAATTGTTGATCCTGCAACAAATGCACCTGCCAATGGCAATTGATAATCTAAAATATCTGGTCTTGGCATTTCTGTTGTTATTGGATCAGTTGCCATTTCAACCAACAAACTTTTCTGTTGATCTTCGTTAGATAAATAAGTTGTTGGATCATCGTTTCTAAATTCTTTGACTAATCCTGTACCAACTGCTCCTACAACTCCTGCTGCACTAAATGATTTAAATCCACCAGATCTTAAAAAAGCACTAGCTGCGTTTTTAACTTTAGCTAATGGACCAGTATTATCAAGTTGTGAAAGTTTTTGTGCAGATCCAACAGGATCAGTTTCTAAAGCTGTTGCACATGTTTTAGATATACCACCAGTTTGATAATCTAAAATAGCTCTACAAGAATCAGGAGATCTTTTTACAGTGTTAACTAATTTTTTAAATAGATCATATTCTTTTCCGGAAGTTACAAAATCTGAAGCTGCAGAGGCTTTTGGCATCCCTTTAAGACGTTCGTCTCCAAAGCTTCCAAAAAATTTATTGCTTTGTTTTATAGACTTATCAATATCAAATAAAAGATCAGGTCCTTTGACTTTAGAAACTAACGGAGTTGAATCTGTTATCTTAACATTATTTCCAAATTTAAAATTAAGGTTATCTAAATAACCTCCTGTTCGTTTATTAAAATTATCTTTAAGTGTCTCTATTTGTAACTGGATACCTGGTTTGTTAGCTTTCGACGCCGCTTTATATTCTGTAAGTAAATCTAATAAAGGTTTATCAAATGCTTCATATTTCGCTTGATTAAATCTTCCTGGAACACGAACAGCTCTAGCGATATAATCTTTTGGTAATTTAAGTGGACCCTTATCGCCTAAACTTCTAGCAATTCTATGTTCTAATTGTAATGAACCCCCTTGACCAGCTTGTCCTGTAAACAGACCAGGAAATTTTTCTTTTAATCTTTTTAAAATTGTATTGTTATCATTAGTTAATGATTTAAGTTCTGTTTGAAAAAATCTTTTATCCGCTACAGATGTTCTAGGGTTTTTTATTTGCTCTTTTAAATGTTCTTGTAAATTAAATATTTTACCTACGTCTTTTAATTTTCTAGAAAAGTCAAAATTTAAATCTCGAAAGAATCTTCCAATAATAGAACTTTCTGCACCACTCGCACCGATTGATCTAGTCACAGAAAAATCTTTGGTAAACTTTCTCATTAGATTTACTTCATCTGCTGTAGGTTTAAAATCAGAGTCAGTATAAAACTTTGTTAGATACTCTCTTTCTTTTTTATAATTAGGACTATTGGCAAAAAATTGTGTTCCAATAATCTGACGAATAGCGTTTTTTATTTCGCTAGGTTTCTTCTTGCCAAACGCACCCCCATAAATTTCAAATTCTCTTGGTATGTTAAATACTTTTGTTTTAGGATTAAAGAAAACAATTCTAGGGTCTACGT
>JACLAC010004519.1_pt1 | contig 22931 bp, 13 predicted proteins | sample 8027881 | NCBI WGS metagenome assembly JACLAC01 (sample SAMN15725517, study PRJNA655200) | protist metagenome | isolation source: fluorescence activated cell sorting (FACS) single amplified genomes of... | place: Spain: Blaines Bay Microbial Observatory, Mediterranean Sea | collected 2016-01-19 | reverse complement strand
TAAAAAAAAAAGGGCCTCGTCACTTTTTATTTTCAACCCACGTTCTTTTGGAAAAAAGTAAACTACTTTAAACTTGCTTTTGCGTCAAAAAATTTGGTCGTATTTTGCCACGTTGCGTGTATTTGATATATTTCGTAGTAGCATCGTCCTGGCCCAATCACGGCTGGGCTAGTATTCCAACAATAGGTAACGGAGCTTCTGTAGGAGGACCCAACGCTGACGCCATGGGCAACAAGTCCTCCAACCACAATACCTTGAAAAGCAAGGAAATCAAGGAATTTCAGGTGATGACCCACTTCGATGAGACGGAGATATGCGCACTTTACAACCATTTTAGGCACATTGCGCAGTCGGGGAAGGCTGACGGCGTCATTGACAAGGACGAGTTTCAGGCGGCCCTTGGCCTCAAAAACTCTTTGTTCCTAAACAGAATGTTTTCGCTCTTTGATGAAAACAACGACAACAAAATCAACTTTGTCGAGTTTATATGCGGACTCTCTATTCTGTGCACGAAAGGCACGCTCGCAGAGAAGGAGGACTTCTCCTTTAAAATTTACGACGAGGACCTCGACGACAAAATTTCGGTCGCGGAGCTAACAAATATGCTCAAAGCGAGTCTCGCGGAGAACGACCTCAATCTGAAGGAGGATCAAATTTCGACCATCGTAAAGGCCACCTTTGCAGAAGTTGATACCAACGGAGACGGGTTCATTGATAGGAACGAGTACCACGCCCTCGTCGAGCGCAAGCCTGCTATACTCAACAACATGACGCTGCCCCTGAGGAAGCAGATCGCAGCCGCAGTTGCCGCAAACACCGCCAAGCAGTAAAATGAAATGTGACGTCTGCGTTCAATTCAGCAATGTTGTGAGCGAGACCTTTTTTGCTTTTTAATTTATTCTGCAAACATAAAGTAGAAAGATTACGCTGTGAAGTAAATAAATAAAAATAAAAAGGAATGAAATCTCGCACACTCGCGCATCTTTTTTCGTTTACTCTAATGATGCAAACATCATATTCTTATAAATAAATAACTCTACTGTAAAATCGTCACTGCGTCTTAAACTCGTGCAGGAGCGACTTGACGAAGCTGCTGCCGTTGATGATCTTGGTCGTAGCGACGATGATGTTGTAAGGACAAGACGGCTGGCTTGCCACGAAGCGGAGCGCAGCGATCTCCCCGTACGTGACCCCACCATTGTAAAATACCATCATCGTCTTTCGGCGACCGCCGGCGGGCATCACGTCCCCCGCGCCATCCTCGGGACGGTAGTGATACTGCACCAGCGGAGTCGCCGAGAGCTGCTTCAACTTGTCAGCGTTCCGATTCCAGCCACCCTCTCTGAGCGCCAGCTCGACCACGCGGACGGAAATGGGCGCGTAGCCAGACGTTACGTACGCGACGTCGTCGGGCGCTGCCGCGCTCACGTCGTCCTTGATGAGCTCAAAAGATTTGCGGACGGCGGACCAGTTGCCGCCCGACTTTTGCCGCTTGAACATTCCCACGCGCTCGAGATTGTCGAGCGTAAACAGCACCTCGTAGCCATACGTGTGCTGCATCTCTCTGCGGAGGTGATCGAACCGCTTGGAGGGTATACCGTTGGAGACGAGCGACTGGAGACACAGCAGCCGCAATACCTTTTGAAGATTACCGTCCTTTTTGGAAATGCACTCCTCAATGTAGTCGTAGTTGCTCTCACCCTCGAGAATGGAGCGCTCGGCGTACCACCGATCGCGAAAGGAAGGCTGATTCGTCGTCGCCAGTATCTTTTGCGTAATTTCGATGTGGTACGAGAGATTTTGCATGTCCTTTTGCAGCTGCGGCATCTTTTTCACGAAGGCTTTCAGCTCGGCAACTTCTTGGGTGTTGTGGACTGTCTCGCGCATCTCGCGGAGCTCCTTTGCGCGGTCGTTCAAAAACTTCATCAGCACAGCAATGTTGAACGTACGTATCTCCTCAAAGAGGCCATCGTTCGAGTTGAGGGCGATCTGGGCCTTTCGTTTGCCCCCGCTGCCGCCTACGCCCGCGCCTCCTCCTCCTCCTCCTCCCGAGGCACCGCTGCTGCCGTCGCCCTCCAACTCGATAGAAACGTACGTGTTGGTAATACCAATAAGCTCATCGATAAGCGCCTCGTACGTCAGAGGCGTGCACATGGGCGTAATGAGATCAATGTCGCGATCGAGGATCACGAGGGTGTCGATTTCGGGCGGGCGGAGGGGGGCCACGCCGTGCGATGACGACGACGAGCGATTTCGCGTGTGCCCGCCAACACTTTCGCCCTCCGCATCAATCTGAAGCTTCATACTTTTCATGTGGTCTACGATCATCTTGCCCATCGATCCCTTTGCTTGGATGTGACGAAAGTTGCCGTATAGCGCTTCGAGGTCGAGGAGCGCTTGCGCCACGTGGGCGACGGACGTTTGATCGCCTTCGAGGTGCGTTTGGCGAAAGCCTGCCTCGAGCTCCATGGAGAGAATATCGTCATCAAACGGAATAAGTCCCAGCGGGTACTCGTGGATGCGGCCTTCAAGCGCGCCGTACACACCCTCGTCTTTGAGCACTTGAATGCACAAAAAGGATCTCCGGGGGACAAAGTAGACAGATACCCTTTGATCAACCGCGTCGCGCTGCTGCTTTTTTCTCCGCCGCCTCGATGTATCGCTGCCAGCGTCTCTCAAATGAGCGGCGATTTGCTTCATATTGATGATTGTTGGGCGCACGAGGTACACGATATCTTGGCACGTCGTGTTGAGCTCCGACCAGTTGAGCTCTTTAAAGTCTTTGACGCCGTGCGCTTTGAGCACCTTGGCACCTTCCACCATAACAAGATTAAGAGGCCCCGCGAGCGACCTGTCAAGCACAAGGCACGTATTTTGATTCCCCTCCGACGCATCATCAAGAATATTCAGCAGCTGCACTTTAGCATCCTCGCGAAGCGACGCAAGATCAATCGCCGCGCTGTCCAGCGTCGACGCTTTTGACATTTTTCTCCAAAAACTATACGCCAAAAAGCAACGCGCGCTTTCTGCTACTACCAAATTAAATCGTTTAAATCGAATCGATTGACAACGATGGGCCAAAAGAAATGAAAAGCGAATTCGGCAGGCAGCTGTTGGTCGAGTTTTTAATTTTTGAAAAATCAAAATTAAATAAATCTTTAATTTACAAATTTCGGGTTTTCAATCCATCGACGGTTCCACCAACATCCGCACCGAGCATATTATTATGTATAAGCATGAAATGGCCCAACGCCTCGTCCGCGTCGCTTGTCGGGCACATCTAAATATGTATTCGCATATAGAATAATATGAACCGGATACTATCTCTCGTTTCTTTTTTTAAAATGAATTACTGTGAGGCGCCCACATTGCGCCTTTTTGTAGGAGCATCCGCATAGTGGACGTTCAACACTATCTCTCGTTTCTTTTTTTTAAATGAATTACTGAGGCGCCCACATTGCGCCTTTCTGTATGAGCATCCGCATAGTGGACGTTCAACACTACTTATTCGACGTTTTTGTTTATATTTTTTTTCATATTTTTTTATAACAGCTGGCCGCCGACGGATGGAAAATGGCCGCCGGGCACTACTACTCAATTCGGTCGGGCAGCCCTTCCCAATGGTCGCCCTCGTCTCCCCATCGCCCGATCGGTCTCTCCCTGCGGGATGTCTGAGCAAGGTGATACCTTGCTTCCTCTTTTTAATTTTTGGGGTTTTGCTCATTTCGTTCGGACGTTCCAACAGCGCTTTGAAATTCGTTTGTTACTTGCCTTTTTTTTTTCGTACTCGCTACTATTTTTTTATACATTTTATTTTTGGAGCGGGTGACGTAGGTGGATCCGTTTTTTTTGTTGGTGCATTTGAAACTTTGTTATTTGAAAAATGGGCAGCGTCGGCGCGGGCTACGATCTCGGGTGCAATATCTTTTCCCCTGACGGTCGAGTGTTTCAGGTAGAGTACGCGAGCAAGGCTGTGGAAAACAGCGGTGCAGTTGTGGGCCTCCAATGCTCTGATGGAGTCGTTGTGGGCGTCGAAAAACTGCTGCTGAGCAAGCTGCTCGTTGAAGGCAGCAACCGGAGGGTGCACACTGTCGATCGGAAAGCTGGAATCGCCGTTGCGGGCTACCTCGCCGATGGCAGAGCCATCGCCAACCAGCTCCGCGACACTGCCGCGCAGTATCGCGATTACTACGGCGTCGATATTCCGCCCCACGTTCTCTCTGAACGCCTTGGTCAATTTATGCATGTGTACACCTGCTACGGGGGCTACCGCCCGTTTGGCGTGTCTGTTCTCCTCGCCGCGTACGACGAAGAGGACAAGGCGGCTTACTTGTACATGGTCGACCCCGCGGGTGTGAGCTACAGATATAGGGGATGCGCCGTCGGCAAAGCGAGGCAGGCGACGCGAACGATGGTTGAAAAACTCGATGGATCGTCTCTGACGTGCCGCGAGGCGCTCAAGGAGCTCGCGAAGATCCTTCACACCACCCACGACGACGTCAAGGATAAACCTTTCGAGTTTGAGGCGAGTTGGATATGCGAGGAGACCGGATTCAAGCACGAGCTTGTGCCCAAAGAGCTCAGGGAAGCTGCGTCGAAATGGGCAAAGGATAAGATCGAGGAGGAGGATATGTCGGAAGACGATTCCGATGATGACGACGACGACGAGTGAAGCCAACGTACATAACAATTTATGCTATTTACTAAATAAATAAATAAAAATATTTTATAATATATAAGATACATCGTATACTTTATTTCCCTTTTTGAACAAATTGCGCCACCCACATCTCTCTGCGTCTACTTTTTTTTGCTCTGCTTTCGAGATTTTCTTCTCCTAGACGACTTTCTCGCGGCAGTTGAAGGCTTCATTGCCGCGCCACCTTTTACCCTGGGACGCAGCATAGCGTCCTTCTTCGCTTCAACGTCCACGCGCGCCGGGGACGTAAACGCTTCCTTCGGAAGGTTGAGAAAATCGTAGGGAGCAGCTGGCTTTTCATCGCGACGAGACGTCGCGCGGGCCATCGATCCCCCCCTCGTACGCTCGCGAATAAGGTTATCCTTTGGCGATATAATGACGACGTTGCCTGCGTTTGCGCCCTTTGATGACGCAGCCGCGGCGGAGGGAGACGTAGCGCGGGGAGCCTTGCTGAACGCCCCGCCCAGCGGGCGCTTTTGCTTTGCGGGGGGCGTTTTGGGACTAAGCATGAGCGTATCTCCTCCCTCCTGGAGCGTATAGTCAGGATCATCATCTCTACCAAGCTGCTGCGCCATGCTAAGCGCCCCTTCGGGGTTTCTCTTCCGATGTTTGCCACGGTGGTGAAGCTTCGCCTCGCCGCGGGCGATCGCCCGCGGCGAGGGTGTCGACGGCCGCTCAGCCAACTTCTTCGCCTGCTTTGCGTCCTCCTCAGCGCGGCCGCGCTGCGACGACATGTCAACGCCCATCTGCAAACGCTTGAACCGACTCATAAGTTCCTCGCCTGCAAGAGGATCGAGATCAAGAACGCGATCGTCTTGGACGCCATCGTCCGCATCGTCGTTCCTATCGAGCATTTTGCTCATATCCACAGCATTGACAGTGCGCTTGCGCTGCGTCAAGGCGTCCTCGTTTGGCTCGTAAACAGCTTCCTGCCACGCTTCGAGCGTCTCAGACGGAAAACGATCCTCTGCTTGCTTCGACCACTCGCCGTGCAGCTTGCCATACGCGTGCATCGCGTCGCGAGCCCCCGCAGCGTCGTACTCAGCATCGTTGTAGTCGTGCGAGCGCTCAGGATCGTCCTCCTCAAAGCGCTCGTCGGCATATCTATCCATGATTGCAGTAAAGACAGTTTTCCTGCGCACGTGCTTATCAGCTTTCTCCGGGTCGTAGACGACGTCGGGGTAGGGCTCTCGCGACTTAGCAGCATCAGCGCGGCCGCGAGCTTTTGCCATGCTAACGCCCGTCTTTACGCGGGGATCGAGAAATTTGCGAGCTTTTTCGGTCGACAAGTCGAGAATGCGCTCATCTTCAAATGCAGCCTCGCCTGAGGGCGAGCGACCGCCTAGCTTGTCGAACGGCACAAGTCCTCCGACGCTTGAGTACTTTGCGTATTCTACGTTGGGATTGAGCTCTAGTTTTGGCGCGTCATCATCGTCGTCGACATCGTCTGCAAGGTTTCCGCGAGGAAGCGTCGAAAACGTGTAGCCTCCCGCACCTGCTGCGCGCATCTTTCCTGGATCTGCGCCTGGACTCAAAATGAGCACATCGCCGTCCTTATCTCCGTCCGCATCATCGTCGCTGCCGACACCATGGCCTGCGCCCATTTTATCAAATGCGATCGCGCCCGCAGCTTCCGCAAACGCGCCAAATTCGTCGTGGACATCGTACGCACCAGGACCCTTGCCTTCGTCCAGCTTGTACACGTCGTAAAACGGAATCTTTAATTTCTTTCGATCTTTTCGCGTGACCTTTACGCGCTCGCGACCCAATGCTCGCGTCATCTCTTGACGATCGTGCACGATATCTCCAGTATCATTCCACTGTACGTGCGTTTGAGGCGCGTACGCGCCTGGTCCGCGGGCACGATTCTCGATCTCCTTCTCTCTTCGCTTACGCGCTGCCGCCTCGGGAAGTTCCGCATCCTCGCGGTAGCGAAACGTGGGTTTCTGCCGCTTTGTGGGATCAGAAGCGTCGTTTCCCCAGTCGTCTTGAAGCTGCGAACCAATGAAGCCATCAGGCGCCGTTCTGCCGCCTGCCACGATCGCATCTACACCAATGCTTTGAAGTATGCGATCGTACTTGTTCATTTCGGCAGCTTTGACGCGCGACGCAATTTTTTTATTCGCTTCGTCTTGCTTCTTCTTCGCCTCAACTGCAGCGCCCATCGAAAGAACTGAAGTCACGCGGGACTCCACTGCGCCGTGCTTGACATCGTAGGCGATCGGTCGTTGGGAGGCGCGCGCACGCTGTCGATGATCGCGCAGCGCGACGTACTGCTTTGCCTTCTTCGATCGCTGCTGCGAGTTTCCGCCGCGACTCTGAAACGCCTTAGCGCGCCGTGCTGCGAGAAAGATTGCTACATCTTCTGCAGCTTCATCCATATGTTCCTCGTCCCATTCGTACGATGAATCGTCGGACCACTTGCCCTCTCCGTGCGCGCGCTTTCCCTCTCCACCGCTGCTACTTGAATCGCTGCCATAGCCTGACTCGTCATCATACCTGCTCACTTCTTCACCCTCGGACTCTACTGCCTTGCGCGTGCACTTTTTTTCTTTCACCTTTATAGACGCAAGTTCCCTTTCAAGAGCGATGCGCGCCTGACGCTTTGCCTTTGCACGCTCCTCCATGTCGTGCTTGGGCATAAATTCACCGCCTTTTACTGCGCGAGGCGGAAGTATATTGTACGCCCCAGGACCTAGTCTTCTCTTGTATCCCGCCGCACGCCTTCTCTTTCTCTTCTTTGCGGCCGGGGCGCGCCCAAACGAGGCGCAACGCCCGCCACTGTACTTTGAGGTCGCATTTTCCGATGGTGCGCCATACGCGCCGGGTCCAAGACGACGGCGGTTCTTTTCTTTAGCTGATACGTGCGCGGCGTAGACTTCTGTCTTTTCCACTGGCTTTGCGTATGAAAACGTACCCGGGGGCGCAGCGGCTTTGCTCGCAGGTTTCGACGAGTTGGAGATATGTTTCTTTTTACCATCAACTGAAGCCCGCGCGTCGTCGCTTCGCCTTTTCGAGGGCATGCGCCAAGTGGGACCCTTTACGCGAGGACGCGTCATCTTTTCAGCACGGGAAATATTGAGATTGTCTCTTAGAGGCTTCCGCACCCCCCCCTCTTCCTCCTTTCCAGTTTTATTGCCCCGGTTCGTTCGGGGGGGGTTCATTTTCCCGCCCGCGGGACGTCGCTCGACAGCCTTTCGTGCACCTTCCACATCATACGTCAACGCTCCAGCATCTTCTGGATGATCTTGCGCGCATCGCTGCCTCTCGGGAGCAAACGCAAATGCGGGTGCGCGTGGGAGTACGGCATACATATCGGGCTGGTAAATGTATTCTCCAGCTAAATCCTGCTTTGGTTTTTTCGCGGTACTCCTCGGCGGATGGATTACGCCGCCAACGACGCGCTTCGCACGGGACGTCGCATCAAAGGCAGCTTGGTCATCAGCGGGATCAGCGGCACATTTGGCAGGTTGTTGCCTGCGCCGGGCGCGCCGGCGCGTCATTGAAGCCCGCTTTCGCCGCGGAAGTGGGTGAAACCGCCCCCCTGCGCTACTCGTTTTCCTCCCCACAAAGTAGTCCGGGTCGTACGCACCCACACCAGGCACACCTTTAGCATCTTTTGCACTATTTGCCTCTTTCCCATTTTTTGGGGGAGGCTTTGTGCTGCTGACCCACGCTCTTTCTCTCGTCCTTTCATTATTGCGGCGCTTTTTCCTCCTTTGGCGCTCTACGCTGCTCCTCTCACCGTTGTTTTCGCTAATTGTCCATGTCTCCTTTCCCCTCGCACCGCCGCTTCCTCCGCGAGCGCCCGTGAAAGCCCTCACATCGGCTTCAAGATCATCCGCTGCGCGGGACGCGCGACGAAGCAGCGCTTCTACCTCCTCTACTATTCCATTGCTCATATTATGCATCCAACAACATGTAAAAACAAAGAAAGAAAGGTTCCTTCCTGCTTAAAAAAAAACCGTTAAAATCTTCACTTGTAAAATAAATCGCATTGCGCAAAGAACGCTTTATTAAACGCTTTTTTCTTTCTAACGTTTCGTATTTTATTTTTCAAAATATATGCAGCAATAGTGAAATTAATAAAGTAAATGTTTAAAAACAGAAAATGTTTACGCATTTGCGTCATTGGCATTCTTCTCCGTGAGAGGCACAGCTGCGTATTTCTTCGTTTTTCGTTTGGGCGCCTGCTTGTACGCCGCGCCTCCAACGAGGCACAGCGCGAGGAAGGCGATTCCGGTAGCCGATGCGCGATGCGCGGCGTCCCACATCGATACGGTCAGCAGTATTGTTAGCATCTTGTTCATGACGCCGACGAGGGTGTAGGCCGTGGCGGAGAGCTGCGATCGGCAGAACCAGCCTGCGTAGCTGATGCCAGTTCCTACAATGCAGGAGAGAAAAAGGACGCTGATGGCGGGGACGGTGAATTCTGCGGACGTGAACTTTGCGTACTCGCCTTTGAGAGAGGCGAGGATTGCCATGGGAGGAAGCGCGAGCACGTTGGTGTACCAAACGGAACCAGAAAGGGTGAGCCCTATGTCGCGGACGAGCCACTTGCCAAATACCATCTCGAAGCATATGAGGGCCACGTACGCAAAGCACCAGCCGTATGCGGCGATTCCTCCAGCAGCAAACGCAGCGTCGGTGCGCACGTACCCGACTGCGCCAAAAACAATTGTGAGCAGCGCAGCGGCAGACCTCGAAGAGGGCAACTCCCTGCCGAGAAAGGCCACGTCGAGGAAACAAACAATGAGCGGCGTCGTAGCTCGAAATACGATAACGGTTTCTACATTTAATTTTGCAAGGGAGCGCATGTTGCAGTACACGGCAAGCGAGAATGCGAGCACGTAGACGGAATATACTTTGACTTTGCTCCAGATAAAGTCGTCTACAGATGCAACGCCAGAAAACTTTAGCGTTGCCACAAACAAGGAGCAAAAGACGAGCTGCACAAGCGTCACAAGCCCTGGAAACGGCAGCAGCGATACTGCCAACTTATTTATCACAAGCATAGAAGCCGAGCAGGCGCAGTACAGCACCACCGACAGCGCTGCCTTATTCGTCGTTCGAAGACTTGCCATTTTCCACCCAACAAAAAGATGCGCTATTGCGTGCGCGTAATCGATTTTATTATAGCGACATCAAAGAGGGTAGCCTATGCAGTCGCTTGCGGCGTCGATTTCCGCTTTTTAAAAAGGAAGCAACATTTCTAAAGAATAATATGAAACTGCAGTTGATATTATTATTATTATTTTGCGACTTCATAATATGACGACGACACGACGACGACACGCGAACGCTGTGTTTCATTTAATAAACCGGCTATATTTATTTCCCCCGCGATTCATCCGCACGTTTTATTGTACTGCAACGGAAGCCTGAGGGCGTCTTCGAAATGTGGGGCCACCATTTGCCCACAGGCGCAACAAAAGAAACGTTCGTGTATGCGCATCGTGCATATTACTATTTACTTGAATGCTGATCTGTAAAGTTTCTTTTTTGCGTGTTGGCGTGTTTTCTACTACATACACTTGTCGAACCATGCATTTACCTTGGTTGATGTGTGGTATTTTTTTTCTCGCGTTCTTTTATTTTTACCTCGTCTTCACTGCAATGCTGTTCATACTTCTTCTTGGTAGTGTGATTAGCAGAAGGAACTTTGAAAATAAAGTAAAACAAACATGGCTGCGTTATCAAAGCTTCTTCCGCCTGCGATTCTCCTCGCCCAAGCACTTTTGTCAGAAAATGTCCGCGCTTTCCTTGAGCCTATATCTGCTATTACAGTGACAAAATTTGCACTCAATTTAGTCTCCGCCGTAAGCAAAGATGTTATGCGACGTGTCATGGAGGAGTTTCAGTGCACGAGGGAGATGGCAGGAGAAAACCTTCTCAAAATGATTGAAAACTATTTTGGGAGACCAAGCAGCGACCAAACGTCCCTAGGTTTTCTTCCCAAGTTTCCCGATGCGCGCTATTCGAGAAATTATTGGGTTAGACATAATTTTGAGGCGATGCACTACTTAAATGAAGAATTCATTATGAGCGGGCTGTACTCCTCGCAGTCAGAAATCGCGCGCTACACGTACCAAAACCTGTTGCCTGCATCCATTGTTGAAACCAAAACAAGGTTCGAGAACTATAAACTATACTACCATCTTTTGCGGGGGGGCATCCGTCCAGAAATGATGCCAGGAAGAGATTCATTGGCGTCCGTGCTCCCAACGCAGGTCATAATAAATATCGACGCATTCCTAAAAATCGTCCTCCTTCGTGCGCGAAAGGGTACTGCACAATCATGCACCCTGGCGTTTGACGCTGGCGGGGAGTACAGCGAGGCGAGTGTGCAACGCATAGAAAATACCGTACGCTTGTTTGCGCGGGAGCGCATGGATGAGGAGCTCACGCTGCTCAGGTCATTCCATGAACGCTTCAAACAGTACATTCAGCAAAATGCTGATAATTGCAAATATGTGGAACCGCTAGCGATATCAAACGATGGAATGCAAAGCATTTCTGCGATTACGCTGCACGCATTGTCCGTACCCCTATACAATGAAGAAGCTAGATATTCCCTCAACCCTACTCTTGCATTTGCGGAGCGATCGTCGCACCTTCTTAAGCTGTCGGCAGGATTTCGAACGTTAATGTTTGATATGGTGTACAGAATGCTCCAAACGTGGAAACTGTCGGCTGGAGATGAGAAAACGGTTCTATGGCCTGGAATAAGTTCAAACAAGAAACTGATCGAAGCAGAGCTGGCGCAACCTTCGGGACTTCTCGACTTTGCATACTACGAACGAATGTACAAAAACATGGATGTGGACTGGGTGGACTTTGCCGAAAAATACATTTTGAATCCGGGCAAATATATGGCATCGCCCTATAAATGTTCCAGAATAAGTTGCGGCGCATCAGTGAAAAGGGAACAGCACGAGTACATCTCAAAATTTTATCCATCGCGCACATGCGCCGAACTTATGGCTATATACAAAGAGGGAATAGCAAAAGACTACGATCAATTCAAAGTGGGAATGAGGGGGAAAATCACATGCAGAGACAGGGCTTCTGGCTTCCGCAATCCTGGGCGATTCATAAAAATAAAGCATCTAGTTGAAACGTTTTGCAAAGACAGCCTGCTGCCAGGCAATGCAGCCAGCGGGGAATTTGGCCTCGATGACGACGATTACGAAGAGGAGTCCGCACTTGACCAGCATTTGGAGGAACTGTATGAGCAAGGCATTGGGTACGTGCAGGAGCAGCTAGAGGTTAGTGACGACATCGCAGAAATATTGTCATCTTCGTTCGAAACGTTTGGAATGTTTCAGGAAATAAAAGCGTGGAGGAAGGGAAATCCGGGAGAGAGCGAAAACACTAATTTTGAGGTGTTGAAGGTCAACTACATCAAGTATGGGCCATTTTACGATACGGGGTGCAGCAAGGCGGAAGCAAGCACTGAATTTGAAGAACGGGGCTCAATGAGCTATTGTGGAGTAGTCATTGACATGGCAAGACCCGAATCGTGCCCCCAGCTGTGCAACAAACCCAGCTTTGATCCATGCGGAGAATCGTACTTTGCGCAACCTGAAAGGTACGGAACGTACGACAAATTCCAGGCGCTGCCCGAGGCTGCCACTGTTCGCCATATGCTCGAGAGGCGGAACGACGCAATAAATCTACTTTGCGGCTTCAACACAGCGCAGGAACGTGAATGGGATGACACAAAGAATCACTACGAAGCGAAAAGTTACTACATGCACTTTTTCGAATACTTTATGCCTTCTACTTCTAACATGGAAAAGGCATATACATCCAATCTTATCGTTGAAAGTGGCAAAAAGTCGTGGACAGATCTTTTTGAAGAAACGAGAAGCGAGTATCTGCAACCAAACCATCTCCGGATAAAAGACCAGAACCCCGGGGGTACTTTTTATCACCCTCTGTTGTCGATGCAAGATTGTGCGAATCCTGCCACAAAATCTGATATTGAGCAGGATGCCGGTTTCGATGACGATATGATTCCATTGCCAAGTCGCGAAACGTGCATATCTAGTGGCTTTAGACGCGACGAGCTTGCGCAGTCTGTGAAGGAAAGCCTCGAAAGAGCCATCCGGGGAAATATCGTCAGAAAAGAGTACGGAGAAGGCGGAGGCTTTAGGGCGGCTCCAGTTGAATATGGAGCGGGCGCAGATGAAGACGATAGCAGCGGAGCTTCGGCTGCTACCCCAAAGGTGAGACCAAGGCCCACGCCACGCCCTCGGCCGGGTGCAACCTCCGGAAAAACGAGCACTGTTCAAAAATCTGCCACCTGCGCAGTCATGTAACATGTAATAATAATAACTATATAACTAACAACTATATAGTTGTTAATAATAATGCAGTGTAAAACATGCGTTATTTTATAAAAACATTCAAATAATTTATTTCATTTCTCATTTTTCATACAACATAAGTAAAAAAATAATAAAATTGTGCTGCAAACGTTCTCCATTTCTTTCCATCAGCGAAACGTTTCGATGAAGAGAAAGAATCGCTCTACTGTATTGTGATTTTGCATATCAAATTTTAAAAATTGCGTAAGCTTTGAAACATGGCCTCCCTGTGGGCCATGCCGATGCTCATCGTCAACATGGGCGGAGAGATGATCTATATCCTATGTCAGCGACTCGAGGCGCAAAAGATCCCGCTCGACAAGAGTCGAAAAGTAATTAATGATGTGGTTCAGACGATGTTTAACGAAAAGTTTGTGGCGGAGTTGTTCAAGCCGCACGAACTTTACACGAACGAGGCGACGAGGGATATATTTGACCGCCTTGCTCACTCGTCCATCATGCGCCTCAACAAAAATAGCATGGACAAGCTGTACGATCTAATGACGATGGGATTCAAGTATCAGATGCTCCAGTGTGCCTCTTCGGATCAGCTTGTGCTGGTAACGCTGAACCATCTGGAGTCGATTCGTGATTTCGTAGAGGGCGATGCGCTCACTGCCGTCGAAGCCGTTATTTTTCGCGTAAACCAAGTGTACTCTGAGTTCACCATGGACCAGTTCAACTGGCTGCGAAGAACAATCGCCCGCTTCTTTCAAGATCGTAAAGTGAAAATCAAAATGTTCTTGACGATGGGTTACCAAGAAATGGATGGTACGATTAAGCTGCCCCTTTCTGGCCACCTGCCCGAGGGAACCCCCATGCCCGGCAAGGTCGAAAAGTATCAACCAGACGGGACGATCGTCAAGTACGACGTCGACCTCGACGTGCTCAAGGTGCATAATCTCAAACCGTACGCGCCTGCAGTAGTGACGATGGGAAGCAACATGTACGCATCAGCGGGCGGTCGCTCCCTCATCAAGCCCGGCGCAAAGAGTAATGCTTGTTCAGCCAGTGGAAGCGAAGGCAAATCGGACGTTAGCGTGGCCCCTGCTGCCGCTGAGACAAAAGAGAACGCTTCCAAAGAGCTCAACATGCTCGCCAGTCTCATAAGTCCTGCCCCTGCTCGCGACAGCGGCAGCTCGTTTCGCCTCAATCTCTTTCCCGAAAATGACCTCTTTGGTATAGGCGAAGACGAGGAAAGTATGATCGGCGCACCCAAGGGGGCGCGCAACGTCGACATCGACGCGAAGCGTGATCGCAAATCTATGGCGACGCGCATTGCAGAGATGGGATTCGACGACGACGGGGATCGACCGAATGCAGGTGCCTCAAAGGAGCCGGATGACTTTGACGACGATTTGCTCGATCTTATGGACGAAGCGACGGAGGGCAAATATTGATTTTTGTATTTTAAAAAAATTGCTTATAAATAATAATAAATAGTTGTATTTTGTACTTATGTACACGCGCACTTTTGAAAACGTGCTGCCGTCAGATGAATGAGAATATTTGCCTTTGCAAATCTAGCGCAAAACCTGCCAGCTGCACGATGGCGAGTCCCAGCGCATAATCATCAATCGTTTCAAATGCAGATTTACCTTGGGACCCAAGTCGCACGCCGAGCAAAATATCTGCCACGCGGGATCCATCGGGAGCTCGAGGGAGAAGGGTGTCTGCGCACACCTCGCTGCGAATAAAGTCGCTGATGTCCATCATACGCGCGCGGTCTGCGCGGATAAGCATAACGAGATTCAAAATATGCCTCCGGCGTGCGTAATTGGTGTTGTAGTGGATGGTAAAGAACAAGGCAGAGAGGTGAAGTCGATGGCCGCCGCCACCCCCTGCTTTTAAAGAAAGGTCGATGGTACCTGTATCTGTTGATTGGGAGTCACGACCAACGTCGTATCCAAAGAGTTCTTCGAACACCCTCATCTCGTCCTCATCCTCGCCCAACATCCAATACTCTTTCTCAAAAGCATGCGGTGCGACTTTGTTAGAAAAAAAGTGTCTCATCACTAGCTCGTCGTCCTGACACTTTACCACCCGAAGCCCAATTTGCCCCTTACGATTTCCCCAGCCTTGATCTCTCCAGTCAAAACCCATGTCTATACGCTTCACAGCACAACCCTTCCATAACGCCGGCGACGGCACGAACTTTGCTAGTATGTGAAACGTGTCGTCGCTTACGTTGCACGCGAGCTCCCGGATATAAAACCGCTCTGATACCACTCCCCCGACCCCAATATCCTTCCTAAAAGGCGCGTGCAAGAGCTCATTGGCAACGAAATTTCCTGCATCGATTTCCAACTCCTGACCATCCGCATCCATTTTCACTTCCTATATCACGTTATGAAACAAAACCTCTACCGCTTCTTTCCGCTCGGCATTTTAGCTTCCGTAAAGAGAACGTGCTTGCGAACAATAGGGTCGTACTTCATAAGCTTAATTTTGTGAGGGGTATTGACAACGTTCTTGCTCGTTGTGTAAAAGAATCCCGTGTTGGCCGTCGAGAGAAGTTTAATAATAATGCGCTTCGTAGCACCCCCTTTCGCCATCTTTACACTTTGTCGATCTATGAATAATGAAGACACCCTTACAGAGTACGCGCTTCCTTCCTTCACGAAGCAATATGTATGCAAAATGGAAGAATGAATTGCTACAATCCAAAATCCAAATGAAACGTTAAAAAGAAGCCGGGAATACGACGTATTATTATTATGTTAATAAATAATGTTTGTATTTTGCAATGCCCGCCTCCATCGCGAATGGCGCGAGTGGACATAAAGGGAGCGCGTGGTCTCAACTGTTATACCGGCTATGTTATATGCATCATATATCATATATCATAATATCTCTCCGCTTCGTATATATTTCATACTTACTACTCGTATTATAATAAATACTATATTATTGTACTTGTTAAATAATATTTAAAATGATATAATATTATTACACGTCGTAGCTGGTGTGGTTTTTCCGCTTCGCAGGGGCGTGGACCATTTTAAAGTGTAGCGAGCAAAACGCGTCGTACTTGCAGTGCTTGCAAACTTTTGTGGCGATTTTGGTCTTGCACACGACGCAGTGCGCGACTTCTACGGGTCGCCGCGTGCACGTGTGAGACGCGTACTCCGAGTCGACGGGGTGCGAAGCCTCGTAGCAGTCGAGGCAGTAGGGCATCGCGCACTCTTCGCAGGTGAGCGATGCAAGCTGGAACTGGCACGAGGCGCATGGCAGTATACCTGGAGGCTTGTCTTTGCTGGACAGCCAAGGACTCTTTCTGTTCTCGTAGTACCACGAACCCGGCTCAAATGCTGATGCGCTGCCATCGGCGCAGCGCACATTCCATACAGGAACTGGCAAATCATAGCTCCCCATATTGACGGGCTTTTGCCACTGCATCTTTCGCGTGCGCGTATTGTGGTAGTAGTATGCGCTCGAGTACGCGTGCTTTCGTTTTACAAACACGAGGCCTATGAGGTCCCTTATAAACTTCCTCGACTTCCACGTATGAAACATCGCCTGCAATTTTTGGGCAGCCGCTTCCCTCTCTGCCCGCGCCTTTTCTCGCGCGCGGAGCCTATGCACCTCAGAGCGCGCTTGTTCCACTTGCGAAGCTACGTAATTGGCCTCTGCGATCTTGAGTGCCTCGTCTGGTGCGAGTCCCTTGGCCGATACTTTTTCTCCCGTCTCCTCGTCGTAGAAAAAGTAGTCTTGAAACACAGGATCGTAAAACTTTTTCCACGATGAACCCTCCTGCGTTTCAGCGCCCTTTGATTTCGTCTTTTGCATCATCTCGGCGTCTTCCTGCAGGCGCGTCACCTCGATTTGCATCATTTCCTTCCCATCCGACGTCTTTAAAAATTGCTCCGCTTCGTGCCTAGCGCTCTCTACAGCCTTCTTCTCGATGTCGTCCCAATTGCTTTTAAAGTCCTTGCGTGCAATGCGCGCTTTTTTTGACTTGCTGGCTTCCCTCGCGTCCTCTTGGGCCTTGAGAAGTCGACGGCGCTCAATGTCGTCAAATGCAGCGCGTCTCCTCGCTTCCCAAATTGCCTCCTGCCGCGCGTTCTCCTCGTCTTCAAGTCGCTTTCTCTCTTCTTCAGCTTTACGCTCTTCCTCGAGTCGTCTTTCCTCCTCGCGAACCCTCTCGATTTCTTCTTGTATTTCCGCTTCCATCACCGCTTGGCGAATTTCGCCCCTCCTGTTCTCAGCTTGCCTATGCTCCTTGATCAATTTTGCATTTGTGCTCCATATAGTAAACCACTCCCGCTTGGAACTTCCCTGCATAAACCGGATCGCTTTTTTCATAAGGAGAATGTTGCTAACGTGATTCTTCCACATTGCGATCGCCTGCTCTTTTTTTATTGTTTCAAATAGAAACCGTGCATTGGCGCAGTCGTGCTCAAACTTTTTCTTTGCGCGTCTATAATAATCCGCGTACGCCGCAAATGCGTGCTTTGTGAGGAGATCATCGCAATATTTGCACGCGCTTTTCCAATGCAAACGTCTCTCTATTCGACTATCTACCCTGAATTCCCACTGAAGAAGCGCAGCACGCCAGCTGCGATGACGAAAATGCTTCTCACCCGCATGCTTGCGTCTTCTCGACGCAACGTACGCTTTCCACACCTCGAGCCGAGAGCGCAGTACGCCTGGTACGACATACCTTTGCCAGAAAAGTCGAGCTTGACTCCACCGCAAGCGCTTATTCACAATCTCAAACTTTCGCCTGGCGTTTTCTTGCATATCCCTCACGACGCGAAGTCTCGTCTTGTCGGGCGTTCGGTCCCACATGTGAGCCGCGATCATGCTGAGGAGAGTTAATGTGGGATCTTGGTGCATGACAGCGTTGCCAGGCATATCGCCGATGCCGTCTCCCCCCTCAAGTGCGCGAATTTTCCTCCGGAGCATTTTATTGAAAAGCTGGCTGTCCACTCTGTACGCGCTCGCGACAGCCACATCTCTGTAATCTATTGTGATGCCCATATCGTACAAGCATGATCGCAGCAGAAGCTCTACAGCATCCACCTCTCTATCAAGCGCCGCTATGCGCACAATACGCCCAAATGTGTGCAAACTAATGTACCCATCCCCTTCAGAAAATAGGTCGTAGCACCACTTGCATTTTGACGCCGCAGCTACCTTTGGCATCTCGAGGACGTACATGCGCGCCACAAACTCGCGCCAATCGACCCATCCGTCCAAGTCCTCGTCCAAAGCGTCAAAAACGCCTCCGAGAATGCTAGTAACACTTTTTCGCTCGTCCGCGTGAAATGCATAGTTATTAAGAAACACGCGAATAAAAAAGTCTTTCTGAACACTAGTACTTGGCGCTTTGGCGGTGTACGCCAGCTTGAGAGGTCGTTCAAACCGAAACGCCTCGCGGGCAATGTGCCCATACAGTTCAAGAAGACGTTCCCATAATATATTGACTTGCGCCCGCTGCCTCTGATGCTTATTGCGTCTCCTCTCGCTATTCCGCGAGTCTATAAAGCTTTCATTTAGAAATGCGTAGTAGTCCTCCCGCATCTCTTTCACCGATTTTGTCTTGTTCGCAGCGTCGAGAGACCAGTTGGGCGGCGGATGGTGAATGGTGGGAACAGTGCTCCCAAGGTCGCATCTATGCGCAGCAGCTGCCAATGAGATTTGTCTCTGCCCTGTTGACGAGGAGAACGTCTCATGCAGCCGTATGGTTGATGTTTTATCGTCGCCGAGTCGGGCATGCGATGCAGGCGATTGGAGAAGGAGTCGCCTTCCTGCTGGCGACTTGAGCTCGCCATACTCTTTGAGGGGCACTGTGACGCTTTGGGGAAGAATGTGATTGCCTGGAAATACATTCATGGAGTCAAAGTCGTCTCTCCATTCTGTTTTGACAGGATCCAGTTTTTGCGCGGCAACCGATGGGGGTCTTCCCATACTCAGCAGCTCTCTTTCCCTCTTCGCCTTTCTCGCTCGAGCCCCTGCGCCGCGCTTTGCGCTAAACAGCATTGGACGACCCAAAAGAACATCGCTGGGATACTCCTCAATTGAATAAATCGGTTGAATAGAATCGCCAGAAGGCGGTGGCGCGCCGAGCGACATATCTGAGCATAGTGCCTCCGCGCTCACGCGTTCGATCGACGCGAGCGCCGACACAGTTCCCGTCGACTCTGCCTCTAGCGACATCTATTCAGCGCATCAATTATATATGGTAAATAAATATATAATAGAATTAACCAAGAAAAGAAATGTAAGTGCACCGATCCTTGCAACCGCCATTATTATAAAGGATAAGAAGGCGATGATTCATAATGATTATTATCTGTTTCGAAACGTGCGAGCGGTGAATGTAGAAAATAACATGACTAATCATAAAAAATAAATTAATCAATTTGAAAAAATTTAATAAAAATTTCGCGCCGTAACGGATCTCTTTTCTCACGACATCTCAGGCTCAAAAGAGCAGTATGAAAAATACTTTGCCCTGCAATTTTTGATATCTTTTTTCTATTTTTCTTGCGTTTTTGTACATTACCTTTTTTTATTACAATATAATTATTGTAACGCGCATTTCAAAATGAAAAGGAAAAGAAATAGAACGTGCAAAAGGAACTTCTATAGTATTATTGGAATAATTTTTGATAATTGCACATTTCGAAGGCGACATGGACATGCCCAAAGTGAACCGCGAATCCATAGAGTCTGCGGCTGCTACAGCACTTTTGAGCAATGCGTGCGCGCGTGTTGTAGCGAACCTTGATATGTGCACAGAAATAGAGCAGTATTTAAAGGAAATGCGCCGACGACGCCCTAGTAGTCGAGCAAAGTCGAGCGCGCTGCGTGCTACAAATAGTGAGAGCAGGCAAAAGCGGCGCTTTGGGCAAAGTCCGCTTGAAGCAAAAGGTGAAAAAAATGCATTACCTCCAAGAAGTCCTTCGAGACCACTATCCAGTTCGAGCAAGTCTGCCTTTTCGCGGCCTGCTTCGGGTGCATCGAGTGGTGGAAGCAAGTTTGTTGGGTTTAGACATAGCGAGAATCTTGCTCGCGCGTACGACATGGCTCTTTCTCGTGGCGTGGCGGTAAAATTCTCCCGGAAAGAAAAGAAAATGGCCGCAAAACGCTACAAATTTGCTCGGGACACATTAACGAGAGATTTGTGGGAATTGGATGTCGATGAGAGCGATCATATCATTGCCCGTGCCTTCTCTAAAAATGTCTTTCGGCTTCCAAACAAAGATATGACGACTGTTCGAGCAACTCCAGATGATATGCCGGGGTACTACGTGAAGCCGTTTACAGGCCCACTTCGAAAATTTTAGAATTTATTTTTCAAATTATTACTAGCTGTACTCTAATAAAGTCGGGCCAATAGATAACATATTTATTACAAATATCTGGGAATAGCCGCACGAAACAAATGCGCTTACGCGCTGCTGCTCAATATGTTGTTCAGTAGCTTTCTACCATTTGTTGAATATATTTTACGAGCGGCTCGTATTCTCTGCTTTGAAGTCATCTTATCCGGCGGTTTTGGCGCTTGCGCGGCTTCGAAACGCCTTTTGAGCTCCAAACGACGTGCTGTTTTCAATTCATTATCGCTTGGCAATCCTTTTGCTCGCCTCATTGCCTGCACAAACGTTTCGCCGACCTTGCGCTCCGTTTCAAATGGCTGCACTAATCTTCGCGAGGCCGCATTCACGTGAGGTATGAACGAAGGCTCGCTCGCTTCCTCGTCTTTCATCGTAGTACGTTTCATCGTCGTTATTATAGCTGCGTCCGACGTAGTAAGCGTCTTGCTAAATTCAATCTCCTCGCGCGTGCTTGCACGCTCCATCCATGCCTTGAATGCGGCAAACCCGTCCTCTTTGTCAGCTTCGTCGTATTTGAACTTGGTGCCTCCAAACGCCTCAAATACAGCATCCCGCTGCGCTTGAGTAGTAACGACGCCAAGGGCCTCAAGACCTCCTTGAAGGCGCATTTGCGGAGGATCATATTTTTCCGCAACGCCTGTTTCATTGGAAAATAATACTTCGTACAAGTTTACAATGCTCTCGATATCGAGGTCTAAAGCGGGCACGTCGATCTCGGGCACCTTTGCGGGAAGCGAGCCGGAAAGACCTGATGGGGGCGCGTCGGATGAGCATAACTTTCGGAAAAATAGTTTCAATCGGAATGGGGTCCATCCACAGTCAGCGAGGGGAAAATGCATCGTTGGTTGAGGAGACTTTCGTCCGGGATGCGCCGCATCGCTGAATGGTTCATCGTCAGATTCCTGCAAGTAGTTGCTATCATCGTACGCATCATACATTTTTTGGGCTTCTTTCACGTGAGCGGGGATGCGATGGAAAGAACCACGCTTTCGACTTGTTGGCGACGCCACAATCGCCTCTGCAAAAGGAGTGGCGATTCTCCCCGCTCGATCATTCATTTTGATGCTATTGGCGTAAAGCAAGTTTAAACGCCCATCCGACGTAAACCGAAAATTAAAGCTCGCGTAGCTAATACGATAATCCGGCGGCCCTAACTTTGCTAAAAACGTTTTCACCTCTTCAACGCTTGCCCGCCTTCGCTTTTGCTTGGATTGCTCAACGTGAGATGCACTTTTGCGTCTGCTTACCTTTTGCCGGCGGTCAAATGCAGCTTCTTGCCGTTGTATCATTCCTACGCGGCGCGTCTCTCGTTTAAATGCCTCGCTTTTAACAAAACGATGGTTAGCAATCGTTTCAAGTCTCTTTACGATGTGCTGACATGCAGCTCGAAGCGTACGGCCGATGGTTGTCGACGAAATAAAAGACATCTCACTCACATCTTTGTCGAGCGCTTCGTACGTGGCTGCTCGAGTTGTTCCTGACAATTTTGAATCCGTCGGATCCCACCGACTCGTCTTTGCCTCTACCTCAAAAACGTAAGGAGACCACATGGCACGGTACGTCCTCACGTTGGAGCACGCTTCTGGTGGTACAAATTTTTGGAGAATAATGTCCCCTGATTTCTCTGTGTGCAAGAATTGCTTCAGCTGTTTCATTGTCACGTGAGTGAAATGAAAATTAAAGCCCCCCTCGCGCTTAGCCGTTCGCGCGTACACGCATGCAACAATATTGCAGAGGCGCCCTTGGCCAGGAATCCCCCGAGGCGTGCCTCCTCCCCCTCTATTACCCCCTTTTCCTCTGGGAGAATTCACTTTTCTTCGAAATAAATCCAAGATTTCTTTATTGGTGCAGTTGTGCCGCTTTCGCTTCAAGATAGTGCCATTTTTCGACGTAAAATACCACGCTTTGATGGCGCCGTGGCGGAATACGATAGTGTGGGGTAAAACGACATCGACGACGCCGTGTTTTTTCTTTCCCCTTGTTCTCCCGCTCAGCTTTTTTAGAGAGGCATTCCGGTCTGTACGAAGGAGATCGTCTGCCCAGAGCGCTTCATAAAGTGTAAACATGACTTTTGCATCGCCATACGCGTCGCTGCATACGCTTTTTGCGCGGATACTACCACGATTTTTCGTAGAATTCTTATCGTTGATGCGACCGGACAAAACGTCGCGAAACGTTGAGCCCTTGACGAGATTATTACTATTATATGATACTTTCTCTCGAGGGACCGCCAACGAAAGCCGACGGCGCATACCGAGGGAAGGCGTACGAGAAACCTCCCTATCAGCCGTGTCTTCTCTAGCAACTGTCATACTCTGCTTCTTTAAAAGTTACTCTTTCGCGCACAATGACCAAGATTGCGAATAAAAGCACGCAAACGTCCGTTACGCTTCCTCGCAATACGTGCAGATATGCATCGTCCTCTCGTACGTTCAAAAAATCCGTGCTGCACGCTGCACGCGAAGTATGATAAATAAAAAAGGATGATATTATTATTATTTAATGACAACATAA
>JACLAC010012888.1_pt1 | contig 22936 bp, 12 predicted proteins | sample 8027881 | NCBI WGS metagenome assembly JACLAC01 (sample SAMN15725517, study PRJNA655200) | protist metagenome | isolation source: fluorescence activated cell sorting (FACS) single amplified genomes of... | place: Spain: Blaines Bay Microbial Observatory, Mediterranean Sea | collected 2016-01-19 | reverse complement strand
TTTTTGGCTATCTAGTAATCCCAAAACTTTTTTCTCCTGCTGAGATGAATCAAATTATCGATGGCTTTGAATGGTCAATCCTAAATCATGGTAGTGGAGAAAAACACGACGGCAGTAATCGAACAATGTTTGGTGGACCAATTGAACATCGATCTGATATGTCAGCTATTCTAGACCATCCTGCTATTAAAGGGTTGATCGGGAGTCGAAGGAAAATCAAGCTCATATTTGATGATCTGGTGGAACTAGGTGTTTCAACCGATCGATTGAACAAAGTTTTTGCCCCTATCGGTCTTGATATTAGCTCAAAAACAGTGCCAGAAATAGCTGTGTCTATAGCTAGCCAGCTAATCCAAGTTCGTAATACTCACCTGCGTGGCAAGCATAGTCATCAACCTAAACCAATGCCTACAGTCAAAGCTGTTGGTTAAATAGACTCGTGATTAAAATTGAGGAAAAGTCCTATACTGCCGCAGAGGTAGGAGAGGTTGCCCGTCAAGTGGTTGAGTATATTAGTCAACAGTCTGGCCATAATCCGTTAACTTATTCGGCCTCCGACGTTTACTGGGCAGTTCGTGATTTGTTGAAATATGCCAATGGTCGAATGCTGGGTGAATTCGTCTTAACAGCTAAGAAAAAAGGTGAATGGCGGATCCATTATAGAGATCAGAAAAGCGGAATAGAGCGAGCTAAACGGCAACGTCAAACTGAAATTGACAAGACCGAGGAGTATTTAAAACAGCAGAAACAAATTCGAAAAACGAGGGCGGAGCTATCTAAATCTTCGCCTACTCTGGATAAGTTATTTCCTTCAGGACCAGACTGAGTCCTTTATTTTTACTAAATGTTAACGGAGGATGGCAAGCTTTCCATAGACTTTGTGTCTACGTTTTTCCGGTTTGGCTATTGAGTCATCTTCAGCAGAAATTGTGTAGAAGTAGACTCCATTTGGCAAAATCCGACCTTGCTGATCTCTACCATCCCAAACTGTCTCATTATAGCCTCGGCGACCTACAAAGCCGTCTAATCTTTGCAGGAGACGGCCTGACGCGCTGTAAATAAGGATTTTTACTTGATCAGCATAACGGCTAAGCTCATAGACGAAAGTCGTTCTTTGCCTAAAAGGGTTGGGATGATTATGTGGCTCTGTGATTACCAAATCAGTTTTTTCTTCTGGTTCCTCTTTTAACTCCCGAATTATAGTTTGCACTGGGAACTGCTTCAACCAAGTGGCTTCTTCTTTCAGTTTCTCAGTCAGGCTTGATACAATAGTCGGCCGGGAATAACCGAACACTGGCACATAATCCCGAATTTGAGATATATTGATTTGCATGGCATCATTGTATTCGTTCGCCATCTGGATGTGGGACTGAATTATTTCGGGTTCAATGGCTGGTGTATAGCCCATTACAATAGCTTGCACTAAGTTTTGGCGGCAGGAGAAAAAGTTTAGCCACATCTCGAAAATTTCCATTGTATCTAGTAAAGCCTGACGTCGTTTTTGGCTAGTCGTATTGGGTATATCTGTTACTGATATTTTTATATAATCAGTGGCCTGTTTTTGTTGCTCTATTAAACTCACTAGTCTATCTCTGGCATGTATTGCTTGCTCTAGGCTTGGAATTGACAGGATATCCTGAACTGCGGATGTTCCAATAATGTCCCAAAAACGGGTTGCAAACATCGCTGAACCTTTACCATAATCCCCTGTAATTGACGATGAGCCAGCGTAGTCTGAGAAGTAACTTGACATTACCCAAGTGTTGATTCGGATTGCCGACATAATCTTGGGCGAGATCTGGGGACCATACCCGTTAGCCAAATAATCTTTTAAAAGTTGGAAGTGGTCAGTATTTGGGTCAAAATTGATTTTAGCACTTAGGATTTGGTCTATTGGTCCTAAACCAACAGATGCTCCTTGAACTGTGAATCCACCTAATCCTTTTTTAGGTTGATCAGTCCCGAATTTCCGAACACCCTCTACGAATAAATCACCTTCAATCATCCAAAGAGGCATCACTTCTTCTACATCATGAGACAAAACTATCAAATGGTGTCCGCTTTTTCCCAACCGGTCAAGCAACGCTAATGGTACCTTTGGGTCAGCTACAGGTTCCCCATCGTAACCCCATTTTTTCGAAAAGATAGTACTTAGTGGTAATTGACTTGCATAGGCTCCGTCCGGATCCCGTAACCAGGATTGATTATAACCGGAAAGATAGAACTTAAAATTTGGCCGCACATTTCTTGCTGCCTCGATAATGGTGAAAAACAAATTCCATAAATTTTGCTGACCAACTGCACTACGATCACCACATTTGGGACAATTACAAGCTCTAGTCTCATACCCCCAAGCTCGCAAGTGAAAGCCGGCGAGATCTGGATAGGTCCTGACGATTTCTTGAACCAGCTGACCAGCTAATTGTAAAAAATCGGGGTTGGTCCAGCAAAATGGTCGATAGCTAATACCGTCTCTTGAGCCACCATAAAAAACTGGTGGCTCAAATAAATCAGGGCGTTGATTTATCAATGCCTGTGTGGCTTCACCTGTTACATACATGAACAAATATGGTTCAACCCCTCGTGCTTTCAGTAACTGAAACCGATTACCCAAGGATTGGATTCGTTCTTCGCGTCTAAGTGGCGGATCATCTTGATAAGTGTCAAAACCTCGTACATATTTGAATGCGGTTCCGAGACCGTCGTCGTTTCCTGTACCGGACCAGACACCCTCTCCACCACTCATATTTAGCCGGTGTCGAACTAGCCAATCGGGCTCCATTATTTCTAATGTAGCCCGAATCGGATAAAATGGAGTTTGCTGCAGATTAATTAGATCTAGCTCAATTCCTGTTGCCTTTGGCATTAAAAAGTCGAGATCTGTACTGATTAAGCCGGTAAGTTGTGTCAGGATAGATTCAATCAGAGCATAACTACCGTAGATTAACCCAGTATCATTACTTGCAATAATCGAAATAGTTTCTGACTGTGATCGAACGATATAGCCTTCTTGGTCGGTTCCAGGATCAGAAAAAAAGGCTAAGTCATCCTGAGTCAATTCAGGATTAGAAAGATGTGATCCTATGGGACAAATCGAAATGTATTTGAGCTGGCTGTTAGAATGAGAAAATCGCTCTATAGGTAGTTGAGCCTCACTGATTTGGTAGATATAATTTTGAATCTCTCTAGCAGCCCATTCTTCGCCAGAACCTGCGTTCTGGCTGATCCAAATAATGGCTTGTTGTTGACCAGACGAAACTAGCGTTAGAGCAAATAATATAGATGGAAAAAGAGAAAAAAACGAAATAACTAGAATACTCAACCGACAAATCATAGTCAATTTTCGATGTTTGGTTTATCGAAAAACAGGAGATTAAATTGCTTCATTGTTTCCTGAACTTAGATTCGAAAAAAACAGTTGAGTTACAGTTGATCAGAATGAGTAAATAAATAGCTGGACACATCTTCTACGAGCGGTGTATTCTTTGTCTTCGTCTGGGAGTATTTATTAGTTGAAAAGCGTTCACCGTTCAAATTCGGCTTTCGGTATATCTGTGGTGTTTCACTTGCTGGCATGTATTCTTGGTTATTACTTTTGGGTGCCTTCTAGTCAGGAAGATCTCATTGACCAGATAGAAGGGGTTGTGATGGAAGCCCCCAAACAAAGGACCAAACGGATTATTCCACCCAAACGTGTCCAACTTCAGCGAAGAGAAGTTACCACACCTACGAACCAAACTAATGTCAAAATATTAACTAGTAACGTACCTTTGACTGATAGAGGCGTTGTTACAGCAGCTAAAGCGACACGTTTCGACATGTCCAAAACTCTACGTTTGGATGAACACATTGGCTTAGAAAATAGTAGTATTAATATTCCTGAACAACTTCCGTCTGTTAAGCAGTCAGTCGCCATTAATTCTAAGCAAAATGAAACCAACGAGCGTCCAAAAAGCCGGTTAGTTAAGTTCATCGAACGTCAAACTGGCGCACAGAGGATCGTTTACATGATTGACTTATCGTCTAGCATGTTGAATCTAAGTCCACTACGCTTGAGTAAAATCCGCCTAATTTTACGAGACTCGCTTGACTTTCTGGAAGCTCAAGATCAATTTAATCTCCTGACTTTTGGTGAAGATATCGACATATGGCGTACCAATTTTTTGCCAGTTAATAAATTCAACATTAGTCAAGCAATAGAAGTCCTAGAAAATGCCCAGCCGAAGAAAACATCATTATCATCTGACCGAGATATGTTAAACGCGTTATCCGAAATTAGTTCCAAACAACCAACAATCGTGGTTTTATTTAGCGATGGCATACTAACCTCCGCAGGTATTCCTGATTTCGCTAAAATAAGGAGCCAAGTACCGATTGGTACAAAAATCTTTGCCATGGGGACTGATATGTCAACTGATTTTCCTGGTGCCGTCATCATGCGAAATTTGGCAGAACAGAGTGGAGGGGAATTTTGGTTAGTTGAAGGAAACTAGCCAATCGGAGGACATAAGATGGTGTCTTTAAAGTCTAGGTAGCCCATTACCCTCCACAAAGGATGGCGAATATGAGCTACCCTACCCGAAAAATCCACAGGACAGAAATTATTCGACCCCATCCAGATCATTAAGCAGAAAATTTAACTCTCGTTTTACCATTTCGTTCTGCTCTTTGCCTTCCATATATTCGTAAATCTGATATTCTAAGTTTTCAAACTTGTTAACTTTGATTTGGTTACGGATTCGGTCAGTCCTAATCAACTTTATGATTCGTAACCGATCGTCTGGGTTCTCCAGCTCTTTGACCATATTGACTAGACGTTTTGCGAGCCCTTTTCCATATCCTTTCTCAATATGTTTGATAGCTGCGACTGTAGCAGCCTGCTTGACACCCACGTCTGGATCGGAGACTAGAAGATTTAATACAGGGTCTAAAGCAGTTTTCGCAGGATGCAAAGCCAGTGCATTTACAGAGTGCAGACGAACTTGTGTGTCATCATCTTTCATTGTTTTCAGAATATCATCGGTGGGTGATTTCTCTATCAAAGACATCGCACGTGCTGCAACGCGTCGCTTTTCTAGGTCGCTGTCGCTTAAACCCGTGATCAACCCTGACCGATACTCTTTCTCACCAAGCTGGTAAAGTGTAGCATCAATTTCCATTTGCAGTGCTCCGCTAGCACTCTGACGAAAATTAACTAATTTTTGTTTGGAAGATAAGTTGTTGATTTTACCGATCACTCGGACGAGCTTAATCTTGCGCGCTTCAGTCAAGCTTGAGTTTTCTAACTCATCCACGATAGGAATAATATCTTTTTGTCCTAATCTGAGGAGCATTTCTTCAACTTCACCTTGAATTTTGGTATACAAGGAAGTGGCAAAAGCACTAACGAGGACAGGGACAGCATTACCACCAGCTGCAACGATAGCATCCATTGCACCTTTGTGATAACGGTGACGTTCGGTTAATAAGTCGAGAATCGCCTGTAATTCAGCATCTCCTAAACTGGATGCTAAGGCTTGCCCATCTCTTTTATATTCAGTAGCTTGGCCCAAAGCGATAGCATCGCCGGTAGAGAGTCCATAGAAATAGGCTACTGCTAACAGAACTCTGGCTTCAGTGGGGTTCTGCTCGGTGTCTTTGGCTTTCTTAAGATGTTGGACGGCATCATTTAAGCTTCCCGAACCATTTAAATAATCTCTTCCGAGTTCCATATCTGTGACAATCTTATTGCTCTGGTCGCAACCAACGCTGAAAATCATCACCATGACCGCTACTAAAATGAGAACCTGTTTCATAACGATTGGATTTTATATCTCCTTAAGTTTTTATAAGTCCGAATGCTTTTTTGAACCGAACCGTGGCATTATACTCAAGTTACGATGGCTTGTCAAGTCAAGACCGATACTTGAAAATTAGGCATAAATCAGTTGATATATTGTACACTTTTCAGCAAAAGGTAATAAGGTATCAGCATACTAAGTGAACGTTTATCTTCTGAGCTTCTAAACGTTAGTTTCTAAATTATAAACTCAGTTAGCCGATAGATTTTTAGCAAAATTATGATACAAAACGATAGTGTCATACAAATCCTTTTGAAATTAATATCGACTTCGGTAATTTTTCTCAAATTAATCATTCTCTACTGGGTAATTGTACGCAAATTTGATATACCTGAAGTATGAGAATTAGTCGTATTTGGTGAGAAGACAATCATAAAAATTGCTAATACTCTTTGAAACACTTTTTCGTTTTGGATACAGCTAACTTTTTAATAATCAAATCGTCTGGATATTCAGCCAGAACTGTTTCCCAAAAAGTAGAAGTAAAGCAAGTTTGATAGGACGTAAACTGTATAGGATTCTGCTTTCAGGGATATCGTTTGTGGTCTTGGATGCTAAGGCAAAATAGAGCAATTGATTTATAGAAAAGCCGGAATGGGTTTCGGACAGGTCAAATTTACTTCACCTATGACTACTTAAGTAAAACCATTTTTCTAATTGGGATATAGTCCTCAGTAACCAATCGGTAGAAGTAGACTCCAGACGTTGCTATATTCCCCATTTCAGTTCGCCCATCCCAATAAATTGCTTTGTTTCTACCAAGGTATCGGCCCTTAGTCATGTATCCACAATCAATTTGCTTGACTATGGATCCTGATGCGTTGTAAATTATCAGCTGTACAGACCCACCTTTGGCTAGTTCGAATGGAATCCAAGTTTCCGGGTTGAAAGGGTTAGGATAGTTAGCTAACAACCGGGTCTCGTGTGGTAGAAGAACAGAATCTAACACCTTAAAAACTAATTCTTCATCAGCAGTAAGGGTTTCTAGATTTTTGATTGTTTGAGTAGCTAAACGGATTCGTTTTTTTTCACCCATCGAAAGTTTTGACACTTTGTGATTGATAAGATTCAATAGCTGAACTGGTGCCGCCATTTCAGGTTGCTGGCTTCGTCTCAGATCGGCAGCAATCAAAGCAAGATCAAAAACGTCTACTTGCCCATCTTGATTTACATCCCCGGTCAAATCAGAACCAGTTTTTCCGAATTGACTAGCAGTAAATACCAAATCAAAAATTGTTATTTCACCGTCAAGGTCAACATCACCTAGTTGTTCTCGGCCCGTAAATAGGAACGCTAAACCAGTCTCAAGCGTTAAATTGTCGACTACAGCTTTAACTACTTTGACTCCTGGGTCGCCAACGGTAAAGCTAATCAGCGTTTTCCCCTCTGAATTCGTTTTTTGTGATTCTTCTATTCTAATCTTGTTACTTGGTTCAATATCCAAACTCACATCTCGTCCAACGATTGGCAACCCATCTAGTGTCAGCAATTGCACCTCCACTGATGTAAGATGAGATAATGGGAGTGTTGATTCTCCAACTAGCTTAAGTCTCGACTTCTGAGGTGAAATCCTAACTGGTATCAAGTCAAGGTTTAGAACATCAAAATCGTCTGTTGGTATTGAGGCTGTGATTTTAACGCTTCCAATTTGATCGTTTTTAGCTGTGTAATATGCGGTGTAGGTACCATTCCCATTATCGGTAGCTGGAGAGCTAATTTGTCCTTTGTCAGCTGTTAAATTTACTTCTTGACCTTCTTGTGCTTGACCAAGAGTGTTACGGACAGTAACTACAATTTTAGCTTCAGCAGAAGGTAGAGCCGAGATTTGAGGTGTTGGTGTTGATAATTCGACTAGGTGAAAAAAATGAAGATCTATCTTTTTTATTATCCCATTTGATGTTGAAGCTAAAATTTCTACTGTTTGTGGCTGATTGATTTCTGCGGCATAATCCGCATTGTAAGTACCATCACCATGGCCAGTAGCTGGTGTACTGATTTGTCCAGCTGAGGCCTTCAATGTAATTGTTTCTCCAGAAATGAATGACCCGTATTGATCGGTTAATTGAAGTTCGAGATTAGTTATAATTTTTCCATTAGCTAAAAAGTGACGATTTTCTAACAGGAAATCGATCTGATCCACCGGTATATTTTTTGTCACTGGCCGCTGTAATTTCAAAGATATGGTATCCGATGTAAGTGATTGGTTCGTATTATCAATAGCCATGGCATTTGATAAACTTAGAAAAGTATCCTGACGATTTTTGACAATAAAGCTTAGATTAGCCAAAGCCATATTTTTTTCAGGTGTGTTATCTGAAATTGGCGGCATTATAGCCTTAGTAAATGTGATAGATCCCGGTTTCACCCAACTGATATCACCTGAAATGCTAGAGTTCTTATCATTAGCATAAACATTTGCTAATGATAAGGGAAAACCGAGTTGATTCGGTTGCTCAAGATACAAATCAATACCACTAAATTGTAATTGGGCTGGATCATAATTGAGAGTCGCATGGTAGGCAACAAGTCCTGAAATTGAATTAGCCATTACTTGAACGGTTATTTTTTGGCCAACTTTCGGCAATTTCGTAACAGAGGATTGAAGTGTAAAAAAAACGGATCTCGTGGTTTCAACGGGAGTATGTTGAGTGAAATCATCCAGATTGCTGATAAGCACTTGATAATCAAAATTATCAACCAAATTATCTTGGTTAAGATCACTCTTCAGTCCACTCTCGTTTTTTTGCCATTCCTGTCGCATGGTACTGAGGTCTTCTAAGTTCACACGACCGTCACTATTTAAATCCCAAGGCCTTATGTCAATGAATGATATTTGGGTGGGAATGGCATGCCCTGCTTGGTCTGCTAATTTGAACTCAGATATAGACAGCTGTGTACGAGAACGAGAAAGAGCTTTGAATGTGAATATGGCAACGGTTTTTCCCAACGATAACGTCTTAGCCCTTGGGAAACCAGCAGCGGCAAATACAACTGAGCCAGTTCGGAATAGCTGGCCTAATCTTGATGGTGGTACAGGCGTCGGGTGCTCACTATTGTTGCTGCTATACCAAGCTGCGGGGAAAAATTGCGTAGCCATAGATATCTCTGTCAACTCTAGTTTTTCCGGATCATAATTTAATGTCCCTTCAAATCCTGATATTTCTTCGGCAAAAGCTAAGGGTGTATGAATGTCAACTGTAATACTCAATGATTCCCCTACCTGTGGATTAAGGCTGGAAGATTGCAAATAAGAACTGACAGGAAAATTTACCTTTAAGTCTGTAACCTCAACTGCCCTAGGCTGGCCGGTTGATTGTCCAAAATGATCCATTACCAACCTAGCATCTGTAGCTTCAACGATTCCATCTTGATTAATGTCGCCTATTAGCTCAAGCCCAGCTTTCTTTTCACCCCATTGTTGAATAACAGGAACTAAGTCGTAGATATCGATCAATTGATTATTGTTAATATCCCAAGAAATAGTTTTAAGCGTCTGCTGACGCTCATTTTCTAACAGCGGTGTTTCAAGGTGCTTGAGGTCGATGGGTTGCAGTACTAAATTCTGAGCTGTTTGGTAGTCTAGTTGGGACGATCTCACTGTCACTGTGATAGTGTCACTTGTTGGTTGTAATATTGATAAAATGGGTGCTGTATAAACAGCTGTATAAACACCCGCTTTGGATTGAGTTAGTTGACCGATTGTGCCTTTTATCGCTGTTACAGACGGGGTATTATCCTGCAGGTTTGGATTTGTAGTACCCATAATGACTGTTAATATCGTTTGATCAATGCCGTCGGCTACTACTTCTTGATCAGCAAGTTCTAATTTTAGACTTTCATCTGGCAAGTTTGATGTTTCTAAGTCATCTAATAAAAAATTGATTTTAACCGCCAAGTTTTTTATATCTAATGTTGTCACGTAATAACTTGTTTTAGCAACTATCTGACCCGTAAGATTGTCAACGGCTTGAAGGATGACTTGGTCCTTAACCCTAGTTCGTCTTGAACCAAAAATGTCGAGAAATGACAAGGCAAAACTTCCATCTGACCGCGTCTCTGACTGTGGAGACAAAAACCATCCATCTTTAACTCGCATGTTTTTGCCAGTAATACGATAACCTGTGCCGGCAGGCTTTCCACTAGGTAACTCGAGAATTCCGGTGATGGTAAAAGTATCAGTTTCCAATTCTTCTTTTGTTAGCTTAGGATTTAGTTCAGTCGGTAAGTTTAGATTCAATTTAGCCTCTAAATTCGAGATAGCATCGGAAGTAACAACGTAAACCGATTCTAATATTGGCCGATTTATATCAGAACTTGCAGCGACTTGCACAATTATTCGGTCATCGACACGAGTTCGGTTGGAACCAAATATATCCAGAAAGGAAATTGTATAACTACCATCTTTACGCGTTTCAACAGTGGTCAAAGTTTCCTGTTGAAACCAACCAGTTTTAAGACGTTGATTCTCAGCTTGTATATGAAATCCTGTAGATGCTACTGAACCATCTTGGTATCTCAACTCACCATTCAATGTGAAGGAATCAGTTTGATTTTGTCCGAACAAATTCAATGAAGGATTGAAGAGAAACAGAATATAAAAAACGAGCTGATTAAGATAAAAATATGAAAAAAGTCTATGATCCATGGGAAAAAACACGGTTGTATTCTAGCATATAAATACGATCCTTTAAACAAGTATAATACTAATTTGGCAATGCCTAATGTTTTATGTCCAAAAAAAGTTGGTTCAAATAGGATTTTTGTAAGCAAGACAATGAATATAGTATTGTTATGTGGAAGGCAAAAAAGATTATTGTATTACCATTAGGACAATATTATTCCTAGATCGTCAGCCTACATTCGTCTCTAATTTATTATTGAATGGGTCTGGCCGTCATCACTTTCCATCATAGGATATTTGAATTACCCCTTACTACTTAAACTTTAACTCATTAAAAATTTGATTGCGTAACGTATGGAGTAGTATCGACAGTCCCAACCATATCCGAACCTAATTGAATTTATCGAAGATTGAAGGGTAAGTCATGAATGTATTAAGTTTTTGTTTAGAGTCCAATTCAGTTAAGTTACGTAGTTTAATTGTCGATAGGGTAAAATGAGTCTTCGTTGATTCTCCTGATAGATCCATGTCGCTGATTTCGTAGTTAGCTGAATAAGACACTTTCGCAAATTGACCTATCAGCTGTTATACTACCTCGACTGATGAGATGAAACCTAACATGGTGGATGATTTGAGCACCATCTATGATTTTCTTCACCTTAGCTAAATTTACCTAAACCGAAAGGGGTGATTCGGATGAGTGTGAAAAACAGTTCCAAAAGAATCTTAAATTTTTAAACTTTGTGATTTTTTGCCATTACACGAGTTCATAAGATTGCCTTAAGCATTTGTTATTGATTCGTTTTGCTCCGGATTTCAGTTTGGATCCAGCTATTTGGGATGCATGGTTTGTTAGTTGTTCGGGGGTAAATTGTTTGGGATTTAAAACAGGAAAATTTGTACAACTTAATTTTGGCGTTATTTTTAATGTAGATGCGAAAAATGACTAACCTGAAAACAGATTTTACAAATAAAAAGGTTCTTATAACTGGTGGCCTTGGTTTCATTGGATCGAATTTGGCTATTAGGCTGGTCAAATTAGGTGCTGATGTAACTCTGGTAGATTCCCTTATACCTGAATATGGAGGGAATTTATTTAATATTAATCCGGTAAAAGAAAATCTGAAAGTCAATATATCTGATGTACGGGACCCTTTCAGTATTTCCCACTTGGTTCAAAAAAAAGATTTTCTTTTTAACCTTGCAGGTCAAACTAGCCATCTAGATTCGATGAATCATCCTGACTTGGATTTACAAATTAACGCATCGGCTCAACTATCTATTTTAGAAGCCTGTAGGCAGTATAACCCGGACATCAGAATAGTATTCGCTAGTACTCGTCAGGTTTATGGCAAGCCGAAATATCTTCCTGTTGACGAAGACCATCCAGTAAGACCCGTCGACGTTAATGGAATCAATAAATTGGCAGGTGAACAGTACCACCTGTTGTATAGTAATGTTTACGGCCTTCATGTTTCCGTATTGCGGTTAACCAATACTGTTGGTCCTCGGATGAGAATTAAAGATTCCCGCCAAACGTTTGTAGGTATCTGGATCCGAAAAATGATAGATAATTCACCTTTTGAGGTCTGGGGTGGTGAACAGCTGAGAGATTTCACTTACATCTCTGATTGTATTGATGCATTACTGTACTCCTCGTTGCTTTCACAAGCTAATGGTAAGATCTATAATCTTGGAGGGGTTGAGACCGTCTCACTATTGGAACTAGCTGAGATTATGATTAAAATCAGACCAGGAAGTAAATACGTTGTTAAAGAATTCCCTGCCGAACGTAAACGAATTGACATAGGAGATTACTACTCTTCTTACCAACTCATTCAAGATGAGTTAGGCTGGAAGCCAAAAATCAATCTGGAGACGGCCATTCAAGAGACATTCTGCTTTTTTGAACAAAACGCAGAGAAATATGTGTGATCCATTACTTTTGTGAAATTGTTCTTCATTAACAGTAGAATTCAATGCTGTAACAAACTGGAATTGATTAGTTATATTGTTTAGTAAAACTAATATTCACCTTCAGATTGTGTCCGAAGTCCGTTATGTTTGGGACTGTACGAAGTGAACTGATGTTCTTACCTTTTAAAAAAGTTAGGCTTCTTTTTGATCATGATTTAGTGATTGAAACTATAATGAAGGGCAACCCGCTGTAAACCTGAGTTAAATATTTTTCGGGATTTGGTTTGTGGTGCCTGTTGAAACTTGGGCGTTTTACACACAAGCTTTCTTTCTAAGAAATTTAAAATTATATGTACTTTTAAAACATGTATACTTGGAGCAACTCATGATAAATGTCTGGAGTTATCTAGAAGAGTATGAAACCGAAAAAACTGAAATTCTTAATGCAATTGAATCAGTACTGTCATCAGGACAACTTATTTTAGGGCCTAACGTTCAGGGATTTGAGACTGAGTTTTCGAGTTGGTGTGGTTCGAATTATGGAGTTGGTGTGGCTAATGGAACAGACGCTATTTTTTTGGCCTGTAAAGCTATAGGTCTTCAAGATGGTGATGAAGTCATCACAGTTTCGAATACCGCAGTGCCAACGGTTTCCGCTATTACAGCAGCAGGAGGAATTCCTGTGTTTGTTGATGTTGACCCGAAAACTTACCTGATGGATGTTAAAAACGTCCGGTCGAAAATAACCAACAAAACGAAATTAATTTTACCAGTTCACCTTTACGGACAAACTGTTGATATGGACCCGTTAATTGAGATCGCTAAAGATAAAAATTTGGGAATTATAGAGGACTGTGCACAAGCACATGGTGCACTTTATAAAGATCGAAAAGCGGGTTCTATGGGGGATATTGGAGCATTTTCGTTCTATCCTACCAAAATTTTAGGAACTTTCGGTGATGGGGGATTGTGTATTACAAATTCCGCGAACCTGAGAAATCAGTTAAAAAAACTACGTTTTTACGGAATGGACGGGAGGTACTATTCCGAAGAACAAGGATATAACTCAAGACTAGATGAGATACATGCAGCTATTTTACTAAAGAAACTAACTTATCTTGACAATTATATTGAACGTAGAAGATCCATTGCTTATAGATATACCAAATATTTGCAGGCTACAAACTATGTTTTGCCTGAAGAATTACCAACAAATCAACATGCATTTTACCTCTATGTAGTACAACATGAACAACGGGATAAGATTATACATGGATTGGCTGAAAAAAAAATCAAAGTGAACATATCTTATCCGTGGCCGATACATACGATGACTGGGTTTTCCGACTATAGTACTAGTTGTCAATTACCGATGACTGAGTCAGTCGCCAATAGAATTTTCTCTTTACCAATGTTTCCGAGCTTAACTAATAAGGATCAAGACCATGTGATTGAAGTACTTATAGAATTAGACAAGCAATACAGCTAAATTCATTTTTCTTTTTCTGTGATTAATCAACTAATCTTCGAATATTCCTTTTATGTTGCTGGCGTATCTGTTAGGATGTTATTTTGGTTTCTGAGTGATAATTTAGAACGTTGAAGATTCAAATTCGTGATTCTGTGTGGAATACATATGCCTGAAGATCAATTCAATCCTTCCTCAAAGTACACGTGTGTTTTCATAGACTGCTACTACGAGGCCTTCCTCCGAAAAGTATATTTTGACAACCGAATGCTTGCTGAATCTACTTACCAAGAGCAGATGTCTCATTTACATAATGCTTCGTTTGGAGATTCAAATTTCTACTCAAAAGGATTAGAAAATCAGGGCTGGAATGCTTATAATATCATCTACAATTGCCCAGAAATCCAGTCGGCCTGGTTGAGGCAAACAAACTCTCCGTTAAATCCGACCGAACTAACTGAAATACTGAAAGCTCAGGTTGAGAGCCTGCAACCTGATGTCATTTATTTTCAAGATATCTCGGTAGCAACACAAGTATTGATCGAAGAACTCAGGCCTTTCACTCGCCTTATTGTTGGTCAGATCGCTAGCCCTATTCCAAAGCAAGCTCACATGAAAGGGTTTGACCTCATATTTACTGCTCAACCTAATTTTGTCGATTTGTTTCGTGCCCAAGGAATCGCCACATATTATCAACCTTTGGCTTTTTGCCCAAGTATACTAGATCGCCTATCTGCGACTGATAAAAAGATATCCTTGTCTTTCACTGGAGGACTTTCAAATCTGCATCAAGAAAGAGTCAATTTTCTTGAAGAGATTACTTCCAAGCTAGAAGTTGACATCTTTGGGTATGGAGTTGATCAGTTACCTTCGGATTCGTCAATTCGCAGACAACACAAAGGTTCGGTTTGGGGAATAGACATGTTTAAGGTTCTATATGAATCAAACATTACGTTAAACAAACACATTAACATGGCTCAGAATTGGGCTGTTAATATGCGTCTTTACGAAGCTACAGGTTGCGGAGCACTCTTGCTAACTGATTATAAGGAAAATCTAAATCAACTATTTAGAATTGGTGAGGAAGTGGTTGCTTTTAGAAGTACTGAGGAATGTATTGCACTTGTTAAATACTTTTTAAAATATCCCGATGAAGCTCAAGCAATTGCAAAAGCTGGACAAAAGAGAACACTTAAAGATCATACATACGACAAGCGTATGGTATATACGGCCGAAATTTTGGAGCGGCACATACGTTACCAAAATATTAGTCATGAAATACAAGTTGACCAAAAAAGGAAAGAAGAACTTCATTCTACCAACTTACAACCAGTTTCTAGTGCGGATATGACTTCTGAATCTGAATCTGTTTGGGCAAACGAAAAGCTTCCTTTTTACCAGCGTCAGTTTGTGCAGCAAGCTCTTGAGAATATGTTCTCAGGTCACGTAATACCAATTAATCGATCTTTGGCTGATGCTTTATGCTATATCGCACACGACTCAATGTCAATCTTAGAGATTGGATGTGCCAGTGGTTACAATAGCGAGATTATTGATTATCTATTCCCCTACGATATTGACTATACGGGTATTGATTATTCTGAATCACTAGTGAATATGGCAAATGAGTTTTATCCCAATGCTACATTTGAAGTTGGTAATGGCGCTCACTTACCCTATGCTGACCAATCCTACTCCATCAGTTTGTCATCTGCCGTCCTGCTTCATGTTCATAATGTATCTGCACACGTAGCTGAGATGTGTCGAGTTGCCGAAAAGTTCATTATTCTAAGCAGGACTGACGTCGTCAGGAATGGTGAAAATCGTTACTATAAAAAGGTCTCATATGGCGTTGAAATGACAGAAGTCTGGTATAACGAAGACCAATTGATGGACCTATTTGCATCAAACGGTTTTAGAAGAATCTGTACAATCGAGGTGGAATCTGACACACAGTTGGATCACTATCTTTGTACATATGTTCTTGAACGAACCTTCGATTATCGACCACATAAACAAATTAATTACTATGAAAGTAATTTGAACTCTTGGTTTGATTCTGAAAACGATTGGACCCAGCTCCCTATATTATCATCGCTCGAATTATTACATGATCTGCCTATAGACTTTGAACGATTAGATAAACAATTTAAAAGTCTTGGCCAAAAACAAATTGATATCAAGATATTCAATCATATTTTAAAACAGTGGATTCAAAAACTAAATATGACTGACACGAAACAGTGGTTCTTAGAAAAACTTGCTGACCAAGGGATTCAACAAATCATCGACCTTCGGACTAGGATTAATACTAGCTATACCTACATACAGAAAAATCTAAGTGATTTGGTCAACTGGCTGATTTTTTCTAAGGAAGTTGACAACTATACTTACCACCTCAGTCAGCTGAATATGAAGCATTTAGCTTGGACTTTAGTTCAGGTGACGAGCAAACCATATGAACAAATACGAAAAATAATCAACGAGATCGTAACCGATACAAATCTTAAGGATCATATAAGTGAATGGACGAAAAAGAATAATACAACAAACAACATGGATCCGCTGGCTCGTTATGGTCGAAGAATACTCTGGTATGTATTAGTCAGAGTAATAAAACCTGAAGTTGTTATTGAATCAGGCATACATAATGGACTTGGTACTTGTGTATTATCAGCTGCTATTATGAGAAATAATGCTGAAGGATCCAAAGGAAGGCTATATGCTATTGATATCAACCCCAAAGCAGGTGTTTTAGTTCAGTCACCTTACAAGGATGTAGTAAAGTTGACTATTCAGGATTCTCTCGATTATTTGAAAAAGTTTGAAGGACCAATCGATTTGTTTATACATGATAGTGATCATTCAGCAGATCATGAATCTGAAGAATACCGAATTATAACTGATAAATTGTCTAGTAAGTCCGTAGTTGTTTCTGATAATGCTCATGCTACAGATGTTCTGTCGGATTTTGCTCTTAAAACTGGTCGTTGTTTCGCTTACTTTCAGGAGTCACCTATTAACCACTTTTATCCTGGCGCGGGCGCGGGCGTTGCCTACAGGTCAGAAAGTTAGCCACATCAGTATACAGAAATGATGCATCGATACTACGTAACATATTCAGATCGCAATTATCTGGTTCGAATGATTACTCTGGCTCAATCGCTTGCCAGAGTAGAAAAAAGGCCATACACGTTAGTTTGCACTTGTTTAGATTCTATCACAAGACTAATACTTACTAAGTTGGATATCCCAAATGTAGAATGCGTGTCATTAGATGAAATAGAAAAATATGACCCCGACCTGATCTTAGCCAAATCAAATCGATCACTATTAGAATATTACTGGACCTTAACTTCTACGATTATCCTATATGCTATAAAAAAATATCCAGATTGTACAATGATGACTTATACAGATGCCGATACAATGTTTTTTTCTGATCCTGAGCCGTTCTTTGAAGAAATTGGAGAAGCTTCCATTATGATTCATGAACACCGGTATCAGAAAGAAACCATACATTTGAAAGACCTTTCAGGAATATTCAACGTTGGCCTGTTATCGTTTAGAAATAATGCTACTGGGCTTCAAGCCTTAAATTGGTGGCGTGATCGTTGTCTCGAATGGTGTTATGCTCGCTTTGAAAATGGAAAATTTGGAGATCAAAAATATCTTGATGATTGGCCTGAACGGTTTGAACAGGTACATATCCTCAAACATTTAGGAGCGGGAACAGCACCATGGAATCAGGGAAATTACCTGTTTTGCGCTAACAACTCGAATAGAGTAACAGTAGATGACCAAGAATTAATCCATTATCACTTCCATGGATTGGAAATTCATCAACCTGGTGTTTATCTGGCGTTCAAACACAATTATTTTATCCAAGATCGAGTGCTAAAACTTTGTTACGTTCCATACATTGAACAACTTGAAAAAGCACAACAAATGATAAATACTATTTTGCCTGACTTTGCTTTCGGATTGGGGGCTGAACTGGAGTTGATGAAGGCCAAAAAGGTCATTGTAAATTGTTCAATTGATCCAAAGAAACTAGGGCTATCGCTAGCAACTAACATAGGGAAGTTGTCGGAGAATTGGAATTATTATTATCCTTTCTCTGAACTATAAATCAAAAGATTAATTAGAATTTTCTGTATGTTTTCTTTGAAGATTCGATTGAAACTAGCCAGCGTGGATGGAAAACGGCGAATCATTTTTTAGCGAGACTCTTTCATCTTGTTAATCGGAGATACGAGCGCGATTCCGTCGCTGCTCAACTAGACAACCCTAATCTTTTCTTCTATTACTGATAGACAAGTTTTTTTACACTCTTGGCCGAAACATGTGTTCTTTCCTGTTTTCCTGTTCATTTCTAAATTGAGCCATGTCTTTTACCCGTCTACTACTACATTGTGGAATGGTGAGATAAATGAGTTCTCGTATGAGCGGATGTATATTCTTTTGGTATCCAAACCTAATTTGATATCATGTTATCATATACAAAGCTCACAGATGAAAAAATTTATCTTTATTTAGAATGGTTAAGTTTCAATTTTGAACGGACTTCACGTATTTTTGTATCATTAAGAACAGATTAGTCTACGGGACTCTGAATTCTTGGTGGCGGGAAGTCAAGCAAGGTTTTTAAGTATTGGCCATAGCTGCTTGATTTTAAACTGTCGTATGCTGATTCAACTCCACCGATATCAATATAACCCATTCGGTACGCTACCTCTTCTAAACATGCAATCCCTTGTCCCTGTCGACTTTGTAATGAATGAACAAATGTTGCAGCTTGCAAAAGTGATTCGCTAGTTCCAGAATCAAACCAAGCAACTCCTCGGCTGAAGATTTCGATTTCTAAATCACCAATTCCTAAATACGCATTGATGATATCGGTGATTTCAGTTTCTCCACGTTCGGAGGGCTTGAGATTGGAGGCAAACTCTACTGCACGGTGATCAAAAATATATAACCCCGGAATAGCCAAATTCGAAATGAAATCCTTTGGTTTCTCTACGATTTTTAGTGGTTTACCGTCTTTGTCAAGAACAATGACGCCGTATTGATCAGGGTTTCTGACTGGATAAGCAAATATGAAAGCTCCATGCATTGCCTGGATCGAATTTTGTAATGTTATATCTAATTCTTGCCCATAGAGTAAGTTGTCACCCAATATTAATATAGAAGACTCATCTGCCAAAAAATTTTCTGCAATCAGATAAGCATCTGGAATCCCCTTAGGCTCAGATTGGATTGCGTATTCTATGTTAATTCCCCAATGTCCACCATTTCCGAGTAGGCATCGGAATTGGTCCAAATCACTGGGTCGAACTATTATCATAAGCTCGCGAATTCCGGATAACATTAAAACCGAAAGAGGGTAATAGATCATAGGTTTGTCATATACGGGTAAGAGTTGCTTGCAAACGCTATGTGTAGACGGGAATAGGCGCGATCCTGTGCCACCAGCTAGAATTATTCCTTTCATTGTATTTGGTCCTGAATTGTAAGTCTCATTTCACGGAATATAAGTTAACTAGAACTAGAGAGTAAGCCTAGTCTACTTTGTTTAGTATAATTTGCTTTGTCACTAATCCCTTGGACCCAGTCTTGATTTTGTAAATACCAATTAACTGTTTGATTTAATCCTTGATCAAACGAAGTCTTGGGAGTCCAATTGAATTTTGACGTTAGTTTGTTTATGTTGATGGCGTATCGCAGGTCGTGACCGGGTCTATCATCTACAAAGGTAATAAGGTCTCGGTAGGATAAATTATCACTTCTCGCTTTCGAATAATCTAGTTTGTCACATAAAGAGTGAACTAGAGTTAGATTACTAACCTCACACTCAGCTCCTATATTCCACCTTTCCCCAGGAGCACTATTGTCTGATATTTGTAAAAGTGCATGAACATGGTCTTCCACAAAAATCCAGTCTCTGATATTGGATCCGTCTCCATAGATTGGCAATTTTTCCTCTCGCAGTGCCTTGCTAATTATCAAAGGGATGAGTTTTTCAGGAAATTGCCAAGGTCCATAGTTATTACTACAGTGTGTTATAATTGTTGGAAGCTTGAATGTTTTCCACCAAGAATACGTTAGGTGATCAGAAGAAGCCTTGGTGGCAGCATAAGGTGAACTTGGTCGATAAATAGAATCTTCCGTAAAAGGTTCATCATCAAAACCGAGAGAACCATAAACTTCATCTGTTGAAACATGAACAAAGCGGAAAATTTCTTGGTCGGATTTACTAAGGTCTTGCCAGTATTGGGTTGCACACTGCAGAAGATTTAGTGTCCCTTGAATATTAGTTTGTACAAAGGCCTGAGGGCCGTCTATAGACCGGTCTACATGACTTTCAGCGGCTAGGTGAAATACAATAATTGGTCTATAATCAGCAAAAACTTGAGTTACGAGCTCTTTATTACTTATATCCCCCGTAATTGTATGGATGGATTTGTCATCAGGTAACCTGAGTGGATCCCCTGCGTAGGTTAGCAAATCTAGGTTTATAATATTGGAATAATTATAGTTTTTCGTGACCAATATGCGAATTAGGGCTGAACCTATGAAGCCAGCACCACCTGTAATTAAAACGTTTCTACTCATTTTCATTGTTAAGAATAAACTCAACCTAAAGTTTAAAGTGCATATTTTTTAGACCTGTAACTCAACATGTTGTGGGTGTTGATCAATACCAAAATGTACTCTCTATATCGATTTGCTTATTGATTAGAAATCACAGATCAATTAGAGTAGAATTCAACACAAATTAAAGCTAAGCGAACTTAGGTAATCATCTATATCTACCTGCTTTGAAATTTTGGATAGTTCCAGCAACTCAATAATTAAACTGGCAAAACTGTTCATCTATCTTAGACAGGTTCAGTTATTTTTTATTGTTTGTTTAGACGCCTGTCTTAGTATTATCGAAAGTGCTTCAAAAGCATAAAGTTTTTTGTTACCTACTACGTTATCGTCAAAAAGTTAAAGATATTGAGAATAAAATCAAAAGTTGAGTTGTGTAAAGACCAACTTAATATTGATTTGTATCATGGAGCTAACAAATGTCAAAAACTAACCAGTTTCCGAATGATGATCAGATGTATGGTTTTATCCGGGATGGATATATTAAGCTGACTCCTGATTATCCAACAGAATTACACCAAAGCATCTATCACCAAATTGAACAAATGCTCGATCAAAATGGGAATTTAGGCAACAACATTTTACCCTTAATCCCAGATATTCAGAAGGTTTTTGACAATCCTTTAGTAGATGCTGCGCTAACAGCTATTCTTGGAGCTGGATACATAATGCACCCTCACCGTTTTTGCCACTTCAACCCCCCAGGTAGTAAAGGACAAGATTTCCATAAAGATAGTTATGAAGGAGATATTTCAGCTAACAACCACCGCTGTCGGTGGGCAATGGCTTTCTACTATCCACAAGATACCCCAAAGGAGTTGGGACCAACAGCAATTTTGCCACGTTCCCATTACTATAGTACTAGCTCAGCCGCTCACAAGCAAAGCGAATTAGCAATTTCTGGTAAAGCTGGTACGATTACACTAGTTCACTACGATTTGTGGCACAGAGCCATGCCCAACAAGAGCGAAAAAAAACGATACATGTTGAAATTTCTATTTTATCGTTTGCAAGAACCAACTATACCTAGTTGGCATAATCGAAAAGCTATTTGGACGTCTCCCGCAAACACAGAGCAGCCAAAATTGAAACATCCAGTGATGTGGAGAAAACTTTGGAATTGGTATCAAGGAAAGACCATATCTAAATCATCCGCTATTGTTGCAAAAAACTTGACCCAATTACTGCATCAATTGTCAAATGAATCAGAAGCACTTCGCTTAGAATCTGCGTACGCTCTGGGTGATTTGGGAGAATCAGCGGTTCCGAACCTTTTCGATAGATTAGCGGATGACTTCATTGGTTCATACGCGGCTTTAGCTTTAGGAGCAAGCGATGAAACAGCAATACCGGCTTTAACTTCAGCTCTAAAGCACTCTGATGAAAATATACGTGCCAGAGCTGCTTATTCACTTGGAGATTTAGGACAATCCACCGCTGTACCTCACCTTTTGTCTGTTTTAGATGACTCAGCACCCAGAGTTCGTCGAAATGCAGCTGAATCCTTGGGTAATATCGGTTTGTCAGAAGATGATGACCAATTTTCTGAAGAGCAATCTTCCGCCTTGGGTAATTTACTACAGGACAAATACTACTGGGTTCGAGACAACGCGGCAAGAAGTTTGGCGAAAATGGGAAAGAAAGCTGAAGGAGCTGTACCTTTTCTTCAGTCGGCATTAAACAACGATGAAAATCGATATGTTCGCTTCAACACAATTATAGCTTTGAAAGAGATCGGTTCCCCACTAGCACGAGAAATCGTGTTTGATCATTTGTTAGCGTCTCGCTGGTGCTCACTAACCAGTGAGGAGAATCCGTTTTAGTAGGGACAATGCAGAATAAAAATTAAAAATCTACATCATATTCAGAAACCATTTTTTGAACTGCTTCACTGAGTGCCATAGTCCCCAAATCGCCATCATCCCGCGACCGTATTGATACTGTTCGGTTCACAGATTCTCGTTCACCAACCACTAACATATACGGCACTCTTTCAAGTCGCGCCTGACGGATTTTAGCTCCGATTTTGTCATCTTGATCGTTAAGTTCTGATCTAATCCCTTTAGATATTAACAGCTCATAAACTTCTCTGGCATAATCAATGAACCGTTCACTAATAGTCATTACCACACATTGTACTGGAGACAGCCACATAGGAAACGCTCCTGCGTAATGTTCGATAATGAGCCCAATGAATCTCTCAAAACTTCCATATAAAGCTCTATGAATAACGACTGGTCGCTCAGCAATCCCACTAGCTGAAGTGTACGCTAAATCAAACCGTTCTGGCAGCTGGAAGTCTAGTTGTATTGTTGCACACTGGTGTTCACGGTTAAGTGAATCTCGAACATAAAAGTCAAGCTTAGGTCCATAGAATGCGGCATCGTTGGGAGCAATCTCAAAATCAAGGTCATTGTTTTTCAGTACGTGTTCCAA
>JACLAC010010296.1_pt1 | contig 22983 bp, 27 predicted proteins | sample 8027881 | NCBI WGS metagenome assembly JACLAC01 (sample SAMN15725517, study PRJNA655200) | protist metagenome | isolation source: fluorescence activated cell sorting (FACS) single amplified genomes of... | place: Spain: Blaines Bay Microbial Observatory, Mediterranean Sea | collected 2016-01-19 | reverse complement strand
CCGCAAGAAAATTTGAGCCCAAAAGATGCTCACAAATATAGCAACTACGCAAAATAGGAGTTTCCAAAGACCAAATGGATCAATTTCCAAAAGCTCTGGCAATTCCGAGATTCGCCCAAGAGAAAACCTTGTTGAAAATTCATGATTCATTATTGTTTGTAAGCCGAGTGGTGATCTAGATATTTGAAGAAGTCAGTAAGCAGGCATAACTAATTTACATCGCTCATGAAGGTCTTAAATTAGGAAAGTTTTTCCCAAAACGACATTTGTATGTGCTAGAAATACGGTAGTTTCACGGCTATCTTGCCGGTCGTATTTTTTCTTTTATTTGGCTTCTTTACTAATCAATCTGTGAGATTAACTTAGATTTTGAATTAAATCATGCACTGGTGATAGCAGACAAACTGAAAGCTAAATTCAAAATAATTTGAAAATAATGATTTAAGAAAAGAGTATGCAGCTCTTTTATTAAATGAATAGAATTTACGTTCTTATTATAGATATAAACAATATTCGTATGCTGTAAAATAATTTACATTTCCTAAATTAAATTAGATTATATCACAATAATTTTCATCTGAGAGGAGCTGTTAACTGCATGAAAACGCGAGTTCGACTCTCCTGTCTCCAGCCCTGTGCCTTTAGGCACATCTCTCTTTGATCCTACTGAGACAGAAGTCCTTTCATGAGAATTTAAGTTTTCTTTCATCAACATTAGTTCATGAGCATAGCTCACCTCCAGTAAAATTAAAAAACTTAAATTATATTTTTAGGATGAATTAATTTTAAATGCTTACATATAAATATGGTATCCAAATTTTGAAAACAACGGATAATCAATCCGCTGCATTAGTGATTGGTAATCGGTAGGTGGGGTAGAGATGGGGGAAGTTGAAATCCGATAATGGTGGACCCCAAAAATGCATAAATCACCTTTAATTTTAACTAACCGCTTTGATCCATATTAATCATCATTGCCTCTATTCGTTGCACTAGTCCGCTATCTTCAAAAGATTCTTTAATACAACCATTGTCCCTTAGCCAAGGAAGTTTCTGGCTAGTCCAAATTTCAATATTTGGTTCGAATTTTTGTGGGTTGTCATAGGCACCTAGAGGAATTCCAACCAGCCCCTCAAATGCTTTCCCCTTGCGGTAGCAGATAGAGCTACAATTGGGGCAATTGTAATTAACCATCGGCAAACCACTACCTCCAAGGTACTCATATGTTTTCGTTTCCCCCTTGAAAGTGACCTCGTCTTCTCCAAATAAAGTTCCAAAATTTTAGATCCTAAAAGTTTACGGCAACTCTGGCAACTACATTGTACAATGAGAAGGGGTTCGAATTCGGTATAAAATCTAAATTGCTGGCAATGACAACCGCCCTCGTTACGAATCATAAAGTTTCTCTAGTCGGTAAGTAGCAGTTATTGACTTGAATACAGCTAGACAAGAATTTTAGGCCAATGCTTGGCGGCAAAGCTATGACAAAATATAAGTAAAGATTGTTTATTGATGTAAAAAAAATCAAAAACAATGGATTAGAATTCCGATGCATCAGTTGGTGAAAATCAAAGGGGGCACAGACTTAGTGGAAGGAGGGATTCAATGGTTTGGATCCCGTAGCGAGACAATTTTATTTAACGAAGTACCTCTAGCTAAATCGTTCTGGTCTAAAGTAGCCAACAGACGTTGCTTTGAAGTGCTTGAAAGGAACTCCAAGAGATTGAATTTTCTCTATGCATTGATCAGAGATTTTTCCGTAAACTTCTATCGAAAAATCATTGGCAATTTCTCCATGCTTTTTTAACATACTCTTGGACAGGGGGGTTATCAGCGTGGGCAATGAAATCATTACTGGATCGATAAATTTCTGTCCAAACAAATTTGTGATCATCATCTGGATCGGCATCAAAGCTATGAAACAACATTCCTGGTTCGGATTTTTCAACTGCCACATCCGCAGCAGCAGCTATTTTTAAGTAGTCTCCTACATAGCCCTTTTTCACAGTTATACGAGCTAAAAGTACAAAGGGATTTTGACAGATGTTTGTTGTCATTTTGACTCGTTCTGAAAAATTCACAGATTAGCTACAGACCAAAGTCAACCTTCTAATTAATGGTCAGAGAATAAACAAGTTAGGGTTTTTGAGCCTAAACTCTGAGACTACCGGATTAACATTCCGCTGGTCTTAATGATATATATCCAGATAAATACTAAAAATAAAAGGACTCAATCCAACAAAATTCATGATATTATTTACATATTAGAAGATAAGTAAACTTTTTGTTGAATCATTGGGTTTCAGCGTTCTATCAGTAATATTAAGGAATACATATGTATATTCAGATAATTAATTTCAATTGGGACATTTCAGAGGAAGGGTTTGATGAAGCTGCTATTGAAGATGCACCAACTTTTGCCAATATCGACGGATTGATCATAAAAAATATGCTCTATAATCATGAAACCAAAACTTATGGTGGCTGTTACATGTGGGAAACTAAAAAAGCAATGGAAGCTTATAAGCAAGGTGAGATCTTTAAATCAATTGTGGAAAATCCTGACTTTAAGAATGTTACTTCGAAGGAGTTTTGTGTACATGCCAAGGCTAGTGAAATACAGAAAAATTTGAAAAATTAGCGACAAATTTCTCGGTTAACTCCAGTGCTTTGCTTGATATCCAATGTTTTGGTGTCAACCACGTTTCCTCCCCAATTGTTACTAAATGAGGCAAGTTATAAAGATGGTTTTTAAGATGCTAGGGAGCGCTGATTGAGATAGGTAAGCTCTAAACTGGAGGATCAATATGATCAAACACCAAGGTGGATGCCACTGTGGGAAGGTTCGTTCAGGCAGAATCTGACCCAGTCACGGTACATTTGTGCCACTGTGTACGATGTCAAAAATTACAGGGAACAGTTACTATCTATGTGATATTTCTTGAAGTTGTTAAATTTAGTGGTCAACTCTCAGAATACTTAACGACCAGCGATAGCGGATCACCAGTGCGGTTTTCATTTTGTCCAAACTGCGGCACAAATATGAAAAATACTGCGGATGGATACCCAGATACTACAGCGATTTTTCTTAGCACATTCGACGATCCAACTCAGTTTGAGCCAGAGTGGGAAAGTTTTTGTGAACTAAAACCAAAATGGTTGCGAGATGATGGCTGCATCAAGAAGTCATTTGATGGAGGTAATTCAGAAGAAATGTGGGCTTGGCTGGTTGAAAAAATGGGTTAAAACCTACAAGGTCGGAATTGACACTGAAAAGTTCGAAACAGCTTAGGGAGTTGGAGCAGGATTTAGTTCATATGCAACATACTCTATTCCCTGTGCTTCATAAATTTCAATTAATGCAGGATCGGACAGCATTTTTTTCTGTAATTCTCGATCAAAAACATCCGCACATATAATTGCAGTATGCCCATCTACCTTACCAATCATGACATCTCGCATAAAAAAGGCATCCCGATCTTTATCATCTTGCGAATCCATATATCCCTGCCTCCACTCATTAAAAGTTTTTTTGTTGAGTTTGGCGACAATCATGTAATTTAGTATTTCACCTCTAAATCTATTTTTAGATTGTTTTGAAAAAACAGAAGGAGCTTTAAATGATCGAATATCAACAAATTAGTAGCTGAAGGCAAGATTGAACTGATGAAATCGTTGAGGTGAAAATCTTAGACCACCGGATTAACAATCAGTCGGTGAAGTAGTGTAGGAGGTAGTTGGCTGACTCCCCAGCATTGATGTTTCAAAGCTGAGGAGTTTCTAAACATCATATTTTAAACGTCAATCATAGAGATTTGTCTATCTCTGAAAACGTGATTTTCAAACCGTGATGCGAATGAGGATTAGCGGACCAACGTCACAGAAAAAACGAATTTTATTGGAGAAACGGCTACCAGACTTTGGTAAGTTTGCTTCCCATCCTTGAGAAAGGTCGCACCCTTAAAAAATTTACGGAGAGACTCCATGCAATATCGTCAGCTGGGCCGAACAGACCTCAAAGTCAGCAAAATTTGTCTCGGAACCATGACCTGGGCCGAACAAAACACCCAAGAAGAAGCCTTTGAGCAGATGGATGCTGCATTGGATTATGGAGTAAATTTCTTTGACACCGCCGAACTCTATCCGGTACCCCCCAGTGCCAATACCTATGGTGTTACTGAGACTATCATCGGTAACTGGTTCGCTCAACGTGGTCAGCGAGATCAAGTGATTCTGGCGACGAAAGTTGTGGGACCGATGATCAAGTCGCCTCACATTCGGGATGGCCAAACTCGCTTCAACCGAGCCACCATTGAAGAAGCAGTCAATGGCAGTCTCAGACGCTTAAAGACAGACTACATTGACCTTTATCAACTCCACTGGCCTGACCGCAATGTCAATAAATTTGGCCAACTGAATTACGTGCATGACAGCAAGGAAGTCTCCACACCAATTTTGGAAACACTGGAAGCTTTAGCAGGCATTCAGAACTCCGGAAAAATCCGGCACTTCGGACTCTCCAACGAAACTCCTTGGGGTACAATGCGGTTCCTGCATTATTCAGAAACCCAGCAATTACCAAGAGCGGTAAGCATTCAGAACCCCTACAACCTACTTAATCGCACCTTTGAAATTGGATTGGCAGAGATTGCTCATCGGGAACAAGTCGGGCTGTTAGCCTATTCACCACTTGCTTTTGGGGCCCTTTCTGGAAAATATCTTCAAGGGAATCAACCAGAAAACGCACGACTCACCCTTTATTCTCGCTTTGTGCGCTACAAGAAAGGTCATGCAGAAAATGCAATTCAATCCTACGTGGATCTGGCGCAGGTAAATGGACTCGATCCAACTCAAATGGCGTTAGCCTATGTCAGCAGCAGACATTTTCTGACCAGTAACATCATCGGAGCAACCTCGATGGAACAATTGAAAACGAACCTGATCAGTAGTGAACTTGAATTGTCAGGGGAACTGTTGGAGGGAATTGAGAAGATCCACGGTCTCTACACAAATCCATGTCCGTAGATTTTACATAGATCTGAATCAAATAGGATCCCTTGAAAATCTAGCAGAGACGGAGGAGGCTTGAATGCATTTTTTAAAAAAATTATACATTCACCAAACCCCACTAACTTTAGTAAATACCTGAACTAGAGGAGATTTATTTGCCAGGGGTTAAAACTACCTTCCCAATTGTTACCAGATTAGATATTTAATAAATAATATTAGGCAGACAGTAATGATGTAGCCTAGAAGTTAGCTGGTGGGGTGGAGGGAAGTGTCGCATGATGTAGCTTCCCCAGGGAGAACTCTACGCCAACTTAGTTTTTCATTTTTATTGGCGTAAAGATCTACATCCGGACTTTGAGAGTTTTCAATACAAAGCACAGATGCAGGCACTAGTCAGCTTGGGGTGTATAGGGGCAACCTTATCACTTGGGCCAAAAACTATCTATCAGATGGTAATTGTTGAGTCAACTAAATATTTGCTTTGGGATCAACTGAGCCAACAAATTGATTTGCTGAGTCTCAAACTTTAGAATACCGAATTGGCAGTTAGATTAGTTTGGATTGTTCAGAACTCCCTGAACACTACTGCTTCACCCAATATTTGTCATGCTTTATCTGAGTAGCATCTACGTATTTCCCATCTAAGAGATTGGTTTCGCCATCAGTGGCATATAAAATATTCCTGTCCCTGTAAACTTCTCTAGAAAAGTTAAGGATAGATCCTACTGGAAAAAAAGCAGAGAAAAGCCCTTCTATGTGTGTGATGCTCAAAACATAGTTTAATTTCATCAATTGTTTACCATCAACAATTCCTCCTTTTTCAATTGTAGTGGGGCCATTGGCGATTAAGTCTAATCCACTGGCACGTTGAGTACATTGAGCATCAGAATAAGTAAGTGATTCATGAGTACCAAAGTTAGTGCTAGAAAAAACTACTTTTTCCAGCGTGTAAAATCCCTCGATTTCTTCGCTTGCTTCGCATCTGCCTAACCATGTCCCTTCATAATCCGGACTAGAAGAATTACCTTCACCTGAAGGCGCACACCCGTTGAATAGAAAAACAAAGCTGAACCAGAGTAAAGTTAAGGTAGATAGATGAAGTTTTTTCATTTGAACACTTTGATTAGATTTGATTAGAAAGTTAAGAACGACGAATTGCTTCTTATTATTCAGCGCAGATTCAATATCAACTAGAAGATAACTTTATGTAAGCATTGAGTGGTCTTTAAGCTCACAAATCTTATACCAATGGGATATCAATCCGCTGCATTAGCTAGTAAGAATCAGTCGGTGGGGTGAGTCTAGAAAAGGTGGGATCCAGTTTTATTGAATCCCACATGTAATAGATACGATACTACTAGTCATCCAGTTTTACTTAGTGCAATCAAAAAATACGGGTAGAAATGTCAAAACAGGTGGTGAATAGCGTATTCATTTGCCAAGTCATGAAGTCCTAATTCTTCTCGCCATTGAAAATATTTCTCATATTCTTCTATAGAATCCCAACATCCAACAACTCTAACAACAAAATCTGTCTCATTGTTTTCAGCGTCTTCTTCGCCGTTTGTAACGTACATCCAACAGCAGACATCAAAAATTTTTGTAACCGTCACTGCCTGTCCCATCAGGTTTAGAAACTCAGTGTGCTTTTCAGGTTTGATCTCCCACCTAAAGTTTATAATGACAGACATCTGGCCTCTTTGAGAAGGTTTTACCTGGTCTGAATACACAAATTGACATTGATAAATAACAACCTATTAGTTAGTCAAAAAAACTCAAAATATTTCTTTGCAATGTAAGCAAAAACTTTAGACCACCGGATTAGTTATCCGCTGGTCATGAGCTGATCTATGCGGGAATGTCAGGTAAAGATATCGAGAAGAAACAGCAGAAGCGCAAGTATGGATTGGTAACGCGGTTAAGTAGCCATGCGAGCGGAAGACTAAGTGGCGATCAGATTAATGTTTATGTGGCGAATCGCTTTGTTGTGCCGGAGATAGATGCTGCTCAACAAGTGAAGTTTGCTGCCGGAACATTACGACTAGATACCCTGGTGCGCCAGTACATTCACGAGCACTTCGAGTATCAATATCTTGTTGTAAAGCATAGTGCTGAAGCCTATGCGTTGGCGACTTTGCCAATGTGGCTATGTCTTCGAACAACGCCCTTATCTCAATCCAGACAAAGCAGCGCCAACAGCTGCTGATTTGTCTATGCTAGATGCAATACTCCGTGAATCGCATCAATGATGTCGCCTTCTTCGTGATGCGAAACTAATCACCCGCCATAATCCGATCTATTCCATACTGATACTAGCGCAGCCCGCTGCATCACCACGCTCAAAAGTGAGTGATGTCAGGAGTGCTCTTAGAGATCATGAATGGTCAAAATTTTTTTACGTCATTTGATAGCAAACGCGAGAAACATTGTCTGATGGCGATATTGAGAGATCTAGCGTATTATTTTGAAGTGTAGTGCCGGTATGAAAGCTATACAGCGGTAATCTGCCGTTCTGGTAGCTTTAAAAAACCGTAGTCGTAGCCGTCAGCGCTGAAAACTTTAGCGGTGACGTACTTGGACTGGAAGGGAAATACCTTGCCGGTACTCTTCCTAATTCTGACTCTGGTCTCGTCTGTCAAAGAGACAATTCTGCGGAGGCTGTAGACTCCAGCGTGAATGCCCTTGGGTACCTCAGCAATAATAAAATCGCCGGTTTTATAGGGGTGAGTAGGTTTGCACTTAGGCTGACCCCTGGGGAAGCCGTACTTGTCTGTACCAACGACCTGACGTTTACCGTGACCAATTGCTTTAATTGCGAGGGGTCTGACGTGCTGCCAATGCAACACTTTCGGCGTACTGGTACCAACACAGGCTGCGTCCAGCCAGTATGTTTTCGGTATCTGTTGCTGAGAACGATTAAACTTTGTAAGCCCACCACTGGCAGTTTCTACAGGTAACCCAGTAGCCCTCAGGCGCTCAAGTAAAGAGTAGCGGGTTGAGTTGACGGCCACAGTGTTCTTCAGTGGAGCCTTGGCCTGTTTCTTTAGTTTCTCAAGTACCTCCGGTTTATCTTCCAGGAACTCTCCGACAGGACGATTCGTTTTCTTTACATTGCAGTCTCTACACGACAGCGTCAGGTTGCTGACTCGATGACTGACAGTACTGCGCGGAACAATGTGATCAACCTCCAGGTGAGTGTTTTTAGCTCCACAGTAACCACACTGTCGATGCCACTTTTCCAGTAGATACTCGCGTAGTTCGTAACCGTATAGGGTTCCTTGCTGGTACTCCACGCCACTAATCTCTGGGTTTTGAATCTTCTGCGTATCAAAGCGTATGAGTTCCTGTGAAATCGCTGTGATTGGCAGATAGCGCCGTAAGCGATGTACCCAGGTCATAACAACCTCGATACGATGCTGTAGCGAAGGAGCGAGCCATTTACCCAACTGGATGACGGTATTAGCACAGGAAAGTACAGGAGGGCCAGTACGCTTGCGATTATTCCAACGGGGCGGTCGATAGCGCGTTTTCCGATTACGTCGTCCACGACGTAGAGATCGACGTGTCTCCAGCGCGTTCTTGATCAATTGACCTCGGTGCTGGAGCTCTGCCGCCCAGACTACTTCACCCGTAGCTTCTGTCACTACGGCAATGCCGGTGGTTTTACTGCCAGGATCTATTTTTAGACGCACAGGACGTGGACTAGCGGTAGGGTAGGAATGTTTGAGGATAATAGTAAAAGGATATCGACGCAGTACCGCAGCCTTACCGCCAGATAGCAGCAAGCGAGCTCGTCTTGGCGTACAGGGCGCCAGTACCAAACGATTTGCATCAACAACCAGTACTCGTGACATTTAGTTAGCCTTAAAGCTAGCGATTGGGCGCGACTCCCGAGGAAGCGTTACCCGCTCGTAAAGTATGCCTCGACAATGTTATCGACGGTTTCTATCAGCAGCACTGAGCATCCTCCAAAGTCTCTGTTTAACTACTGACCGCAGTGTCCCGCGCTGGCAATGCACGCGGGAGTGCCTATCTATTCGCCAATAACGTAGCTCTCGAAGAACTTAGTCTGGTTGTAGCGGATAAATCCGAAGATAAATCCATCCTTCGTTTACGAGAGTCTGCCCGATACTCTCATTTTTTTGAGAGTGAATTACCCCCTAGCCTACTAAAAAACTGGGGTAGCACCGCAACTCCCGGCAGACCCCCGTAAAGAAGAGGAGGCTACAACTAGTAAGGCGTCTCCTTGACAAGGAGATGCCCGGCAGACCCCCGTAAAGAAGAGGAGGCTACAACGGGCTATGGACTGATTCCATTATTTGACGACCAGGCGGACCTTCGTAAAGAAGAGGAGGCTACAACTATGAGGTAGAATTGTTATCCATAACAAATTAACATCCATCTAGATGGTTTATATAATAAAAAACTAATTTATGCAATATTGCGAAACAGCCCCGGTAGACCCCTGTAAAGAAGAGGAAGTTACAAAGTCTTCTATTTGCATATCCCAGCAAATGACCTGGTAGACTCTTGTAAAGAAAAGGAGACTACAACTATGAGGTAGAATTGTTATCCATAACAAATTACCATCCATCTAGACGGTTTAGATATCGTAAAGCTATTTAATGCATTTGTAAACAAAAAATCTTTAGTACTGCTCTCATCCAGAATTCCCCGCTACTGGTGATGTAACGCGCACTACCCCTCTGAAGCCAGCAAATACGCTGTAATTACCGACTAACGCTACTGTCGTTAGCTAGGTTCTATATGATACGTGGTATGCTCCAGTGTGTCTAAGTTGGTTACAGGATCCGCTTCTCGAATTTTACTTAAAATATATATATAATTAAAAATCAGTAGTTTATAGTTTATTTAGCAATTGACAACACGCGGAAGCATCGCTGGCCTGCAATTAAGTCAATTGGGCGCAACTTCAACGAAAGGTTTTTATGAGTAATAACAAGCAACCAATTCGGAGAGTCGTCAAGAGCTTTGCGATACGTCTCGACTTACTGGATAAGCTAGAAGCAGAGATTCCTCGGGGTGAACGATCGGCTTTTGTAGACAGACTGATTGAGACAGAATTAGATCGGCGTCCTGTCAGAGCATAGGCGAATACGGTAGGCTAAAAACGAAAAAACCCAGTAATCTCGCGCCGTGGAAAGTTTGAGATTACTGGGCTTTTATCATCGATCAACCGCTGTGTTATACGGCTGAAGGTGGTTTGGCACCTAGGATCTAATCTACCACTGTTGTGCCCAAAAACCAACGTGAGAAACGATTCTTACGTACTCGCCCAGGTCAGACCATCTTTTTCTAGTTATATCGTAGCGGTTGTGAACTCCAGGACGGAGCTCGCGTAATGTCGGAGAATGCCGAAAAAGTTCTCTTTGATCCTAGTGCTGCCAAGAGCAATTCACGTGATCGTATACCTAACGAATATCTGCTAGCGGTCATACAAGAACATCCAGACTTTTCTGGTTGGAAGCGCAGTGGAGAGTACTTTCGTGACCCTAATGATGACGCCAGAACTCTAGGCTTAAACGGGGTAAAGTCTTTTAAAGGTGGGGTATCCCAAACGCTTTTTGAAGTAGCTAAAGAGCAAGATCTGCTTGGTGCAGCAAGAAGCTTCGCTGGACTACCAGACTTCTCACAGAAAGGTAATTCAACTAGAAAACGAAGATCTACTGGTCCCAAACTCCCGTCTGACAATCCTAACGTAGGCACGCAACCCAACGATCCGTTATCACAGTTGGCGAGTCCTACTGCCCACTCACAGTCGAAACAAACCAAGTCTAGATCGAGCACTACTCCGCAAGCCCAAGCGCTCTGGAAACAGCCAGAATCTGATAAAGCGAAGACCGCAGTTCAAAAATATCTAGAAGACAGCGCACTGGTCACTGAAAATTACGAAGACCTTTTAGGCTCATATATGCGCTGCGTGACCGACAATACTGCCAGTGGTAAGGGTTCTCGCACATTAGTGGTCCTGATGATCACTCCAGAACAATCCAGTCGGGCAGCTATTGAAGCGCCAACATCTGCGGACAAGGTCGCTCGAGTTCTGCTACCGGAGAGTGCTAAGCCCGAAAAGAAGCAGCTCGGTAGTCCTGACGACGGAATTGGCCGAATAAGCTATTTGCCTCCTCGTACCGAGAATTGTGAGTCACTGAAGTACCTGGTCTGTGAAGGGTTTCGTGATGCGCTATCTATTCGTACCCACTATCCGGACCATCACATCTTCGTTTGCCAGTCTAAGGGTAATTTACAACACGTACCGGCGTTCCTACCCGAAGAGGCGAATGTTCTGATTATCAGCGATCACGATGGCCACAACGACCCGAATCAAAACGTGGAGACAGATGCCGCAAAATTACGTCAGGAGTTACTGCGACGTCGTTGTTCATGTCAGGCGCTAATGCTCCCAGAGCCCAAGAAAGATGCGAATGACGCGCTCAGAGACGGGAAACTCGATCAGTGGCTGAAAGAACTGGTTGAAGTACCAAACGATCTAGTCTTTCAGGAACCTAACTTTGACGTAAAAGCAGTTGTTGGAGATATTCTGCCAACTTTACAACGGGGTATTCTTTCTATTGATTTAGAACAGTATCTAGAACTCGCTGCTGAAAGTTTGGATCTGAATTATGAAAGCGCTTTTTGTGAATTGTTGTGCAACGTAGGATTCGCTATTGGGGGTCACAAGACGCTAGTTATTAAAAATAATTGGCAAGAGAAGGCCTTACTCTGGCTGGCAAGTATTGGCGCTTCTGGAATAGGAAAGACCCCGCTCAACCGAATGCGTGGCGGACAACAATTGGAGGAACAGCAGAGACATTGGCAGGAGCATTACAAACTAGAACTTGATCAGTGGGAAGATCAAGAGAAGCCAAAGTCAAAGAAGCCAATTCGTAAGCGTTGGATTGCTACTGCTCTGACAATGGAACGTCTATGTGCTCTTCACGAGGACAACCCAGCTGGAATTGGGCTGTTGAGTGATGAGATACTCAGCGTGCTTGATGGCCTAAATCAGTACAAAGGTAAAGGGAATGATCGCCAGAAATTATTAATGCTTTGGAATGGGCACTCTTTCGATAATCCAACAGCTGAAAATGACCGGTACATTCCTAGTGTTTTTGTACCTGTTAGTGGTGGAATCCAGGACTCTTTACTGTGAAAAATTATTAGTGATGAAAACAAGTCTGACGGACTGGTAGCGCGGTTTCTATTCAATCATCTGTTTCTCAGTAAAGAACTAGCGTCAATCGAGCGCCAGCAAGAGATTGACGAACTAATGTCAGTAAGCAACGGCAAGGTACTGCTGAGTTCTTTGTTCAACAAGCTAGTTGAGATTCGCGATCAAAAGTGTTCAGTCCTGATGAACCAGCACGCTAAGATCCACTTGCAGCTATATGTACATCACCTTAAGTCGGAGGCTCGACGAGGAAGCGAACAGACCTTTGCCGCATACAACAAACTGCGAGCTTACGTATATCGTGTCGCGTTGACACTGCACTACTTGAGCGAGCGTGACCCCGATGCTTCCGAGCTTAGTGAACAGACAGCGCTGAATGCGATAATCGTAATGAGATTCTTTGTCGCAAGCATGAAGCGAGCTTACCAGACAGCGGCACTGAATCCCACAGAAGAGAGCGCTCGTCGTGTTCTTGATAAGGTACGCCGCAGCGGTGGGAGAGCAACACAGCGAGCGATCAAGCAAGACTTACGAAGAACGGTTGGCGATAACGTCGAGAATATTTTGAAGGCACTCGAAGACACTGGTCGGTTAGTGAAGACCAAAGAAGGTAGAGCATTTAATTATTCAATATCATAACCCCGTACTCATGTACGCACTTTGGCCGCAACGCTAGATAATTACTGGGATAAAACCGAGTACTGGGAGTGTACTCGCTGCTAGTCTAGATGTTTACTGGGGTAGAAAGCAAATTGAGCACATGAGTACACATTCTAGGAATTAATTATATCAAAGGAACTAATGGACCAACGAAATCTTGAGCGCTTACCCAAGCGTTGGGACCTCGAAGAAGTCTGTGACCGCATCGCAGCCGGCGAAAGCCTGGCGCAGATCGCACAGAATTATGCGAAGTCTAAACAGGCGCTCTGGAAGTATCTGAATACGGACGAGTCGCGAAGGAAACGATATCTGGAGTCGCTTGAAGCTAGAGGAATACTACACCTCGAGGCGATCGAGAGAATTGCTCGTGACGAAGAAACTGGAGAACTGGATGCTCGTGCCGTTGCGGTAGCTTTTCAGGCGCGGAGTTGGGTAGCTGGTCGGTTGAATCCAAAAATGCTTAGCGAGAAGTGGCGAGCGCAGTTGGAAGTACCTTCACCGTCGTTGGCCTTTCTAGCAGCAATAAAAGAGACGAGCGAAGAGCAATTGGATCCTGCACAGTCACCCGTTGACGATACGCACGCGCAAGATCGTGACGACGCTAATTAACTAATTAAAAATAATGGAGCCGATACGTGTCCACCATAATCAGGAGTTCTGATGCAGAATAAAGTTCATCTTTTAGAGGCCGAGTACTCATCCTGGCAGATGAATGCTCATATCTACGATAGAGATACCAATACCCACTGGGCGCTAATGCAAAGCAGCCAAGAGTCCAACGATTGGCTGAGCTATCGGTTATGCGTATTAGGAAACAGCCGCAAGAAACGCACGTATGATTTGTGTTGGAGTCGATCGGAACAGCGATTTGCCCGCGGCACAGATGCTTGGGATTTTGCGGACGATCTACCGGCACTAAAAACCAGATTGACTGAGTACCTGTTACAGGCAGCCGATTCATTTGCAGAACTATATTACTGACTATGGAACTACAAGTATCGAGTGCGATGGATGCTCTGCATCGGATACGAGGAGTAACAGCGGTTAAACGACTACAACGAGCGAGGGGATATTAGCAGCTAGTAGATGGGAAGCTCGAGTCAGTGAGCTTCCCGTAGTGTGTTCAAGAAGTAGTACAGAGAAATAAAATGTGGGAAAAGTCTCCGTACTAATCATGAAATTCACTGAACATATTTTTCGTGTCAGTGAATGGCAGACCTTGTTCAGTTTGGCTAGTGCTAGCTGATCGCATACTCATTCAGCTGAATGTTAGCGTATCGCTTTGGTCTCCCGTGTTGGATAGTGGACCTCTAATGTTCAGTAGTCAAGCGAAGTCCCAGATAATGAGTCGAATCACTGCCCTAATGTATACTTTTCACATTTGTCCCTAAGTAATTGCAGCTGACTGACATCCGTCGACGACTTTAAATAGTACTTCTGGGTTCACCATGGTTTTAATTTCCATGACGTTGCCGTTTGGATCTTTGATAAAAAAAGTTTCCTGTTCAAATTCATTTCCCTTAAAACGTCGATATGGCGGATCAATGAAGTCAATGCCTTTCGTTTCTAGGCGTGCTTTGACAGTATCAAAATCAGCTTGCCCGAGATGGACTCCAAAATGTGGCACCATAACTGTGCCCATATCAACATCATGACTGACGTTTGGCAGGCTTTCCTGACTTTGGTGCAGGGTCAGCTCGTTACCCCAAAAATTAATATCCACCCAACGACCGGTTTCGCTATTGCCGGTTGAGCAACCAAGTACGTCACGGTAAAAGGCAACGGAAGTTTCTAGGACCCCAGCTGGTATAGCCAAATGAAATGTATTCGCCATAGCAAATTATCTTATGTAAGTTTTACAAAAAATTTCTGAATAATTCAGTTTACTACAAGCGATTTTCCGATTCAAAGATCTTGATAATCAGCACTGATTATCGTTATGACGTATCGATAGCCGATCTAATGTATACTTTTGGCGAAAGCAAACATTCAGTAAAACCCTCCAACCCGAGTAAATACCTGAACTAGAGGAGATTTATTTACCAAGGGTTGAAACTACCTCCCCAATTGTTACCAAATCATTCATCTTATAAAAAATGTTTTTCAGATATTTTAGTGATCACTAGTTGAGAATAGCAGTTGGAAAATACCTTATGACTTGGGCCAACAAGCAGCTAGTTGATTATCACTGTTGACTACCGTGTAAAATTCATTGATTGAGTGATTGATGTCTTCTTTGGCAAATACACTGTGGTAGTTTTGCTGTATTGCTTTTTCAAGAAGTATCGTTTGTTGGGCATTACAACCAACTAGTGTGGCAAGTGCTTCCAAGTGTGGACCTTGACCCTGTGCACTTTCTTCAGCGATTTGTGGATATGAGGCATCAAAGAATTGTTCGATTCTCGCTAGCATCCATCTACAATCAGTTGAAGTAGCAGACATTTCTGTCGGAGCGATTGTAGTGGAAAGCCCTGCTTCTATAGTTATTCCGAAAACATTCTTATATTTTTTTTGACCTCTCATTCCATCTGTAAAATGACCAGTATTGCCATACATTGATCCATATCCAGATCCATAATGGCAAGCAAACAGATCTGATGAACCAGCAACAAAAATAAACCCGGAAAGTGCCATTACCAAAGTTAGAGATTTCATTTTCCGTATCAATGTAAATTTATATTTTGAACTCACTTACAGATATTTCGATTTGTCTATAGGACAAGCTGAGAAATTAGTCTGGTCAAACACAAAAGACCACTGGATTTATTCCGCTGCTCTGGTTTGAATTCCGATTATCTACGGTAATCTATCTGGAAAATTGCGATCAAAACAGAAAAAAGTAGCAAATAAACGGATCACAAATCAGTCAGTGGAAAGGCATGGAGGAAGGTGGGATCCAATTCGGTTGGATCCCGAGAGCAATTTTTTAAGTTAGTTATTCAACAGGCTTAACATGCTAGACACCTTCGCCACTGGCAACTTGTCTAACAAAACTTCCAGTTAATTTCACGCCTACGTATTCAGCGTATTTGCCTGTACCTTAAGTTAAGTCGACGTCCTAAGAACCATCGCTAGCTAAAGAATCAGCGTAGATCTATACATTATTGTGTGGGAATCATTCGTGAGGTGATGCGGGTGAAAGAAGGAAGCTAGGGGTAGGGCTGATAGAAAAGAAGCTGCATTGCAGTAGGGGTGTCTACTACAATGCAGAAAGGATATCAGAGTTTTCTCTCGTAGGGAGCCTGACCGCCAGTTAATTCCAGGTCTATCTTCGAGATATTATTGTTCATAGCACCTATCCCAAAATTTGGTCCCATTGGGCCATCAATAAATTCTTGGAATTGAGCTTCCGAAATTCCTTCCTTCGCCTCCCAAATACAATACATCGGACCGTCCTGGGCAACAGGCATGAATGCATGATTGAAAAAACCTAGTTTCAGACACTCTTGATGATATTTTTCGAGTGAGGCTTGGTCAGGCATTTGTTCACCAAATGTTTGCCACCACTTTCCTGCCATACCAGGTTTCAAGTGATGGTGGACATGAAAAAATTGAGAAGCCATAGTTTTTCTCTATTATTGAGTATTTGAAATGCATCCAAAGCAAAGTGCTAAGTGTAGTGCAATATTAATTGTCGACTCTCATGAGTCTATTAGCAATCTATTAGTTGGATGTATCAACACTTTCAGAATTGAAGTTGAAAGGCTAGTGAGTTCTCATAAATACAGCCATATTTAAACTTGTTGAAGTGAAGAAAATAAAAAGTAGAAGCAACCTATTAGCTGGTGGTAAACAGGTTTAGGTCCTGCAAAAGCTGGTCGAGCACCACCTTGTTCACCTGTTCACCTGTTCACCTGTTCACCTGTTCACCTGTTCACTTGTTCACCTGTTCACCTGTTCACCTGTTCACCATGTCTAAACAATGCGATATGCCACTAATCTGCTAATGGAGTAGCTTTGAAAGTTTCTAACTTAGCTCCAGAATCGGCGATTGCTGATGCATTTTCAGGAAGTTGCATGAATTCCTGCAATTCTTCCATTGATGGAATCTCACAAATCATTAGGACATTATTTGGGTTTTCTGCTTCGTGAACTACAAAAATATCCTTATATAAACTTGGCCGTGCATCTCACTACCACCCACCGACTGACCTGAAATCCAGTGGTCTAAATCTTTCGGACTGGTAGAAAATCTCAGAAATATTTTTTTCTAATAAATAACTAACTTTTGGTGGTTATTTTTTTTTCGACCAAAGCGATACGGTGAATTGCTCAGTAACCTAATCTGACCGGTCAGGCAAACCTGCACCCCTCATCATTTGACAGGTTTGTCAATCTTCATTGTTTCCTCCCTCTCGAGATGCGTGGTCTACTTACAAGTTTGACTGCGCATCTCACCACCATCACATCTTGCTACATATCACTCACCCATCTGATTTGTGATCCGGTGGTCTATCATCTGATGAGATATTGACACCGCAGAATCCCCCTACTTATTTTTCTTTCTCTTTTGTTCGAAATGAACAAAATCCAGAGCTCTTTCAAATCCTGCTAAGTAATAGATCATCTGCTCAAAAGACATTCGATGGGTAATGTAAACACCTTGTTTTTCATTAAATATTCGAAATGTTTTTTTCTCTTTTGAGTACTTTACCTCTAGCGAATCCATAAATTTGTGTTTGGAGTTTTGATCAATTTTTTCAAGAATCTCTTGCAGATGTTTCCTCTGCTGTTTGTGATCAGACATACTTGCTCCTTCATGTTTCAATTAGGGGATAAAAGTTTTCTCTTACCTTAGGTTGTCACTTTATTTGACTTTGATCTTAGCACCTTCTGCATTGATTTTCTCCCTCAGAACGAAACAACCTCTACAGAATGTATAAATAATATCTTTCTAATATTATTTATAAGTTGTCTAATCCTGTAACAATTGGGGTATGTTTTGAGTGTTGATCTGCTGTAACCTCTGTGGGACAAATATTTACTGGGATTGATGAATGTTTACTTCATGGAAAAGTATACATAGACCAACATGATTTACTCTATCGTCTGAGTAACGCTTACCTTTAACTACCTTTTAGTTGAGTTTTTGCACAAAATGCATATTGTTTGACACTGCCTACCTGATATCAGTATGACAACTCCTCAAACTTAAACTGAAAGATGAAACAATGAGTGCATATATTTACCTCTCTGCAACGCCATTACCCAGTAAATCAAATCTCCTTGAAACACGTATGCGCACTGCGCTAGGTGTAATGGCCCAAAAAGGAGCAACAGCAACCCGTTGCTGGCGAGTTGTAATGGGTGATAACGCCGGTAATTTTGGTATGGGTGCTAAGTTTGAAGATTTTGAGGCAGCAATGAGTGCTTTCGATGAAGCAATGCAGGACCCAATATTTCAAGATCTCTCTATGCAGAGGTGGGATGACCCTGCTGGGAAAGGTGTTGGGCCTTTTATGATGAGAGATTTGTATGAAACTATAGATTTATCAACTCCAGTTCATATTGTACGCACCTATCAGATATCAAGAAATAATATTGAAAAAGCCATTGAAATAATGAAAGAAATTGGAAAGTTATCGCCATCGAACACTTTATCTGCAGTTGTTCCGGTCATGGCGCCCCAAATGGACCAGATTAGCGCGATTTATCACTTTGATTCGATGGGAAGTGCTGGCAAATACATGGATGAGATATCAATGAAGTCTGAATTTCAGGAACTCTTAAAGCAGGCAAGTAATTTGGGAACGCTTATTCGTGCTGGTTTCAATATTAGAATGTAGATTAGCTACAAGCTCAAATCCATTGAGACATGGAAGCAACAAGGAGAAATTCCATTTTTGCCTCCAGCTAATAGGTTGCTTCCACTTTTCATTTTCTTCACTTCAACAGGTGCAAATATGGCTGTAGTTATGAGAGTTCACTGGCGACCGATAGATGTCGACAAATTTATTCAGTATCACAGAGAATTTCACGATCAACATCTGAAGAATGCTGGTGCAGTTGATATGAAATTATACCGGCATGATACAGATCATAACCTTTACATTGCAGAAGCTGTTTTCGAGTCATGGGCGGGGCGAGATGCTTGGGAAAGATATTTTAAAACCAATACCTCAGCTCAAGAGTTTGGGAAAAAATTTGACGCAAACGTGCAAAGTGAAAGCAATAGGGAGATGCTCACAAGAATTGATTACTAGAAAATGAATACCTAATTTTTTGCCTGGGCTGACAGACAGCAAGGATGCTAGCAACAAATCCTTAAATCCTGTTCTAGCTGATCCAGAGGTTTGGATTCTTCCTTCACTGCTTCCAACCTAAGCGCTAGGATTGTTGACTCTTTTTGTTGGCTAGTCTGCCAGTTTTGAATTTTAGCCTCCTTAAATGCTGACAATTCGATTCCTCCGGCTAGCTCTATATCCTCACTTGTGCCTCTTAGCCCAGAGGTGATAGCCACCCGCAAGTAAGCCACAAGGTAGGAAGAGCCAGGCCAATGGGATCAGGGCAAACTCCTCGACCAACCACCCATCGTCATCCACAGTAACTCCCATCCATTCATACCCCAACCAACAACCGACATTCAGTCCAAAGAAGATCAGCACCAGATAGCGATAGCTGGCCATGAACACACCCTACCAGCGCTGCCGTTGATACTGCTGGCCCATTTCAGCACTAAGCATTATTGCGATCGAGGCCAATTCCTGTGGCGTAAAGCGTTGCCGCAGTTGCTCAACCACTTGGTATACGGAAGTCTGCATTGCTGGAAGCTTCCAACACTTCCCCAAACAGGCTTGGGTAAGTTGCTCCAGAAACCTCTGCCCAAACAGCATCGATATCCGCTGTGCTACCACTTCTGTGTTGGTGCTTTCCTCCAAAACCAGCCAGGGCGCAATTCTGGAGTAGACCCACTCCTGATTCAGCACAGCAGCCACCGTGGTTTTCGAGCAATGCAGAGCCCTTCCGATAGCTCGCAGGGACAACCCCTGCTTGCGGAGTTCATGAATCAGCCAGTCCCGATGCCGGCGCTAGTCCCACTTTGATAGTTTCGCCATTGATCCCCCACAAACTGAGTTCCTGGCCATCGGCAGCCAGTGTGCGTTGAACTTCCAGCAGCTTTGCCAGACGGGCTTTGAGCTGCTGGTGAAAGTAACTCTGCGCAAAGCGTTCGGCTTCTTTGCGACTTCCGCAGAACTGGAAGGGGATCTGGTAGCGCTGCTGCCAGGCCACCAAAGTCGCTAGGTCGGAGTCCCTGTTCATCCTGCTGCGGTATTGGCCAGTCGTTAGATCCTCATAAGCGCTCTCTACCAGCACGATTGCTGACTCAAAAGCTTGCATCCGTTCGAGCTCCCGCTCAAAACGCTCACGTTCACTGGTCATGCAACTGATCAACTCATCTACACCGTGTTCTTGCGCTCCAGCAGGTAGCGACCACAGGCACTATTGTAATCGCCTGCTGCCAAGGTGGTAGTCTCTTGAGAAGTGGACTTGCACCTTCAATTTTTTTGACGTTCAGGCTTGGGTCTGGAACGTAGTCCTGCTTGTTGGAATCCCAACGGCACCAACCGTCTTCTGGACGCCACATGGTTTTGATGCGCTTGCTGGCGTTGTTGCGGAATCGTGAGCTATTGTTTTTGGGTTTGTAATAAGGCGCGGCTTCAGATCCAAAAGTAATAGCTGAGGAGAGTCAGAACCTTTTGAAATACCTGGAAGTGAAGAACCGCAACCGATGGAAAAACCATCCATCAAAGCACAGCCCTTATGAGGATTGGTGGTTGAGTTGGACGTGAAAATTTATTCAACTAATTCCAAAAAATTAATCTATTTTTTCAAGCATGATTCGCTCAAGAAATTTACCTGTTTTACGGAATTTAGCTGACCATTCTCTACCTTCTGGACTCCAGACCCAATTTTCCCAACTGTCCAATGCAGCATAATTTTCAAGTTCAACATCTCCAAATATCAAACGTTTGGCAGTATCTCGATAAACATTGCAACTCACGACTCCAGGAAGCTTCATTCCGGGACATTCTTTTTGTAGTTTACGATGTTCTTTGGGGTCCAACACTCCATCATCTGTTTCACCAAGCATGTGCGTTAAAACAATACTCATGAGGTAACTCCTGTAAATTGTTTTCAAATTACGGTTTCCAAACAACTTCCAACTAATTGGAAGAAGTATTCTTTATATCAATACAAAGTTTTTGTCCAATTTAAGGCGAACAAAAAACATAGGTTCTTTTCAGGACTTCTGTGCGGGTATTTCTTACCTCGAACATCAACGGACTTTCAAAATCCTTAAGGCCTCCTTCTGATAATGCTTAATCAACAAGACCTTGCTAAAGCCTTCAATGTTACCACCAGAACCATCAGATCTTGGCATTCTGAAGGCTGCTCCATCCATTCGCAGGAGGTGCATTGCACTCTCTACAACTTGCCTGATGTGTTGGAATTCGTAGTCAAGAAGCGAGTGGGCAATGAGCTTACCCATGAGAAAACCTGACTGACGTCAGCCATGGCAACCAAGACGGAAATGGAAACCAAACGACTACAGCAGGAGCTGCTGCAAACCAATTTGGTGAACATCACCTGGGGCATGTTTCGTCAAGATTTGGAAGAGAAGGTGAGAGCAATGCCAGAACAATTTACTGAGGAGCTGCTACAGCAAAAGACCTTGGTGGATTGCAAGACTCAGCTCAAGGAGATCTTGAGGTCAATGCCTGGGTAGTATGTAATGCAGATTCCAAGTGCGAGCCTTGTAATTCTCAGTCTTTTCTGGATGACAATGGGGGACCGTATTTAGAGCTGCATCACATCAAGCGTCTGGTTGATGGTGGAAGTGACACAATTGAAAACGCTGTTTGCCTTTCCCCTACTGCCATCGGGCATGCCATTACGCTGCAAATCGGGAAGAATCAAAGGACTAAATATACAAAACTATAAGGCGATTATGCAGAGAGTAATGCAGGATGAAAGCTGTCAAAGTTTAACGTATGCTAATTAAATCTATCCAAAAGACTTTGAAGGCGATAATTGTCTTAATTTTGAAGGTATGGGCAACCAATTACTATAAATCTGGTTACTGCTTTTAATCCCCCTGGGGGAGGGGGTAGGGGTTGTAAATAAGGGATTTCTTGAATGAAGCGTCAAAGATAAAAAAATACAGCGAGGAGACTGCAAGGGAAATAAAGCTTTTAAGCCTAGGGGATTACACTCCGCAGTCTTTAGGTAGCAAGAGAAAGTTCTTTGAGGAAAGATCGGTGGGAATTTTGTTTAGATTTCTCAGAGATCATTTCAAACCTGAGTGTAGTTTTATCCTTTTTTTAGGTTATCAATTTTTGGAACGCTGCCCACGTATACGCCCACGTGTTGCTCTATGTAGCAGTTAAAAGCTGAGTGGAGACCTGAGTTCAAGTCTCCCCTCTGCTACCAAATCACCACTTTACATGCAATTAACTCTTATTACTTTGATTGCTAACTAGACTATGATTTTACTGGTCTAGAAGACGATTCCCACTGTCTTTAGCTTCCTCTGATTAACCTCAAATTACTCCTCCTAAACTGGCTGGTGGACACGTATATGGACACGTAAATCACGTTTATATCAGCCTGTTTTCTGGTCTTGAGATAGCACTGAAGAAAAATTCTCAGTTCTAACAGATCCCTTTCATCGACAAGTTGATAGCGGCGTAGCATGGCATCGGTCTTATTGCCTACCTGCTTCATGACGACATGTGATGCGTTTCCACTGCGCATGGGTCTAGTCACAAAGTCGTGGCGGAGGTCATAAAAACAAGCATCCTCGATACCTGCTCCCTTGAGAGTGTTTTGCCAAACTTGATTGAGGTATCCAGTCCAATAGGGTATCGGGCGGCCCTTTGCCGATAAGAAGACTTTTTTAGTGTGAATGGCGCGTGGTATTTCCTTAAGCATAACTATGACAGCCGGCAGTAGCCGGACAGATCGGGCCTCATCGGTTTTCGTTTTTGAAGCACGAAGTCTCACGAATCCCTCCTGAAGGTCCACATCAGCCCACTCCAACTGAATAATTTCGTTCTGCTGCATCCCTGTACCTCGAGCCATAATGACAATTCTCTTGAGCCAGAGTGAACTCTCCATTG
>JACLAC010014313.1_pt1 | contig 22994 bp, 23 predicted proteins | sample 8027881 | NCBI WGS metagenome assembly JACLAC01 (sample SAMN15725517, study PRJNA655200) | protist metagenome | isolation source: fluorescence activated cell sorting (FACS) single amplified genomes of... | place: Spain: Blaines Bay Microbial Observatory, Mediterranean Sea | collected 2016-01-19 | reverse complement strand
CTTCTATTAAATCGTTCATTCGGTTGATTGCTCTAATGACGGTTGATTTCCCACATCCTGATGGACCAATAAAAGATGTAACTTGATTCTTTTCAATATCACAAAATACATTTTTAACTGCAACTGAATTGCCATATGTAATTGATACATTATCTAGTGAGACTGAGGATGTAGATTTTATATTTTTTTTATTCATTAGATTATTTATTATGTTAATAATTATACTTTATTTTTAGAAAATGCACCATGTGTGCCTATCCATCTTGAAAGGATATTAAGACTTAAAAGTACAACAACTAATATAAATGATGCTGCCCAAGCTAGTTGATTTTGGGCTTCATACGGTTCAAGAGCGAAATTGTAAATTAACACCGACAATGAACCCATTTCATAGAAAAGATCGTCAAAGCTTGTAATGAAGTAACGGGAGAAAAGAGCTGTAAATATCAATGGAGCCGTTTCTCCTGCTGCCCTAGCGATTGCTAATAATACGCCTGTAGAAATTGAACTAAAAGCAGCTGGTAATGTGATATTTGTTATCATTGTGAATTTTGAGGCACCAATTCCAAATGCCGCTCTTCTCATGTCATTTGGAACTAATTTAAGTGCTTCATCAGTAGTTTTAATTATTGTTGGAAGCATCAAAATTGAAAGTGATATTCCGCCTGCAATACCGCTGAACATTGAACCAAATAGTATTTTAGTAGAAACAATAATTGCGTATATAAATACACCAGCAATTATAGAAGGAACCCCTGCAAGTACATTTGATCCAAACCTTATAAATTTTGCAAAGTTTCCTGATTTTGAATATTCAGCAAGATATATCCCACCTCCTACTCCAACAGGTATTGATATTATTGAAGCAATAGCTGCCATTATAAAAGTTCCAGTTATTGCTGGCCCTATTCCTCCAGCTGAGAGAAGATCATCTCCAGGTGGCTCGGGTTCAAGTATTAAGGTATCTAAGTTTATATAACTTCCACCTTTAATTAATACATAGCTTATGACTAAGATTAAAGGAAGTACAGAAATGATGGCAAAAAGAGAAGAAATAATAGTTAACGATTTGTTCCCAATATTTCTAGTTAGAGAGGGATTATAAGTTAGTGATTTTTGAGAAGTGTAATTCATTTATTGATATTTTAAGCTTAATTTTTTTACAATCCATTGGGCAAAGACATTAACCAATAAGGTTAATATCATTAGGATTAATGCTGCATACATTAGAGAAGAGACTTGGCTTCCATCTGCTTCACCAAATTGATTGGCAAGCATGGAGGAAATTGTATATGAAGGAGCAAATATTGACCAACTAAAGTTATTTGAATTACCAATAATCATTGTGACTGCCATTGTCTCACCCATTGCTCTTCCTAGAGCAAGTAAAACTCCTCCTGTTATCCCAGAAATTGCTGCTGGAATAATAACTTTAAAAATAGTAGTCCATCTTGACGCTCCTATTCCATAGGCAGCTTGCCTAAGTTTTGATGGAACTTGATTTAGAGAATCTTTTGAAATCGATGTAATTATAGGCAATATCATTACCACAAGTATTAATATTGCTGGCATCATTCCAGCGCCTAAAGGTTGGGTGCCAAAAAATGGTATAAATCCAAATAGTTCGTAGATTATGTTCAAAAATGGTCTAATAAAAGGTTCCATAATAAATACAGCCCATAGACCTAAAACTACTGATGGAATAGCGGCTAAAAGCTCAACCATTATTCCTATTACATTTCTTATATATTCGGGAATTATATTTTCAGTTATAAATATTGCAGTGCCGACGCCCAATGGAATGGCAATTAATAATGATGCAACCGATGTAAAAAGGGTTCCATAAATAGCTGTGAATGCACCGTACTCATCTGTAACTGGATTCCATGCAGAGCTAAAAAGAAACCTCAGTCCATATCTTGAAATTGATTCAGTAGATTCATAGTAAACGACTGCAAATATGGAAAAAAGCACTATGGCTACCATTGATGCCATGGCAACAACAATATTTTTAAAACCAATATCTACCAACTTCTCTGAAGTTGGTCTTGTTCTCAGTGAAAATTTAGACGTACTTGCTTTGTCCACGCGCAAAAGCAATTTACATTATGAATCTAAATCTAATTTCAAATTTTTCACTAAGAGAGGGTTAATGATTGGCTTTAAGTGTTGAAGGGTACATAATAACTATTGAATACCCTTAAATGCTAGTTACTGTGGGGCTTAAATAAGTATTGCCATGGGGAGAATAGTTGGCATTGACTTGGGAACGACTAATTCCGTTGTAGCGGTGTTGGAGGCTGGTAGGCCTGTTGTTATTGCTAGTGCTGAAGGTGCTAGAACTACGCCATCAGTTGTCGGCTTTACTAAGGAATCTGAATTATTAGTCGGTCAACTTGCTAGACGGCAATTAGTTCTTAATCCCAAAAACACTTTCTCCAATTTGAAAAGATTTGTTGGCAGAGCATGGGATGAGCTTGAAGAAACAAGCCTTTCAGTTCCTTATACCGTCCGCTCAAATGATCAGGGAAATGTTCGCATCACCTCTCCCGTAACAAAACGGGAATATGCGCCTGAGGAACTTATTGGCAATATCATTAGAAAGTTAATAGATGACGCTGAAACATATTTAGGAGAAAACGTTGATGCTGCTGTAATCACTGTTCCAGCTTATTTCAACGATTCACAAAGACAAGCTACCCGTGATGCTGCGATCTTGGCGGGCATATCTGTTGAAAGGATTCTAAATGAACCAACCTCCGCCGCTCTTGCTTATGGCTTTGATAAAAGCTCATCTAGAAAAGTTTTGGTTTTTGATTTAGGTGGAGGAACATTTGATGTGTCTTTAATGTCCATTTCCAATGGTGTTTTTGATGTAAAGGCAACTTCTGGTGATACACAATTGGGAGGTAATGATTTTGATCAAAGAATTGTTGATTGGCTTGCTGAAGATTTTTTAGCAAAGAATAAACTTGACCTAAGAAGAGATAGGCAATCATTACAAAGACTTACTGAAGCAGCTGAGAAAGCTAAGCAAGAACTTTCTGGAGTTCAAACCACACCTATCTCACTCCCTTTTATTTCTACAGGAAAAGATGGTCCATTACATATAGAAACTACCTTAAGTAGAAAAAAGTACGAGAGTCTTTGCAATGACCTTTTAGACAGATTATTTGATCCTGTTAATACTGTTATTGATGATTCAGGCTGGAATCCTGAGGATATTGATGAAGTTGTTCTTGTAGGTGGAAGTACACGTATGCCAATGGTAAAACAATTAGTTAAAACATTAGTTCCAAATCCACCTTGTCAATCTGTTAACCCTGATGAAGTTGTAGCTATTGGTGCGGCAATTCAAGGTGGGATTCTTTCAGGAGAGTTGAGAGACCTTTTATTGAATGATGTCACACCTCTCTCTTTAGGACTAGAAACTGTAGGTGGATTAATGAAGGTTCTAATTCCACGTAATACATCCATACCAGTTAGACAATCCGATGTGTTTAGCACATCTACTTCCAACCAATCATCAGTTGAAATTCATATATGGCAAGGAGAGAGGCAAATGGCCTCAGACAACAAATCACTGGGAAAATTCAGATTATCTGGTATTCCTCCTGCCCCTCGAGGTGTTCCTCAAGTTCAGGTGGCTTTTGATATTGATGCCAATGGTTTATTAGAAGTCAGTGCCACCGATCGAACTACTGGGAGGAAACAGTCTGTAAGTGTTACAGGCGGTTCAAATTTGAATCAAAATGAAGTTAATAAGTTGATTGAGGAGTCCAAAGTAAAAGCATCTGAAGATAGAAAAAAGCGAGCATCTATTGATCAGAAAAATAATGCTTTAACACTTGTTGCTCAAGCTGAGAGACGGCTAAGAGACGCTTCACTTGAGTTGGGACCCTATGGCGCTGAGAGACAACAAAGATCTGTAGAGGTTGCTATGAGGGACGTTGAAGATTTGCTTCAAGATAATGATTTGCAAGAACTTGAATATGCAGTCGGTTCTCTACAAGAAGCATTATTTGGTTTGAATCGTCGCTTATCAGCAGAAAGAAAAACAGATTCAAATCCCATACAAGGTATTAAAAATACTTTTGGGTCATTAAAGGACGAGTTGTTTTCAGACGACTACTGGGATGATGATCCTTGGGATTATTCTCAAGGACGTCAAAATAGAAATGGTGATAATAATTATGGGAGAAGGGATGTAGATCCTTGGGATAATGACTACTACCGTTGATCCTAATTATTGGTCTCTATTAGGAGTCTCTCCAGAATGTGATTCCAATGAGCTTAAATCCGCCTTTAGGAAAGAGGCAAGAAAGTGGCACCCCGATTTAAATAAAAATGATGTCAATGCAGAGGAAAGATTTAAATTAATTAATGAAGCCTATGCGATTCTTAGCGATCCAAAAAAGAGAAGGGAATGGGAGAAAAAAAATAATAAACATAAAGATATCTTTGATAATAGATTCCCAACCTATGAGGAATATATAGATCTTGTATTAGGAATTAAAACAGATTTAAAAAGTGAAAGTGATGATCAATATTCAGAACATTCTGAAGATATCATAAGAGAACTTTCTGAATGTGTATCTAAGCAAAATAAAAATGTGTACTATCGACAAGGTTCATCTAACAACCTTTCTTTTTCCGATAAGACTTTGGATTAGTTTCTTCAATTATTTTTTTAATTTCATTGTCAGCCAACCTTGTAACTAGGAAGACCTCTTGGACCAGTCTCCCTTTCCTCGCTAGGAGCTTATAACCTTCATTTGTTTTCACTGTAACTTTTAGTTCAAGCTTCTCACCTCTACCGTTAGTCTTTGATAGTGAGGCAGGTGTAACTGTTTTTATCTCGTTGTTTGCTGCAATCTTTTTCAACCATTTAATTAGGCCATCTATATTTGTGCTGTGGTTTTGGACAAGTCTTCCCATTTTTAGATGCCTTTTTTCGGATTTCTTAATTCCTTTTGATTTCTCTAGTAGTAAAGTACTGACCTTTCTGATAAGTTATAATTTAAGAAAATAATCCTAGTCATGATCTTTACTTTGGGTTGGGCTTCATTAGCTGCGATTTTCACCTTTTCTATAGCAATGGTTGTTTGGGGTAGAAACGGTGATGGCTCGATTGATATATAGCCCTAGTTATGCCTATAGACTTTAATCTCTATAGTTTTCTATCATTTCTTTCTATTGCGCTTCTGTCATTTATAACAATAGGTGTGATCTATATTAGTTATATTGATTGGAAGGATAAAAGAAGAAAAAAATGATATCTAGTTTACTTACTTTTTTAGGTTTAGTGCAATAATTTCTAATGCTTGTTTCATCTTCTCAATATTTGATTTATACATACTAATATCTTTCTCAACCCTTGAATATTGGTAGCCAAGAGATTTAGAAATATCATTTATTTCTTTATTAAGATCTTCCTCTTTTACTTCCTTGAATAATGGCATTTCGCTGACTAACTTATATATACCAATAGCATTGATGCGACTATAGTAGTCATACCCTTTGTTATCGTTATTCGTTTTTGATAGAAATGTATTTAAATCTTCTTTTGTAAATGATTTCGCCTTGCTAACTAATTGCTCTGAGGAGTTATTTATCTCAGTTGGGTTAAAGCCATTACAATTGCATATTGCCTCGAATAGCTTTGTAACATGTTCGCTGGGTTTATACCCACTCGTGAATTTACTGAATACTTCTTTTAAGCCTGTAGAAAAAATTGAATCTTTCTTAAAGTTTTTCTGATGACTCAACAGGTGAAGTTCAACTAGCAGTTCATCTGCAAGCTTTCTATAAATTGCTGGAATTACATAAGGAAATTCCTTATGGAAGTCAGATTTGCTGTCTGAAATTGTTGCTCTAACGCTCAATGCCAAACCTAGATAATTCTTAAGAGACCTTAGCTTATCCCCCGACTTGGCTAGGATCATGAAAACCGACCATTATTATCGTTCAATGATTCCAATAGTTATTGAAGAATCTGGAAGAGGAGAAAGAGCCTTTGATATTTATTCAAGGCTTTTAAGAGAAAGAATTGTTTTTTTGGGTGAACCAGTAACAAGTGATTCTGCTAACAGAATTGTTGCTCAACTCCTTTTCCTTGAAGCTGACGATCCTGATAAAGATATCTTTCTGTATATCAATTCTCCAGGTGGATCTGTTTATGACGGCCTTGGGATTTTTGACACAATGCAGCACGTTAAGCCTGATATTCATACCGTTTGTGTTGGACTAGCTGCAAGTATGGGCGCCTTTCTGCTTTGTGCAGGTGCAAAAGGAAAGAGAAGTAGTTTGCTTCATTCAAGGATAATGATTCATCAGCCACTCGGAGGTGCAAGAGGTCAGGCGAGTGACATAAGGATCCAAGCTGATGAAATCTTATTTATAAAAGATAAATTAAACAAAGAGCTATCCGTTAGAACGGGTCAACCCATTGAAAGAATTAGAGAGGATACAGACAGAGACTTTTACATGTCTCCATCTGAAGCAATCGAATATGGAATTATTGATAACGTCTTTAATAAAAGGCCAATAAATTCAGTATGAAATTGAGCTGCTATTTTGCATCTGGTAGAACAGGTATAAATCTTTCTTTCTCCGGAATAGTCGTGTATTGAGATAATATTTTGCAGAATTCATCTCCATCCATAGTTTCCTTTTCGATTAAAATTTCAACCAATTTATCCATAGCTGATCTATTCTTTTCAACCAATTCAAGTGTTTCGTTATAGCACTTTTTAACTATTGATCTGACTTGTTCATCAATTTGCTTTGAAATTCCGTCAGATATATCAGATGTGTTCATTAAACTTCTTCCTACAAATACTTCTTGGCTATCACCTTCTAATGAAACTGGACCGAGGCTGCTCATGCCAAACCTCGTAACCATTTGCCTTGCCATTGATGCGACCATTTGTACATCACCTCCAGCCCCAGTTGTTACTTCTTCTCTTCCGAAAATAATATCCTCTGCAGCTCTCCCACCAAGAGCCCCCATAATCCTTGCTTTTAATTGTGCCCTACTAATCAAAGACTGATCATCATCTGGAGAGAACCATGTCAAACCTTGTGCTTGTCCTCTTGGGATAACAGTTACTTTTTGAACAGGATCATGATCTTTTACTAATGACCCTATCAAGGCATGACCAACCTCGTGGTAGGCGATGAGTCTCTTGCTTCTTCCATCTACTAGGGGTGTCCCTTCCATTCCTGCAATGATGCGATCAACAGCATCATCTATTTCAGCAAGACCTATTTGATCCTTTCTTCTTCTGGCTGTAAGAATAGCTGCTTCATTTAGCAAATTGGCTAAATCAGCACCTGTAAAACCAGGGGTTCTTCTAGCAATACTTTCTAAAGTTAAATCCTTTTCTAATTTTTTATTTCTTGAGTGAACTTTGAGAATTGACAATCTCCCTGATATGTCTGGAGCGTCTACGGTTACTTGTCTATCGAATCTACCTGGCCTCATTAATGCTGAGTCAAGAACGTCAGGTCTATTTGTAGCTGCAATGATGATGATTCCACTATTACCTTCAAATCCATCCATCTCAGTCAGGAGTTGATTGAGTGTTTGCTCTCTTTCGTCATTACCTCCTCCAATTCCTGCACCCCTCTGTCTTCCGACTGCATCAATTTCATCAATGAAAATCAAGCAAGGACTGTTTTCTTTGGCTCTTTTAAATAAATCTCTGACACGACTTGCACCAACACCTACAAACATTTCTACAAATTCTGAACCTGAAAGAGAGAAGAAGGGAACTCCAGCCTCTCCAGCAATAGCCTTGGCTAATAGGGTTTTACCTGTTCCTGGAGGACCAACTAGTAAAACACCTCTTGGTATTTGAGCCCCTACAGATGTAAATCTTTCAGGTTGTTTTAAAAATGTGACTACCTCTTCTAAATCTTGTTTCGCTTCATTTACTCCTGCTACATCATCGAACTTGACACCAGTCTCAGCTTCCATTGCAAATCTTGCTTTTGTTTTACCAAATTGCATTGCTTGCCCTGGACCGCCTGGCATTGAATTTGATCTTCTTGAAAGTAAGATCAGACCTCCTATTAGAATAATTGGAAAGAGAAGGTTGCCAAGAATTCCAACTCCCGCTGGTGCCGTTTTAGGTGGATGAATGTCAAAACTGATTCCCTCATCTTTTAGGGAGGAAACTAATTCAGGAGCCAATCCTGGTAGATCAACTCTTAAACGTTGAATTCTGTTATCAATTTCGGGATCAACTGACTCGACGATTGCATTTCTACCACCTTCGTAAATGTCAACAGAAGTTACTCTTCCAGCTTTTACATAATCAAGAAATCTTCCGTAACTGATCTTTGCAACCGGAGCATTTCTTGATGGATTAGATGTATTTGTTTGATTAACTTGAGTATTTGTTGAAGAGCCAAGGATTTGCCACGTAATTAGAATTACTATTGTTATGGGAAGCACCCAAAGTGCTATAACTTTCCATTTCTTATCCATAATTATTCAAAACTTTCACACGATTCTAATAGTGCAATGCCCCTTTCTGTTGGATGGTTTCATCAGTTTCTCAGAAAGATTTAAAAAATAATATTTCGAAAGTTCATGAAATAGCCAATACTCTTGATAGAAAAATCATATTTATAAACTTCTAAGTGCGGTAATTGGATCTAGTTTTGCGGCTCTTTTTGCTGGCAGAACACCAAAAGTCAAACCAATAGTACCGGAAATTATAACTGTTATGAAGACAGTGCCAAGTCCAATTGTTGCAGGTAGAGGTGTTAATAAGGCTACGACTTTTACAGTGGTTAGTCCTAAACCTGTTCCTGCAATTCCGCCTAGACTAGAAAGAATTAATGATTCAATTAGGAATTGTGTTGATATATCAAGCCTTCTAGCTCCTAATGCTTTCCTAAGGCCTATTTCTTCAGTTCTTTCGCTAACAGATACCAGCATGATATTCATAATGCCTATTCCACCAACTAATAATGAAATACCTCCTATTGCAGCAAGCATTAATGTTAAACCGCCCGTAATAGTTGAAACTATTTGCAAAGCATCTTTTTGAGATCTAACAGCAAAGTCATCATCTCTAATTATTTTATGTCGTTGTCTTAATAAGTTTGTTATTTGAAACTTTGCAGCCTTTGTTGATTTTTCATTTATTGCTTCAACACTTATGAAACTTAGACTTACTCCATACGTTGGATCTTTACCAGTAATTCTGCTGACCATTGTGGATAAAGGAATGTAAGCGTTTTCGTCTTGATTATTTCCAAATACAGCACCTTTAGGCTTCATTACTCCCACAATTTCAAAAGACTGATCTTTTATTCTTATCCGCTCTCCCAAACCTTCTCTATTTTTAAAAAGTTTCTCTTCAAGATCGGGACCAATTACCACTACGTTCTTAGCTCCTTTTGTATCTTGATTATTGATAAAACGACCTTTAGCAATTTCAAAGCTTCTTACAATTAAGAAGTCACTCGTAACCCCTGAAATAGAACTACTAGTACTTTTAGAACCAGTTTGGATGACTTCATTAGATGAAATTTGTGGGGCGACTCTTTTAACAGTAGGAACTTGTTCTTTTATTGCTTTTGCATCTTTAAGAACGAGATTCTTGGGAAATGCCACTCCTCTTCTTCTTGTGTCATTATTCCCAGGAACAACAAATAAAACATTTGCTCCAAGATTGCTAAGTTGATTTTCCGCAAGATTTTGTGCTCCTCTCCCTACACCTACAAGTGTTATAACAGAAGCATTTCCAATCACTATTCCTAGCATTGTTAATAAGCTTCTAAACTTATTTGACTTAAGATTCTTTATTGCCATTCCCGAAGTTTCAGCAAGCGGGAGTTTTCTTTTCATATGTTTTTAGATAAATAAAGATTCATTTTCATCTTCTGAACTAACTATCCCAACCTTTACCAAGTCTGTTGACCCACTTACACCTGATAGTGTTCCAGCTGTCTCAACAACAAGATCTCCTTGCTTGAGGATTTTCATTTTTTTGGCCATATTCATGGCATCATCAAATGTTTTAGATGTGCTTGTTTGATTTTCTATTAGAAGGGGAGTTACTCCCCAGACAAGTTGAAGCGTGCTGGCAACACTCTTTTCATTAGTTACTGCTAATACTGGAGTGGGAGGTCTAAACTTGCTTACGTTTTTAGCGGTAGCACCACTTTTTGTTAAAGGTATTATTGCTGCAGCGTTTATTTGTCTAGCAATACTGCTTACAGCCGCACTAATCGCATTTGGAATAGTGCTTGGAAGATGACTTTCTAATGCTTTTTGTGGATAATCTCGTTCGATTCTTTTCGCAATAGTAGCCATAGTCGCCACAGCCTCAATGGGATAATCACCCACTGCAGTTTCATTTGAGAGCATTACAGCATCCGTGCCATCGAGTATTGCATTTGCGACATCACTCACCTCAGCTCTTGTAGGCCTTGGGCTTGAGGCCATTGAATCAAGCATTTGTGTGGCTGTAATTATTGGTATGCCAAGGCTGTTTGCCTTTTTGATAAGTTGTTTTTGTAATAATGGAACTTCTTCTGCTGGCATCTCTACACCGAGATCACCTCTAGCCACCATGACTCCATCACATAATTTTAAGACAGCGTCTATTTGATCAATTGCTTCAAATTTTTCTATCTTCGCAACTACTGGAGTGTCATATCCATGATTTCTAATTAAATCTTTTATTTCTATTAAATCAGAAGGATTTCTTACAAAACTTAGTGCTACCCAATCAACACCTTGTTTTAAACCAAATGCTAGATCTTTTTTATCTTTGTCTGTTAAAGCCCTTATGGAGAGTTGAACATCAGGGAAATTAACTCCTTTGTTATTAGATAGAACCCCACCCACAGTTATTGAACAAATTAATCTTTGTTCTTTTATATCTACTTCTTCAACTTTCATCTCTACCCTTCCATCATCCAACAGAATTCGATTTCCAACATTTACTTCTTCAGCTAGCTTGTCGTAAGTGACATTTGCCTGGTCCTGATTACAGTCAATATTTTTCGATGTAAGAATAAATCTACCGCCATTTTTTACATTAACTGGGCCATTTTTAAATCTACCAAGTCTAATCTTAGGCCCCTGAAGATCCTGAAGGATTCCTATGTGAATGCCTAGATCATCTGAAACTTTTCTAATTGTTTTTATTCTTTGAGCATGTTCTTCATGATCACCATGACTAAAGTTTAGACGGAAAGTAGTCGCACCGGCCTCTACTAACTTGCTTATTTGACTCGCACTCTCCGTTGCGGGCCCTATCGTAGCTACAATCTTGGTCCTTCTGGCTAGGTCGAGTATTTTCATTTATGTGACTTGTGATAACAAAAAACTAACATCTGATTGTGTTTTATTTGTCAACTTTACTTTTTCAAGAGAATAAAGATGGAATTAAATGATTATCAAAGAGAATCTCGTAAGACAGCTCTTTATCCTGATGTTGGTAGCAATGCTATTTATCCAACCTTAGGTCTAGTTGGTGAAGCTGGGGAGGTCGCTGACAAAGTAAAGAAAATCCTAAGAGACAAAAAGGGTGTATTTGATAAAGATAGTAAGGATGCAATTAAATTTGAACTAGGTGATGTTCTTTGGTACATATCCCAGCTCTCGAGTGAACTGGGTTATGAATTGGAAGAGGTCGCTCATGCAAACTTACAAAAGCTCAACAGCCGAAAAGTTCGAGGAAAAATTCAAGGCAGTGGTGATGACCGATGAAATTCAACTATCCATACATTTGAAATCCTCCCATCGCCAATGCAGCTGCATTTCCTAGAATTCCTTGAACGACTCTAATAACAACAAAAGCTAAAATAGGAGATAAATCTAAGCCTGCTAATGGAGGTATAATTCCTCTGAAAAAATTTAGATAAGGATCAGTAATTGCACACAAATTTACAAGTATGGGATTACTCATATCAAGATTTGGGAACCATGTCAGCAAAACCCTAATGATCAATATTGTTGAATAAATTCCAAGTGTTTTTAAAAGTACAAGAAGAATTGTCGGAATAATTTCGTAGCCCATTAGCCTTTGATTTTTTGTATTATATTACGCCGCCTTTTTGTCTTCTGCTTGATCTGGTTCAGGTAACACAGAAAATGTTTGATGAAATTTTTCTGAGAGAGTTAACCAGAAAGAACGTCCATCCTTTTGCCGCCTTCTTTCAACGAAGTTTTTTTCTACAAGCTCTTTAATGTGATCGTATGCGCCAGATCCTCTGAGATCAACCAATTCTGATTGGAGTATTTTCTTTTTGAGTGCAACAGTCGCCAATGTTCTTAATGTCGCAATCGATAAATCTGCTGGAAGGAGATCTTGAACCAGCTCACCTAACCCTTGCTTTAATTCCAAGCTGTAATGACTTTTGTTTTCGTTTATTTCTAGAGAAGTGTCACGCTGAGCGTATCCAGCCTTAAGTTCCCAAAGTGCTTTTTCAATTTCAGCAATATCTTTATCCAGTAATTCAGCCATCTCTTTTGATGATGTTGGCCTTCCTTTGAGATAGAGGATTGCCTCAATCTTAGCTGGTAATGAAATTTGTATGCTCTCACTCATAACATAAAACCAAAATTATTTTTCTATATATCCAAAATTAACGCGTCTAATTAAACTATGCACCTAAAAATAATTTATATGCTGGATTATCTGTCTCATCCCAATTTTTATAACCTATTTTTTTGACAAACTCATTCCAAGCTTGAATCCCGGAATCGTTTACTAGTACACCTATTACTATTCTTCCAGTATCAGCGCCATGGTTTCGATAATGGAAGATGCTTATTGTCCACTCTGGTCTCATTGAGTTAACAAATCTCATTAAGGCACCAGGCCTTTCAGGAAACTCAAATCTATATAGTAATTCTGTGTATTCTTCTTTAGATATTTGACTTATTGATCTTGGTAGCCTGCCACCAACCATGTGCCTGAGATGAACTTTTGATAATTCATCATTACTTAAATCATGACAATCAAAACCTCCCCTTTTGATCTCAGCTGTTAATAATTCCCTATCATTATTATCCGAAACTTCAACACCCATAAATATTTGAGCTGTTTTACCTTCTGAAATCCTGTAACTAAATTCAGTTAGACTGCGTGACCCAAGTGTTTTGCAAAAAAGTTTTAAACTGCCCGCTTTCTCTGGAATTCCTACTGCAATCATAGCTTCTTTTTCTTCACCTAATTCGGCTCTTTCTGCTACAAATCTTAGTCGTTCAAAATTCATATTTGCACCACAAGCTATTGCAACAAGGTTCTTGTTTTTTAACTGATTATTTACAACATGTTTTTTTAAGCCAGCTATAGATAATGCACCTGCTGGTTCAAGAATTGATCTTGTATCCTCGAAAACATCTTTTATCGCGGCACAAATTTCGTCAGTACTTACAGTAACCATTTCATCAACATTTTTTTTGCAAATTGAGAACGTCTTTTCTCCTACCTTCCTTACCGCAACTCCGTCTGCAAAAAGGCCAATACTCTCAAGCTCAATAGGTTCATTTGCCTTTAATGAAAGTGTCATTGCACAGGCATCTTCTGGTTCAACACCAATAATCTTTGTATCTGGCCATATTGCTTTTACGTACGCACTTACTCCAGCAATAAGTCCCCCGCCTCCAACAGCTATGTAAATCGCATCAGGCGGAGTTTGACTTTGTCTAAGTATTTCTAGACCTATTGTTCCTTGTCCTGCTATGACTTCAGGATCATCAAATGGATGTATGAAAGTTAGATTTTCTTTCTTAGATATATCTAGTGCCTTTTCATAGCACTCATCATACGTTTCACCGAAAAGAATAACTTCTGCCTTGTGTGATTCAACTGCCCTTACTTTCATAACGGGAGTTGTCAGTGGCATAACAATTACTGCTCTGCATTTCAGGAATGATGCACTTAATGCAACTCCCTGTGCATGGTTTCCAGCGCTTGATGCAATTACTCCTTTATCTAGCTCTTCCTTGCTCAGCTGAGACATGCGGTTAAATGCACCTCTTAACTTGAATGAAAAGACAGGTTGAAGGTCTTCTCTCTTAAACCAAATGTTGTTTTCGAACTTTTTGCTAAGGTTTTTCGCCTTTTCTAGTGGGGTTTCTTCCGCAACGTCATAAACGCGAGCTCTTAGTATTTTCTGTAAATAGTCCTCCATATCTAGTTTTTCAACGATTTTTGGATCTTGTGTTTTCTACATTCCATTTGTTCTTTTGCAAGTTTTATCAAAATGTACGGTAGACCTCGTAGATTGGAGGGATTCAATCTCAGAGTTATATGCGTCTGAGCCAGTTAAGTCATCCGAATGAGCTTCATGGCTTAGCCATTAGTGATTTGGAAGATGTTGCTTGCCAAATTAGAGAAAGGCATCTTCAAGTAGTTTCTACTAGTGGTGGCCACTTAGGTCCAGGTCTTGGTGTTGTTGAGTTAACAATTGCTCTCTATCAGACTTTAGATCTAGATGTAGATAAAGTTATTTGGGATGTTGGACATCAAGCTTATCCTCACAAGTTACTTACGGGAAGATATAACCGATTTGATTCTCTCAGACAGCAAAAAGGCGTAGCTGGTTATCTAAAAAGAACAGAGAGTAAATTTGATCATTTTGGAGCTGGACATGCGAGCACATCAATTTCTGCCGCTCTTGGTATGGCTATTGCCAGAGACCGAAAAGGGGAAGATTATAAATGTGTTGCAGTAATTGGAGATGGTGCTCTTACCGGTGGAATGGCTTTAGAGGCTATTAATCATGCAGGACATCTTCCAAAAACACCTCTATTGGTTGTCCTAAATGATAATGATATGTCGATTTCTCCTCCTGTTGGAGCATTATCGACTTATTTAAATCGTATGCGTCATAGCCCGCCTGTTCAATTCATATCTGACAGTGTCCAAGAAAGTGTGAAAAATCTTCCTTTCATGGGAGATGCTATACAAGAGGAATTTAAATCTCTTACTGGCAGCGTTAGACGTTTAGCAGTTCCAAGTGTTGGTGCAGTTTTTGAGGAATTGGGTTTTACTTATATGGGTCCTGTAGATGGGCATGATATTGCTCAATTGACTAAAACATTTAATGCTGCGCATAAAGTTGGTGGACCTGTAATGGTCCATGTCGCTACTACAAAGGGAAAAGGTTATCCATATGCTGAAGCTGATCAGGTTGGTTACCATGCTCAGTCTTCCTTTGATCTAACAACAGGAAAATCTATTCCTTCTAAAACTCCTAAACCTCCAAGTTTTAGTAAGGTGTTTGGTCAAACTTTAGTAAAACTTTGCGAGCAAGACAGCAAAATTGTAGGTATTACTGCTGCAATGGCGGAAGGTACAGCTTTAAATCTTTTACAGAAAGCTATTCCTGATCAATATGTTGATGTTGGTATAGCAGAACAACATGCTGTAACTCTTGCTGGTGGTATGGCTTGCGAAGGCATCAAACCAGTTGTTGCCATTTACAGTACTTTTTTACAACGTGCATATGATCAGTTGATCCATGATATTGGAATACAGAATCTACCTGTAACTTTCGTATTAGATAGAGCTGGAATTGTTGGTGCCGATGGCCCAACTCATCAAGGGCAATATGACATTAGTTATTTAAGGTGTATTCCAAACTTTACTGTTATGGCTCCAAAAGATGAGTCTGAATTGCAGCAAATGTTGGTTACCTGTATTAATCACAATGGTCCATCAGCTTTAAGGATACCTAGAGGTTCTGGAGAAGGTGCAGCTTTGATGGAGGAAGGATGGGAATCTCTAGAAATTGGTAAAGCTGAGACTATAGAAGAGGGCGAAAACTTATTAATAATTGGTTATGGCTCTATGGTTATCCCAGCAATTAAGACAGCAGCAATACTGAAAGAATTTGGTGTGAATAGTACTGTTATTAACGCTCGCTTCATAAGACCATTAGATGAGGACACTATTCATAAGGCAGCAAAAAGAATTGGCAAAGTAGTAACAATGGAAGAAGGAACACTATTGGGCGGCTTTGGATCTGCTGTTGTTGAATCTTTTAATGATAATGATATTTTTGTCCCTACATTAAGAATTGGAATACCAGACAAATTAGTCGATCATGCAACGCCTCAACAAAGCAAAGAATCGCTTGGATTAACTCCCGAAATGATGTCTGATCAAATCAGAAAGAAATTCAATTTTAATTAATTATTCTTTAAATAAAAAAAGGATTATTGATTCAATAATCCTTTTTTTATTTTTTAATTTGATACTTAAAGCTATAAAACTCCTCTCGCTGCAAGACCCAATATTGAGCCTATTCCCAAAACATGACCTAAGCAATTTGCACCAACAAAAGCACCATGACTTAGACCACCATAAAACTGAGCGTTAGGCATTGGAAAACCTTCATTGGGCTTTTCAATATTTGATCTAGCTATGGCATATGCGAGCAGATTACAAATGATCATTACAACGGCACATTTCGGAGACCACTGGAATGTCACTGGATCAGCTGCTGCCAACAAAGTTGTAAACATCATTTATGTCTATCAGTTGTTTTTATTATCGATCACAAAGCATACTAATGAGTCATTTGTTACTCACCTCTTAAGAGTTATTTACTTCTGTTTTACTTCTTGCCGACTGCAACATTAAAACAAAACCGTAAACAACTAAAGCATCACTTATCGTTAAGAAGGATTCTGCAAGTCCGTGTAGGACATCTACATTTGTTAATTCTTCTCCAAAATAAATTAGGGAGATTATTGCAAAAACTATAGTCATGAAAACAAATAACAGAGTTAATTTAAATCCTAATAATGATATTTTGGGTATTGACTTTGTTTTTCCAGCGTATCTCAGAAATACAAGATATGGAATAAGTGAAAGTATAAAAAACGGACTAGGATCAATTCGTGCAATTGATTCAAGACTAAGAATTGAAATATTCATTTGTTTGGTTGCGAAGATTCAGCTCTAAACAAATTCCAAGCAGCAAACGCAAGACATATGTTTCCTAGAGTTGTAAGAGCTGCCTGTAGAACAACTAATCCTTTTAATTCAATACTGTTGTCGAATATATGCCATGTGATTGCTGCCATAGCACTTGCTAAATTTGGCAACATTGCTAAAGCAAAATAACCCAAAGCCTTGTTCTTGGTTATTGATGAAATATAGTCAATTATTATTATTGATATCGCCCACTCAAATAGAGTCGCTATATGGATAAACCATGTTCCTAACGATAGTTCATGCATATATTTTTTGTTGTTTAGCTAGCTCTTCTAAAACTTCTTGAGCATGTCCAATTGGTCTTACTCCTATCCATTTATATACAACTATACCTTCTGGGTTGATCAGAAATGTATTTCTTTTTGAATAGGGATCTAACCATGAATCGTATGACTTACTAATTTCTGAATTTGCATCTGATAGTAATGTATATCCAAGTTTTTCGGATGTACAAAATGATTCGTGCTCTTCTTCACTATCTGCACTGATCCCCACTATTGAGGCATTAATTTTATTATATTTAGAGAGATTATCCTGAAAATTTTTTGCCTCTAATGTACAACCACTTGAGAAATCTTTAGGATAAAAATATAAAACTAACCATTTTTTTGAAAAATCATCCAATGACCATTGTTTTTTAGTAGGGCTGTTTTTGCTATATCCATTCAATAAAAAATTGGGTGCCTTTTTGCCAAGAGTAATTGAATTTATACTTGCAAATAGTCTCGAAGGTTTAATAAATAAAATACTAGAAAATAAAATAAACGATTTTATAAATTCACTTCTTTTCATTTGATAAAAATCAAATTTAAAGTTTGTTTAAATCAACCCCTAATGATTTGGCATATTTTCCTAAACCTTTTTTCTGAATAGTTTTTAGTGCTCTTGTCGTAACTCTTATATTAATCCATTTGTTTTCTTCTTCCCACCACAATCTACGCTGCTGCAAATTTGCTTGCTGCAATTTCTTAGTTCTGATATGGGAATGGCTGACTGACATTCCGTTATTAGCCCTTGTGCCTGTAAGTTGGCAAACTCTAGACATTTTTTAATCTTGTTCGTTTAATTATTCTATCAAATGAGGTTGAGTTTATACGAAATTTTTCATTAATTTCCCTAGCAGCTCAGCATTTCTAGTTTGAAAAGCTGCTATATCTTTGTTCTCAAGCCCTCCAATTGACAGTTTTGCCATTTCATAAACATGTATAGCGATGTCGCTAGCTAATTGACCTTCTTCTGATTTACTGGATCCTTCAATAACTATTTGGTTAGAATTTAGCTTGATTAAGCCTTGAATAAGTGGGTGGTTTGAATTGACTATTAAATTATGATATTCGGGAAGACCAGGCAGTTTCTGTTCCATTAATGCTGTTATATCATTTATTCTTCTCATTTGTTCTGGTAACAATATTAATGAAGGTGGTGAATTATCACCTTTTAGATTCTGTATTTGTACTGTGACTTTTTCATTGTTTAAAGCCGAACTAATAATCTTTTTAAGTGTTTCTGACTTTGTATTCCCGTCTTTATCTGCAATCTCAGGCGAATCATCTTTAATGCTTTCATCCAGTTCGGAATCGACTCTTACAAAATTTATTTCTTTATTTTTTTCCTCTAGCCAAGGAATAAACTGAGTATCAATAACAGTATCTAGTTTTAAGACCTCTTTACCTTGTGATGTCCACATATTGAGTGCTGTTGATTGAGAGACTTCATCTGTTGAATACAAAATCTTTTTGTTCTCATCAGTAAGCCTATTCTTATATCCTTCTAGGGTAGTAAATGTTTTTGAACCAGATTTTACTAACTCGTTGTTCTCTTCATTATCTTCAACAGGAACTTTTGTTGTTGAATATAAAATTATCTCTTTTACTTGCTCGGCAAATTTCTCATCTTCCATAGCTCCAATTTTTATAAAGGGGGCTATTGAGTCCCATATGTCAGCATAAAATTGGTTTTCATCCTTCTTTAATGTTTTAAGCTTATCGGCTAACTTCTTAGCAATAAAGTTACCTATAGATTTAACTCTTCTGTCTGATTGTAATGCGCTTCTACTAACATTTAAGGGAATGTCTGGTGAATCTATCACACCCCTCAATGGTAATAGATATCTAGGAACTATTTCTTTAATTGAGTCACTAACAAAGACCTGATTACAGAAAAGCTTTATTTCACCACTTTCCCAATCTGCTCTTCCACTTATCTTTGGGAAATATAATATTCCTTGCAAATTATATGGATAGTCAGTATTTAGGTGAACCCATAAGAGAGGATCTCCCTGAAAGGGATAGAGATATTTATAGAGTTCGATATAATCTTCATCTTTAAGATTTTGTTTGCTTTCTCTCCATGGTGGATTCATTTTATTGATAACTTCTTCTTCAAGTGAGATTTCAATAGGCATGAAATCACAATATTTTTTTATTAATGTCTTAATTCTGCTTGGTTCTATATATTCAATTTCTTCTTCCATTAAATGTAAAATTATATCTGTACCTATCTCTTCTTTTTCTGATTCATCAAGTGTATATTGAGGCGATCCATTACATTTCCATTGAATAGCTTGTGAGTCATTCTTTGCTGATTTAGTTATTATTTCAACTTCTTCTGCAACCATAAAACTTGAGTAAAAACCGAGTCCAAAATGACCTATAAAACCATCATCAGGTTGCTTATATTTTTCAAGAAATTCTTCTGCGCTTGAGAAAGCTACTTGATTAATATATTTCTTAATTTCATCACTAGTCATTCCTATTCCATTATCACTAATGGTCAATGTCTTATGTTCTCTGTCAATCGAAATTTTTATTTTTTCATCGTCAGCAGCTACACAATCTCCTGCAAAGGCGGCCATTTTCCTTTTCTTGATTGCATCTACGGAGTTACTTATAAGCTCTCTAATAAATATTTCATGATCTGAGTAAACTGCTTTTTTTATTATTGGAAATATATTTTCTGTGTGAATAAGAATAGTTCCTTCTTCTTTAACTGGCATGTCTTGTCTAAATTTTTATCATCATAGCGATACAAATTTCTAATTAGGCGTTAAAGGCAAAAGTGTTATTGATTACAGCTCAATAGTTTTCGATCCCTGACAATTATTAAAAATTTAAAGCTAATTTATATCAATCTATCCATTCTATTTTAGTACATCTGTTAGATTTTAAGAGTTGATTTGTTTCATCATTGGTCTTTAAAGGTTCATGAGAGATTACTGAAATAATCCCCTTTCTATGCAATTCCTTTTGTTGTTTTAATGCTTTATACAAATTTGCACTTTGCTTATATGCGATTAAAACTTTTACACTATTAACAAGTTTTTCTTTGCTTGTAGAGACTAATTCTCTTACTTTATCAACGCTAATACTAAAACCAATTCCGTAGCAATTTTGGTCGCTTGAACTAAATTTTTTAACTAAATCATCATATCTACCACCTTTAGCAATAGTAACAGGAGCACTTGTTGATGATGAAACAAGAGAAAATGTTAATCCACTATATAATTTATATTTGGTTCCTAATGTAGGGTCTAGTTGTACTTCTATTCCTTTCTCTTTAGCTAATGGCTCAATAATAGTAAATAATTCCTTTAGTTTATCAATATATGAATTTGAGCCATATATGTTTTTTAGATTAGTTAACACTTTTTCAGGTTTTCCTCTCATGTTCATGATGGTTTTGATAAAAATTCTTTGTTCTTCTTTTACATCAAGTGTAGTCAATGCTATGTAATCAAGATCGCAGAGAATTTTTTTTATTTGGTCTATCTTGGTTGAATCAAATGAGCTTAAAATAAGTTCCAATAGATATGTATTTCCAATAAGCAATGTCATTTTATATTTCTGATCAATTTCAATTACTTCTAATGATTCGATGAGAAGAGATAGAAGTTCTATTTCTGCATTAATTGCCTTTGTTCCTATCAATTCAACTCCGCTTTGAAATGACTCTTCAATATCAATACCACCATCAATGCTTTGATTGCATTTGAATGAAGTTCCTGTTGACCAAAAACGAAGTGGCTTTTCATATTCATTAAATCTAGTTGAAGCAGCTCGAACAATTGACGCTGTTATTTCAGGTCTTAATCCAAGAGGTTCATCAGAAACGATTTTTAGTATTTCATTGTTCGAAATCCCACCAGCTGCCGTCAGTGTGTCTAGACGTTCTATGTGCGGCGGTGATATTCGCTCATACCCCCATAGTTGATATAGAGAGGAAAGTTTTGATGCAATGAGATGGTTCTTTCTTACTTGCTGAGGATTTAAGTCGCGCGCACCCGAGGCAGGTTGCAATGTCATTATTTGAATCTTTTTATTACTTAAGGATCACATAAATTAAGACTATTTTCCACCATAAGAGTTAGGGGGTAATGGTCTAATTTTTCCAAGTTCTTTTATGAGCTCATTTTGTATCTCTGGATTACAAGCAAGAATTCTGCCGGTATTGAGATCAAAATCTCCAGAAGGATAATTGGAAACTATTCCACCCGCCATTTCAACTAGTGGTACTCCTGCTGCCATATCCCATTTTGCTAGTCCACGTTCCCAAAAACCGTCCACTTTGCCTGAGGCTACAAATGCTAGATCTACAGCGGCTGCTCCTCCTCGTCTTACCCCATGGGTAAGATGGGTTAGCCAACAAAATTCTGAATAATTATTATCTAATACTTCTCGACGGTCATATGCGAAACCTGTAACTAAGAGTGAATCAGATAAGGAATTCGTGTTCGTTACATTTATTTTTTCGCCATTACAATATGATCCATGTTCTGGAGAAGCGTAATAAATTTCATTCAAAGAAGGTACTGATATTGCTCCCAATATGGGATTGCTATTCCAAATTAAACCTATTGAAGTTGCGAAAAATGGATATCCATGGGCATAGTTTGTTGTTCCATCAAGAGGGTCAATACACCATTTTAATTCACCATCTTTTGCTTTATATCCACTTTCTTCAGCAAGAATAGAAATATAAGGAGTCTCTTTTTCTAAATATTCAATTATTATTTTTTCACATTCTATATCTGCATTAGTAACAAGATCTCCAGCAGTTCCCTTACATTTTATCGTTTTAATCCTTCCATAATTATTCATGAGAGATGCCCCACCTTTTTCTGCGGCCTGCTTGGCAATTTCTAATAATTTATTAATTTCATCTTTACCTAGACCTGCATTCAAAGCAGCGGTTTTACAAGATGGTATAACCATGGCTATTCTTTTTGTTTATATTAATCCTCTACTATTGGAAGATTCTATTTATCTTTAAATCAATTTATTCTCATTAATAAATTAATGATCATTAGGAACTTGTTTGGTATAAAAGTATTTAATAAATAAATCCGATAGTTAATTTTTTAACAAGACCTCTCTTGTGGTATATATTTAAATTAAGTAATTGAAAGACATTTCATTGCTGATTTCAAGGAGAGGTGGCCGAGTGGTTGAAGGCGCAGCACTGGAAATGCTGTATAGGGGCAACCCTATCGAGGGTTCGAATCCCTCTCTCTCCGTCTCGCAAGGTAACTTTTAATAAAAAAGCTTTAGTTGTTATCCAAATTTTCCAGAGATATAGTCTTGAGTTGATTTTTGCTTTGGTGAATTGAACATGTTTTTTGTTTCATCAAACTCAACTAAAAATCCAATTTTTCCACCTAAATCCTTATCTATTCTCTCTGTGTTGAAGAAAGCTGTGTAATCACTGACTCTATTGGCTTGTTGCATATTGTGCGTAACAATAATGATTGTAAAATTCTTCTTTAATTCGTGAATTGTCTCTTCAATTTTTAATGTAGATAATGGATCAAGTGCTGAGCATGGCTCATCCATTAAGATCACATCAGGTTCAATAGCAATTGTCCTTGCTATGCATAATCTTTGTTGTTGACCACCAGATAATGAATAACCACTTTCGTTTAATTTATCCTTGCACTCATCCCAAACAGCTGCCTTTGTAAGAGATTCTTCTACTAATTGATCCATATTACCTTTATATCCATTAACTCTTGCACCA
>JACLAC010005590.1_pt1 | contig 22994 bp, 18 predicted proteins | sample 8027881 | NCBI WGS metagenome assembly JACLAC01 (sample SAMN15725517, study PRJNA655200) | protist metagenome | isolation source: fluorescence activated cell sorting (FACS) single amplified genomes of... | place: Spain: Blaines Bay Microbial Observatory, Mediterranean Sea | collected 2016-01-19 | reverse complement strand
CACAGTTTATCGCCTGATCAACAGCATTATCTACTGGGATACCCCACACTGGAATACCTTTAATGGTTTGAAATTCCATGACGTTCTCCCAACCATAAAACCAATTACAAAAATCCCCCCCTTTATCTTATAATTATTCGGGGGGAGGAAGTAATAATAAATTTTGTACTCTTAGATTCTATCAAGAAGGGTGCATCGTCTTTAAACGGCCAATTTCATCACGCAACTGTGCTGCTTTCTCAAACTCAAGTTTTACCGCAGCATCTTTCATTTCGGCTTCGAGCTCGTCTAACAGCTCAGCTAAATTCTCCGTTTCAGCATTGTACTCTACAACCGCTTTTTCGGCCGCTTGAAATCCGGCATTACCAACTTGTTCCAGTACCGAAGTCGCCTGCAATATTTCCTCGCGCGTACGGTATATAGTTTGGGGAACAATACCATTTGCTTGATTATATGCTTGTTGTAATTGACGCCGCCGATCGGTTTCATCCATGGTCCGCTGCATCGAGTTAGTAATTCGATCAGCATAAAAAATCACCTTACCAGAAACATTGCGTGCTGCTCGTCCCACCGTTTGAATTAATGCCTGCTCCGAACGTAAGAACCCCTCTTTATCAGCATCTAACACGGCTACTAATGCGACTTCGGGCAAGTCTAACCCTTCACGCAAGAGATTAATACCAACCAATACATCAAATTCTCCCAAGCGTAGATCGCGTAAAATACGGACTCGTTCTAATGTATCAATATCCGAATGCAAATAGCGTACTCTAATCCCATGCTGATCCAAGTAATCAGTCAATTTTTCGGCCATGCGTTTAGTGAGTGTAGTAACTAATATGCGTTCCTTTTTTTCTGTACATTGCCGAATTTCTTCTATCAGATCATCGACCTGCTCGGCCAATGGCCGCACTATAATTTCGGGATCTATCAAACCAGTGGGACGGATCACTTGTTCTACAATTACCCCATTCGATTTTTCTAACTCATATTTGCTTGGGGTTGCTGACACACATACAGTCCACCCCATACGTTGCTCAAATTCTTCAAAATAAAGTGGTCGATTATCAAATGCGGAAGGCAAACGAAAGCCATGTTCAATAAGTACTCCTTTACGCGAGCGATCCCCTTTCCACATCCCCCTCAATTGCGGCATAGTAACATGTGATTCATCAATAAATAAGAGATAATCATTGGAAAAATAATCAATCAAAGCACTGGGCGCCGCCCCAGGCTCACGTCCATCCATATAGCGTGTGTAATTTTCAATTCCTGGACAAAAGCCGATCTCACGAATCATCTCTACATCATATTTTGTGCGCGTCTCTAGGCGATGTGCCTCCACTATTTTTTCTTCACTTCGCAAATCTAATAAATGCCCTTCTAACTCGACAAGAATTCCTTCGCAAGCTTCGCTTACCCGCTGTTCGTCGGTCACATAAGCCTTAGCTGGATAAAGGGTAATTTCATCACGTTCCTCTAATACGGCCCCACTAACCGCATCCACCCAAGCCAATGCTTCGATTTCATTACCGAACATTTCGATACGCACAGCACGTTCCTCCGATGCTGGTACAATTTCAATCACATCGCCCCGTACCCGAAAGCACCCCCGCTGCAATTCAATGTCATTACGATTGTAGTAAATATCGATTAATTGACGAAGAATATCGTCCCGTTCAATAATCTGTCCTCGAGTCACCTGTAAGCGCTGTTCTTCAAATTGCTGTGGTGATCCAATACCATAAATACATGAAACTGTGGCAATAATAATTACATCGCGTCGTTCAATAAGAGAACTCATTGCTTTGAGCCGTAAACGATCAATCTCTTCGTTAAGCTCAACTTCTTTTTCTATATAGGTATCCGTAGCCGGCTTATAAGCCTCAGGTTGGTAATAATCGTAATACGAGACAAAATACTCTACCGCACTATCCGGAAAATACCCTTTGAATTCACCATAGAGTTGAGCTGCTAAGGTTTTGTTATGGGATATGATTAACGCCGGCCGTTGTAATTGCTCAATTACACAAGCCATTGTAAAGGTTTTTCCGCTTCCCGTAACCCCCAAGAGTGTTTGATGTTCCTGGCCATTCTCAATGCCGCTAACCAGTTCTTCAATAGCTTTTGGTTGGTCTCCAGCAGGTGTATATTCGGATACAAGCTTAAACTGCGCCACGTCTCATGCTCCCATATTTAGGACTATATATTTTAATCTAGTAACCAGATCCAACACTGTCAACTAAACTACATATAAGCCACATTGACAGCTTAATACCTGTCAATGTGGCGGTCTTTTCTAATATAGACAAATATCTAATTTAAATATTTTTCTAATTAATCATAAAATAACAACTATTTAAAACAGAATTTACCTAATTTTTTAAATTGGTATATATATTGCTCTAAATAGGACAAGTTAATGGTCCAAAAATTAGCTATCAAAACAACTCTTCAAATGCTTTTACCCCTGCTGAATGGACCCGATTCATACTTTTTTATTCAGTTACAGGGGTTAAAAGCGTTTTATTAATCATTTTTCGAAAGGAACCCGGTATGGGTAAGGTCATCGGCATTGATTTGGGAACAACAAATTCCTGCGTAGCCGTCATTGAAGGCTCCGAGCCCGAAGTTATTACAAATTCAGAAGGTGGCCGTACAACACCTTCAATTATCGCTTTTTCCGGTGATGACGAACGCCTTGTCGGGCAAACGGCCAAACGCCAAGCAGTGACCAACCCAGGCAAAACTGTTTATTCAATCAAACGTTTTATGGGACGGCGCTACGAAGAAGCAAAAGACGACGTCGGCGATATCCCTTATAAAATCACTAAAGGAGGGCGTGATCTGGCCGTTGTAGACGTAGACGGCACCGAATATACCCCGCCGCAACTCTCAGCGATGGTCCTGCAAAAAATGAAACAAACAGCTGAGGACTATCTGGGTGAAGAAATCAAGCAAGCCATTGTCACTGTACCAGCCTATTTTAACGATTCCCAGCGGCAAGCAACTAAAGACGCTGGCCAAATTGCCGGGTTAGAAGTATTACGTATTGTTAATGAACCCACCGCTGCAGCCCTAGCCTATGGTTTAGACAAGAAGGGCAAAAATGAAAAAATTGCGGTCTATGACCTAGGAGGGGGCACATTTGATATCTCCATTCTCGAATTAGGCGACGGTGTCTTTGAAGTAAAGTCCACCAACGGTGACACTCGTCTAGGCGGAGACGACTTTGATCAGAGCGTTATTACCTGGATCGCCGAAGAATTCAAACAACAAGAGGGTATCGATCTACGCAACGATCCAATGGCCCTCCAGCGCCTCAAAGAAGCAGCAGAAAAAGCCAAGATTGAACTATCTTCTTCTTCTCAGACAGAAATCAATCTACCATTTATAACTGCTGATCAAACAGGTCCTAAACATGTACAAATGACCTTGAGCAGAGCGCAATTCGAACGTCTAACCGAGGACTTGGTTGAACGCAGTCGTCAACCTTGCCTGCAAGCACTACAAGACGCAGGTATCGAACCTAGTGCAATTGACGAAGTCATCCTAGTGGGCGGTTCAACCCGTATCCCCAAAGTCCAAGAATTGGTCAAGGGACTTTTTGCTCAAGATCCTCATAAGGGTGTAAATCCAGATGAGGTAGTTGCTCTAGGTGCAGCTATCCAGGGAGGCGTATTAGCTGGAGACGTTGAGGATGTACTATTACTGGATGTAACGCCATTATCACTCGGGATCGAAACTATGGGTAGCGTTATGACCAAATTGATCGAACGCAATACAACTATCCCAACCAAAAAGAGCCAAGTATTCTCTACGGCCTCAGACAATCAACCTTCAGTAGAAATTCATGTCCTTCAAGGTGAACGAGAATTCGCTACCGACAACCGCACGCTGGGACGTTTTCATTTAGACGGTATTCCCCCAGCACCGCGTGGTATGCCGCAAGTCGAAGTAACCTTTGATATTGACGCCAATGGTATTTTAAATGTTTCAGCAAAAGATAAGACAAGCGATAAAGAGCAAAGTATTCGCATCGAAGCATCTTCTGGGCTAAGTGAAGATGAGATCGAAAAAATGCGGAATGATGCAGAAAGCCATGCTAGTGAAGACCAGGAACGGCGTGCAGCAGTGGATCGACGTAACGAACTAGATCAGTTGGTATATGCTACAGAAAAGGGACTAAGCGAACACGGCGAACAACTTGAAGCCGATGACAAAGCAGCTATCGAAACAGGACTTGAAACAGCCAAGAAAGCTCTGGAAGATGCTGATGACGCTGCCATAAGCTCATCTTTGGAAACCTTGCAAGAAGCGTCACAAAAACTGGGTGAATCCCTCTATCAACAAGCACAACAGGAACAAGCCCAGTCCGAAGCCCAAGCCCCACCTGAAAATCAGGAAACTACTGATAATGAAAATCAAGATAAGAAAAAGAAAGACAATGGCGGTGATGCAGTAGATGCTGATTTTGAAGTCGTCAAATAATTAATAAACTGCTGTATGTTAAGCATGCTCAGACACAACGGGTATGCTTACCTAGCTCAATAATTTCATAGACAGGGCCAGTGCATAGCATTGGCCCTGTCTGTACGTATTAGATATAAGCTTTTACACATTCTCCCAAAAGACTTCCTAAGCAAATCCTTTTTTCTAAGTTACAATAAATGCATCCTAGTAAATTTGCTATCTCACATTTAATTTATTAGCTTGGACCTAAAATACGCAAAAAATGTTCGGGTGGCAGATTACCGCCACTAAGAATACCCACAACCTGTTTTTCCTTAAGTCGTTTTTTCAGTTTAATTGCTGCCGCTAGCGAAGCAGCCCCTGCCCCTTCAGCTATCACTTTGAGTTCTGCCGCTAGATAGCGAATAGCCTGATTAATTTCCTCGTCTTCTACTAAGACAAAATCATCTAGATTATCCCATAAAAGACGCATTGTCATCTCAAAAGGCACACGCGTGGCAAGTCCTTCATGAACAGTTTCCATTGGTGCTTTCACCTCTAAGTGACGCTGTTCCCAAGCCCACTGACAAGCCGGTGCCTTAGCCGCCTGTACACCAATAATTTTTACCTGGGGCCTGTGCTGCTTTAATGCCAATGCAATACCGGCAGCTCCACTACCTCCACCAATTGGTACAAAGACCACTTCTACACTAGGCAAATCGGTATTAATCTCCAACCCCATTGTTCCAACTCCGGCAATCAAATCAGGTTCATTGGCCGAATGTACGTACCGCACCCCATCTTCACGCCCTACACGTTCTACTTCTAATCGAGCCGCGTCAAAATCACGCCCAAATAGCCGTACTTCTGCCCCCAACGCACGCATCTGTTCCACTTTAAGCATATTGGGATGTTGTGCAGGAGCATATATAGTTACCGGCACAGAAAAAAGCCCCCCTGCAAACGCCAAAGACTGTCCGTGATTCCCCGTACTAGCACTGATTACGCCGCGCCGCCGTTCAGTTTCCCCCAATTGCGATATCAAATGTACGCCTCCACGCACTTTAAATGCTCCCACAGGCTGGAAATTTTCGCATTTAACATGGTATTCACATCCTAAAAGACGAGAGATTTTCCAACTATGCACTAAAGGTGTTGGTGGCAGATAAGGGGCAATACGCTGTGCTGCTACAATTATATCATTATACGTAGGAAGCATCGTTTTAGACATTCTGTATATTAACCGGAATTCCGCATCGCCTGCTCAGCCGCAACCAAAATCTGGCAGTTGTCATATGCTTCGATAATCGGGCTTAATTTAGAACACTGACCTCTTAATGATTCAACCTCCTTTATCAGGCAGGGCATCGCGCGAACTAGATTATCAACAATGGTTATACTCGCCTGACGGGCAGTACGCGATAAAGGATTTAAATCTACCGTCACCACCTCTTTTCCCATACCTCGCAATGCCTGGCAACGATCTCCATCTTCGAGAGGCACAAAGACAACATCCGCACGCTTTATCCCATCAGGATGGACAAAACGACGATTCGAATCGATAAAATCTAGTTGGGCCTGATCAGTAGGCATCAAAATATTAGAAGCTCCATGGCTGTACAGTTGATCAGCAATAGCCTTTTCACGAACTTCCGAGGCATGAAAAATATTGACTTCTAATGGTGCATCGAGTATCTGAGCTAACTGCACTAATTCATTAGGCACTAAAGCAGCAGCATTCCCATTAACCGAAAGTACTGGAAATTTAGCCTGTACCAACATAGCCGCAGCGGCCTCAAGTGCCTGCTGTGCAAAAGAGCACGTACATTCCCCTATCAGGTAATCATATGCCTCACCGCGTCCATGCGCAATCAACCCATGCAGTGAAGTAATTCCTCCTTCTACACCAGCAACGATACGTTCACGCCAGAGCAACGAAAGATAGCGTGGATGTGTTGTTGGAATATCGCTCACGCTTCTATTACCTCTGCCCGACGATAAGCTAATCGGGTTTGTTGGGAGCCACTAAAAGGACGCGTACTAAATACTGCATTGCCCAGCATAATCATCGAAGCATGTCCACCATCTGCTTCTACTTCAGCGATAATTTTCTTGACTTGCTCATCCTCCAATAAACCACTCTGATCAGCAAATTTTTTAGCCAACAGGATACAATCATTAAAAGCAACCTCTTGTGCTCCGACTAGGTCCTCAATCCCTGCCAAACAAATATCCGCCGCTTTATTAATACGCTGACGACGACTCTGATCACGTAAGATATCAGCAGTATTAATTGGACTAAAATAACGAAAAAAAATAGACTGTTCAGTGACATTCAAGGGCTCAGCACCCAAAGGATGACCAGGACGTAACTTAGCCAAACAACCACCGTGGTATTGGGCACAAACATCTCCTAATCCAGTCAGGTTTTCTACTTCTGAAACATGAGCTACCATAGCTAACTGCTCTTCGTTATACCCCAGTTTCAACAACGCATTCAATGCGTACGCTGTAGCCAAAGAAGAAGCACCACTCAAACCGAAACCACAACTCAATGGCAATGGGGTTTCTATTTCTATCCTAGCACCAGATACGCCTAATTTACCTACTACACTAGCTACAGTGGGAAAATTAATCCGTTCCCGATTAAAAAAAATAGCATTTTCAGCCGCTTCAACAACTTTAACCTCCACTCCCTGATCCACCGTAAAGCTCATTCCCAAAGAGTGCATTTTAGCTGCATCTTTATGAGCTAAGATCTTGAATATACAAGATATATCCCCTGCTGCAAACGCTTTTGCCCAATGCATAGTACCATGCTTTTGTTAAGAATAACGGCACGTATATTGCTATCTATTAACATACTTTTCAAAGGGTAGGCCGCAATGAAACAATCGTCAAGCCTGCTGCGATGGACTTTTTTCTTGAAAGACCATCGCTATAACGATCTAATAATTACTCAAGCGCTTTTTCTGGAGTTATAGCATGGCCCAATATACTACGCCGAACGACGACGACAGCCCCGAAATACCACCAATGGATAAAGTTGCAATTCTCTTTGTTGCTCTAGGACAAGAGGTAGCTGGCGAAGTAATGAAATTCCTCTCCGAATTCGAAATCGAGGATATTACTCAATCAATTGCCAATCTTAAAACAGTTACATCAGAGAATCAAGACAAAGTATTGGAAGAATTTGAACAACACTTATTAGCTGGTGAATGGATCAGCCAAGGCGGTATGGACTTTGCCCGCGGTGCATTAGAACGAGCCGTCGGTCCCCGTAAAGCCCAGGAAATTCTTGACCGAGTTGCCAGTACCGTCTCCTCGGGTTTTTATATGCTCAAAAATGTTCAGCCCGAACAGGTTGCTCCATTTATTACCAATGAACACCCTCAAACAATCGCTTTAATTCTGTCGCAATTAGAATCTGCACAGGCAGCAGGAATCCTTGCACATCTACCTGAGCGCATTCAGGCAGATGTAACCTTCCGCATCGCCACCATGGAAAATATAACACCCGCAGTACTCAAAGAAATAGAAGAAAGTCTTGAACAAAACTTGCGCGACATCCTAGGTGGTAATCAAGATGTAGGTGGCCCCAAGGTCGTGGCTGATATTCTTAATCTTACAGGCAGTACGATCGAAAAGAATGTCCTCGATCAAATGGATGCTACGGATCCCGAAACAGCCGAGTCCGTACGCAATCTAATGTTCGTCTTTTCCGATATATCTAAACTGAACGATCGTGAAATTCAAGGTCTATTACGTGAAGTTGAACAGAATGACCTGGTAATAGCGCTCAAAGGAGCAGAAGAAGATGTTAAGGAAAAAATCCTCGGCAATATGTCCGAACGTATTCGTACTTTTGTTACCGAAGAAATGGAATTTGCCGGACCAATGCGTCTCAGCGAAGTAGAAGACGTACAATTACGCATCGTCCAACAAGTGCGCCAATTAGAGGAACAAGGACAAATTCAAATCGTTCGTGGTGATAGTGACGATACCTTCGTTTAAACTATAATCCCGTCTAAAAAAGCAAGCCGCTTGGATCTATATTTTCCTACGCGGTGCTAAAGTCCCCCAACGAGCAAGCCAAGTTAAGGCTGAACCGGCTTTAACTTGGCTTATTTTTTATACTTCATAGATATATAGACGTTGTTCTTACCAACGCGCGAACTCACGCCGGAGAGCCCAATAGTATTTATAGGCTCCTGCATTATCCTCTCGCAGTATTATGCTAGCCCTTGCACTGATATATTAGTAGCCCAGTCATATCAATTCACCAACCTAAAGATGAGCTAACTGCTAACGCTACCTAAGTAAGATTACATCGGCAAAAAGCATTTAAAACAAAAACTCTGGACCTCTTATAAAATTCGGTATTTCTGAATTAGCAATTTATTGTATTTTATAATTATGCATCGTACTTATTTTCTGACTTTCATACGCTTTGCCGGCATTTTACTTGTTTTCCTGTTAATTATTCAAGGTCTGGCACGTATCACCTATTATTTGGGTGATGCTAGTCATATCGACTTTAGTCAGCTAGCCCAGTTGCAAACACCTGACCGTATTCCCCATCAGGCCAAAGCAATACATCATATACAAGAATGGGATATCAGCCAAAAGCGCCCCTTTCAAGAAGCGCCCCAATTACAGGAAGCTGTTCGTACTAAGCAACTCCCCCCTGTCAACGAACGTTTGCCCAAAAACCCTTTGGTTATTGTCCCTCCCGATCAGATGGGTCCATACGGCGGCACTTGGACCCGCTACGGCACCGGCCCTGGTGATATTGGCATCTTTGGGCACCGACTAGCCTATGACGGCCTAGTACGCTGGGGCCCAATGGCACGTGAAATCAGACCTAACCTGGCTTCTTCTTGGGATATCACTAACAATGGCCAGACCTATACATTTCATCTGCGTCAAGGCGTGCGCTGGTCGGACGGTTACCCTTTTACTGCAGACGATATACTATTCTGGTATGAGGATATCCTCCAAGACACTGATTTGACACCAATAATCCCCATTGAGTATCGGCCCGGTGACGAATTAATGCGCCTAGAAAAAATAGATCCCTATACAGTCCGTTTTCATTTCAAGGAACCTTATGGTCTATTTCTTAAATTAATGGCTTCCAACTTGAGTTACCAAATGGTAGAATATCCCGCCCATTATCTAAAAAAATTCCACCGACGCTATTTATCAGCCGACCAATTACAGCAAAAGACGCGGGCTGCTGCTAAAGACTTTTGGTACCAACTTTTCCAAGATAAGCGCGATTGGCGCAATCCAGATATCCCGCGCCTTTGGGCCTGGATTGTTACTGCACCGCCGCCAGCTCGACCCGCTGTATTCAGCCGTAATCCGTATTACTGGAAAGTAGATCCTGCCGGCCAGCAGCTACCTTATATAGACCGCATCACGTTTGATATTTACGATATGGAAACCATTAATATCAAAGCAATCAATGGCGAAGTTGGTATGCAAGGACGCCATATTACCTTTCCCAATTATCCCCTTTTTATGGCTAATCAAAAAAAAGGCGGCTACCGCGTCCTGCATTGGCTTGATGGCGGCGACGGGCAGATTGCAATTACCCCTAATTTAAATCATAAAGATCCTGTATTACGCCATATCTTTCAGGATCGACGCTTCCGCATAGCACTTTCCCATGCCCTCAACCGCACCGAGATTAACCAAGCTAATTTTTTCGGCATCGCCCAACCACGACAGATTGCGCCCCCAGCAGTATCCAAATATTATGTTGCTGAATATGAGAATGCCTATATTGATTATAATCCAGAAAAAGCCCAGGCCCTACTAGACGAAATGGGGTTAGATAAACGCAATGCCAACGGTATCCGTCTACGGCCTGATGGTAAACCTTTGGTAATTCATATTGAAACCTCATCTACCATGGTGGGTACTAGTCGCCTCTTTGAAATGGCTGCGGCCTACTGGAGCGCCATAGGCGTACATAGCAAAGTGAAAAGCTCTGCCCGTCAATTATATGCCCAACGCCGTAATGCCCTGCTTTGTGATATCCATGTCTGGGGAGGAGCTGGCGAGATCATACCGGTTTTGGACCCACGCTGGTTTATGCCGTATAGTAGTTCTTCATTCCATGGCTTGGATTATGCACGCTGGTTTCGGACCAATGGCCGTAGTGGCACCAAACCCCCCGCTCCGATGTTACGCTGCTTAGAGCTGTTCCGTCAGCTCAGCCGTACCGTAGACGAAACTGAACAGATCCGCTTGTTTAAAGAGATCATCGCCATCAATCGTGAACACCTATGGGTAATTGGTACACTAGGGCAAATTCCACAATTATTCATTGTTAAGAATACTTTTCGTAATGTGCCCGAAGTGGCTGTTGCCTGTTGGCCTCTACGTACCCCCGGCGCCACCGCTCCTGAATGTTATGCTATTGATACAAGGGGGACCTGAACCCTGTTCCAACTTATCCTAAAACGTTGCCTTTGGATGATACCCACTTTGCTGGCTATCTCTTTTATTTCATTTGCTCTAATCCAATTACCACCAGGAGATTATCTTACTTCCTATATAACGGCCTTAGAGGAAAGTGGAGAAACAGTAGCTGAAGAGCAGGTGGCAGCATTACGCCGACGCTATAATCTAGAAGAGCCTTTTTTATCGCAATACATAAAATGGCTTAATAACTTGTGCTTCTTTGGTTTTGAACGTCAGGAAAACGGCTCGTACATATGGATCGAGGCGGCAGATAACACACACTTCAACTGGCCCCAATTTAAATGGCCAGATCTGGGTATGTCCTTTGAATGGAACCGACCCGTCACTGAACTAATTGGTGAACGGCTATTATTAACTGTTTTGATCTCCATTATTACACTTCTTTTTACCTGGATTTTAGCTATCCCTATTGGTATCTACTCGGCAGTACGTCAGTATTCGTGGGGCGATTATGCTTTTTCAGTACTCGGTTTTATTGGTCTAGCCACACCTAATTTTCTCTTGGCGCTAGTATTTATGTACATCGGCTATTCCTTTTTTGATATCAGTGCCGGCGGCTTATTCTCACCAGCCTATCAAAATGCACCTTGGTCTGCAGCTAAATTCGCTGACTTGCTCGCCCATATATGGATCCCCGTAATCGTAATTGGGACGGGAGGTACCGCTGGCCTGATCCGTATTATGCGCGGTAACCTGCTCGATGAATTACCCAAGCAATATGTTTTGACAGCGCGGGCCAAAGGCGTAGCGCCTTGGACAATCCTACTCAAATATCCGATACGTATCGCCCTTAATCCACTGATCAGCACTATCGGTTGGGTTCTGCCCGGTATTATCTCAGGTTCAGTAATCACAGCAGTGGTCTTAGGCTTACCCACCACAGGCCCTTTGCTATTACGAGCCTTGGAAAACCAAGACATGTATTTAGCCGGCTCCATGGTCATGATCTTTGCCTTTCTTACCGTGATCGGTACACTAATCTCGGACATCTTACTCCTATGGCTCGACCCGCGCATACAATATGAAGAGAGGGAGCCGTAGATCCTTGATTATTAATCAACAATTGAGACGGTGGTTATGATGTCAGCTAATCAAACTCACCTCCCTATTTCAAAACCAGAAATTGCAGCAGAAAATGATCTTTCCACTGCTTCTCAATGGCAACTAATGCAGTTAAAATTTGCCAAGCACCGCTTGGCAGTTTGGGCGGGTCGGATAATTATTGTCTTTTACCTAGTCGCCTTGTGCTGTGAATTCTTTGCCCCCTATACACTTGAAGATCAGCATCTAAATTACATCTATGCACCCCCTCAACGCTTACATTTTATAGCTGATGACGGCTTCCATATTTGGCCTTTTGTTTATGCTTTAGAAGGCATGCGTCACCCACAAACCCTACGCCCACTCTATAGTGAAAATCGTAGCCGTATTTATCCATTAAAAATATTTTCACGAGGTCAACCATACCATCTATGGGGCTTATTCCAGACCAATATTCACCTGCTTGGAGTTGCGTCGGGAGGTACCCTATTTCTTTTGGGTACCGATTCTCTTGGGCGTGATCTATTAACCCGCATTATCTATGGTGCTCGCATCTCACTTACTGTAGGCCTTATCGGCGTTGCTTTAAGTTTTATCTGTGGCTTACTTATTGGCGCTATATCGGGTTATTATGGTGGCTGGATTGACAATCTGATCCAACGTCTGATAGAAATTTTACGCTCATTTCCATCTATCCCACTATGGATGGCACTTTCTGCCGCCTTACCATCGTCTTGGACACCACTGCAAATTTATTTTGGTATTACTGTGGTCCTATCTTTGTTGGGATGGACCGGCTTAGCACGCGTTGTGCGCGGCAAGATCTTAGCCCTGCGTGAAGAAGACTACGCGAGTGCAGCTCTATTGGCTGGGGCCAGTCAACGACGTATTATGCTACGCCACCTCTTGCCCGGATTCACGAGTCATATCATCGTCAGTCTAACCCTAACCCTACCTAATATGATTCTTGGCGAAACTTCACTAAGCTTTCTCGGCCTAGGTCTACGCTCTCCTATTACTTCATGGGGTGTTCTACTAAAAGAAGCACAAAATGTTCAGGCCGTAGCTATGCAGCCCTGGCTGCTCACGCCCGCCGTATTCGTCATTATTGCCGTTCTCGCCTTCAATTTTTTTGGTGATGGCCTGCGTGATGCCGCAGATCCTTATGCCCGTTAAAATCATGGATTCTATTTTAACCATTAACCAACTCCATACTCATTTCTTTTTGGACGAAGGTACGGTACAAGCCGTGAACGGTGTCGATCTACATTTGCCGCGCGGCAAAACCCTATGTATTGTAGGCGAAAGCGGTTGTGGCAAAAGTATTACCGCATTCTCTATTATGCGTATGGTTAGCACTCCTGGGAAAATCATTGCCGGCGACATTACCCTGCATCGTCCCAATGAAAACATTACTCTTACCGATCTTGACGAAGACAGCTCAATCATGCGAGCTATCCGCGGTCGTGATATTGCCATGATCTTTCAGGAACCTATGACTAGTCTAAGTCCAGTACATACTATCGGTTCCCAGATTGCCGAAGCGGTACGCTTACATACTAACCTGAACAAAAAAGAAGTGCGTCAACATACTCTATCGATTATGGCGCGCGTCGGTATCCCTGATCCCGAGCGGCGCTACAAGGAATACCCACATGCTATGAGCGGCGGTTTGCGTCAACGAGCGATGATTGCCATGGCTCTATCCTGTCGTCCCAGCTTATTAATCGCGGACGAACCCACTACCGCGCTAGATGTTACTATTCAAGCCCAAATCCTAACGCTTATGCGCCAACTTCAAGCCGAGTTAGGTATGGCTATTCTCCTTATCACCCATGATCTAGGCGTTGTTGCTCAGATGGCTGACGAAGTAGCCGTAATGTACATGGGTAAAATCGTTGAATACGGCAATGTTGAACAAATTTTTTCAGCGCCAAGCCATCCCTATACTCAAGCACTAATGCGGTCTTTACCAGGTAAAAAAACAGCACGTAAATCCAAACTCGAAGCGATTGAAGGTAGTGTACCTGATCCATTTATCAAGCTTACAGGATGCCCTTTTCATCCCCGTTGTCCCGAAGCCCAAGATAAACACTGCAATACAGGATCCCATCCTCCTCTCATTGCCTTAGCAGACGGACACTCTTCTTCTTGTTTACTGCGCCATGCCCATGAGGCTAAAAATGGATGAAGAACAACCACTACTTAAGGTTCAAAACCTAAAAAAACATTTTCCTATTGTTAAAGGTTTATTTAACCGGATCCACGGTCAGGTACATGCCGTGGACGGCGTCTCTTTTGAGGTATATGCAGGAGAGTGCTTAGGCTTAGTAGGTGAAAGTGGATCAGGCAAAACAACCGTGGGACGTTGCATCCTCCGAGCATTAACTCCGACCGCAGGACAGATCTTGTTTCAAACCACAGATATGACCATCGATTTAGCCGCTGCAAAACCCCACCAGTTACAAGTAGTACGTCGCCATATGCAGATGATTTTCCAAGATCCCTATGCCTCACTAAACCCACGGATGACCGTTTTCGATATCATCGGAGAGCCACTATTAGTTCACGGTATGCGTGATCGCCAACAACGCCAAAAACAAGTGCGTCATCTACTAGCACAAGTAGGATTGAATCCACAGCATTTACAACGTTATCCCCATGCCTTTAGCGGTGGGCAACGCCAACGTATCGGCATTGCCCGTGCATTGGCCTTAAATCCCAAGTTCGTTGTTGCCGACGAACCCGTATCAGCACTGGATGTTTCGGTCCAGGCACAAATTCTCAATTTATTGCAAAGTCTGCAAACAGAGTTAGGCCTGACCTACCTTTTTATTGCTCATGATTTAAGCGTCGTACGTCATATTTGCGACCGGGTTGCAGTAATGTATGTCGGTCGTATTGTCGAATTAGCAAGTGTCGATACCCTTTTCCATACCCCCAAACATCCCTATACCGACGCGCTCTTAAAAGCCGCTCCAATTCCTGATCCTAAACAGCGCACCAATGTCCCACCACTCCAAGGTGAGGTCGCTGATCCTGCAACTCCTCCGCCCGGTTGTCATTTCCATCCTCGCTGTCCCCATGCCCAAAACCGTTGTCACCAGGAAACACCACAATTGCAAGAAATCGCCCCCGCTCATTTTGTCAGTTGCCACCGTGCAACCGAACTTGATTTAACCTCTATTAGTTGATATATAACCTATTCCATTTTTTTCATTTTTTTTGTTGATAAATATTCTTATCTTCTGGCGACACCATACTTCTTAATGTTGTTAATCTAGTTCTCTCTTAGGATATCTTCATGTTAGGATTACATCTAGCGGATGCCATCGTATTGTTTATCTACCTAATCGGCATTATTGTAATCGGCCTTTGGGCCTCCAAGCGCATAAAGAATGTAAGTGATTTTTTTATGCCCCGAACGTTCGGCAAGAGTGCGCTCATCATGCATGCTTTTGGTACTGGCACCCATTCAGACCAAGCCGTTAGTGTTGCCTCCAAAACATTTACTAGCGGCTTATCTGGTATTTGGTACCAGTGGCTTTGGTTATTCTGTACCCCTTTTTACTGGCTTATCGCGCCACTAATGCGCCGTTTCCGTGCGCTTACCATGGCTGATGTTTTTGCCGCCCGTTACAGCCGTAGTGTTGCTATGCTCTTTGCTCTTGTCGGCATGTTAAATCTAATGGTAACTATCGGCGTTATGTTAAAAGGCTCAAGTACTGTAATCGCATCCTGCTTTGGTGATACAATCTCATCAGATCTAATCATTGGTATCATCACAGTAATGTTTTTGGTTTATGGCTTAGCTGGAGGTCTAGCTGCAGCAATTATCACAGATTTTATCCAAGGCATTATGACCATTGTCTTTTCCTTTATTTTATTGCCCTTTGCCCTCAATGCAGTAGGCGGTCTTGATAGTTTACGTCAAAGTATCAATGATCCGCACATGTTCTCACTAGTTGCACCCGCTGAAATCGGTTTATTCTATATTGCAATTATTGCCCTTAACGCCCTCATTGGCATTGTTACTCAACCTCATACCATGGGCAACTGCGCCGCTGGACGAACCGAATCAGATGGTCGTTTTGGCTTTACTGTGGGTTCATTCATTAAACGTGTCTGTACTATGGCTTGGTGCTTAACAGGTTTAGCTGCTGTAACTTATTTTGCCGGTCGAGAAATAGCCCCCGACCAAGTCTACGGCTTAATGGCTAGAGAATTCCTCCCCGCAATATTTCCGGGTTTGCTGGGTATTTTCTTAGCTGCTTTATTGGCATCCGTTATGAGTTCTTGTGATTCTTTTATGATTGCCTCCGCAGCACTATTCACCGAAAATATTTATAAGCCTTTGAAACCAACAGAAAGTACAGCACATTATTTGCGAGTGGGACGTATCACCTCTCTTGGGGTAGTAGCAGGCGGTGTGCTCTTTGCTTTTTGGCTCCCCGGAGTAGTTAAAGGTCTTGAGATATTTTGGAAAATTTCTCCTATGATGGGAATCGCTTTCTGGTTAGGTTTATTCTGGCGGCGCGCTAGTGTTGCTGGTGCTTGGGCCTCTACTGGAGCTGCCTTTTTTATGTGGTGGTTAACGACTACCACCCCTTTTATAAACTGGATTGGCCAATTACCCATAGCTACATCACTTCACTTCATATCCAGCACGAATAATAGCATGGAGTTATACCTGCCATGGCAAATGATTTTCTACTTGCTTGCTGGACTTATCTCAGGCATTGTTGTCAGTTTATTTACTACCCCAGTAAAAGCCGAAATATTAGATCAATTCTACGCCTTAATTCGAACGCCTGTCAATATGGATGAACCTCTAACTGAGCCATGCACTATCCCTGTAGGTGTGAGCATTCCTCCCAAGCATAACCTCTTTCCCAATAGCAATTTGGAAATCATGGTCCCAGATAGGAGTTCTATCCTCGGCTTTATAATTGCCTGGGGCTGCGTTGGTATATTGATCTATTTCTTTTTTATATTAACCCGTTAGAATCGGCATAATTAAAAAACTACATGCTATAAATCAGCTTTTATCTATGGTGCACTTCCCCTAATGACTGGATTTTCTTTTTCCTCACCATTACCATTAGTCGAAGTCTGGTTCAACATCCTATCTAATTGTTCACTGACTTTCTTTTCATCACCGGGCTTATAACCTTGATGCTGATATACGAGTTCACCATGGCGGCTAATAATCAGCGTTGCAGGAACACCAATCAAATGGTAATCCTTCATAAGCTGGCTCGTCTTATCCAACAAGACGGGCAATGTTAGCCGATGCCGTCGCAAAAACGGCCGTATCTTAGCTTGATTGCGAGGCCCGTCAATATTAACAGTATAAATCCGTACCCCTTTTTTTTTGTAAGCAGCATGGATCTCCTGCATCTTTTTAAGTCCTTTTATACAAGGCTTACACCATGTAGCCCAAAAATCAAAAACTAGTGGCCCTTTACCCAGTTCATCCTGCAAAACAAACGTCGTACCTTCTATATTCTTCAAAGTAAACCCGGGAGCCTTATCGGCAGCTAATGGCGTTAAAACTAAACGTGATATTATTGCAAAAATAACGATACTCTTTTTTAGCATTGTGGCATCCAATCATTAAGCATTAGTCTCATCCTATCTACCCTGCTTTTGAATCAATAATACTTAGTAATCTATTATAAATTAAGCTCCATTTTCTATCAAAACCCTACTATTAAAAGACACGATAATATAAGCATCTCAACTACTTTCTATTTACACCTAATAACCTACTTACGATAAATAAATTATATCCATTTACGTTAGATAAGCTTTGAATTATACTATTCCGCCCATAACTATACCTACATAAGGAGGAATTATGACATTGTCCAATCCTATCCTAAACGCCACTCTCAACCATATTAGTTTAGCAGAGATTAAAAAAGAAAAAGGGCCACCTAACTGGTCCCATCAAGTAGTATTAGCTGAGCATGTAGTAGGCGTGGTGATCTACCAAAATCCAGGAACAGAAAACGACCGCCATTGTCATTCCTATGATGAATGGTGGATAGTGGCCGAAGGAGAAATTGATTGGATCATTGAAGGCCGTGAGGACAACCCAGTCCACGCCAAAGCCGGCGACTTTGTTTTTGTGCCAGCATTAACCTTTCACAAAATCTATCCCAAAGGTGATACGCCATCGGTCCGTATTGGCGTCGCTTTGCCCGGACACGGCCATCTGCACGAAAAACCGGAGGCTAAAGCACGTATTACGATTGCTTAAAAAATAATATAGTTAAAAACAAGGGGATTTAACGCATAAAACCACCTACAAACTTAGCATACTCAGCCTGGATGATATTACATGCACGTAATACCATCCAGGCCACCCTATAACACCCATCAAAACAGGTAATTTCTTATCCTGTTTATATTATGTAATCTCTTCTTAATCTTGCCGTAATCCTTGCATGATTTCTTCACATAATTCAATGGTCTTAACCGCCTCATCTAAATCTGCTGCTGGGCGTGCTACGAGCATATCCTGTTGAATACAATCTAGAAAATATCGTGCTTGCTCCCGGGTACCACCACTAGCAACATCGACCTCTAAGTTATGTCGGGTTCCATCACAAACCACCTCTCCACCATGAATTCCTTCTAAATATGCCGAAATCCCATGACCGTGAAGCTCATAGCGTTCCAACCGTGCATCGGTGGTATAATTAGCGGAAAATTGGGCCACACACCCATTCTCAAATTCGATTAACGCTGCATGCATATCCTTATAACGAGAACTCATTCGTCCTACTACACTATGAACCTTATGAACCTCACCCCCTCCCATCTCACGCAGGATATCAATTGCATGAATTGGAGACTCGAACATCATATTATCCATAATTATTTCTGGAAAACGGGCACTACGTACAAAGCCTGCCATACTTTTATGGAACTCACCAACCATTTGTACAATAGGACCACGCTCTTCTACCAAGCGCCGTGCCTCGACAATAACCGGGTGAAAACGTCGGTTCCACCCCACCATGCTCTTGACCCCGTTACGCTGTGCAGCATCACGTAAGCCTCGTGTCTCCGCATTATTTAACCCCGGTGGTTTTTCTAACAAGGTATGAATTCCCCGGTTTAAAAAAAGCAGCGCTTCCTGTGCATTCAAATGTGCTGGGGTTGCAACAAATGCAACATCCAGCTTTTCACCTTCTAGCAAAGCAGCACTAGACTGATATCTCTTTTCAATACCAAATTCAGCTCCCGCGCTAGCACCTGATTCAGCCACTGGATCACATAGAGCCACAACATCCACATCCTCAAATTGCACCAATTCTTTAATATGGCCACGCCCTCGCCCTCCACATCCTACTACAGCAGCTTTCAAAATAGCCATATCTGTTCTCCCCTTTATTATTTTATTGTTTTTTTAAGGATCATTTTTTCTTAACTTATCTTGACATACTTTGCTTGTCAATGCAAGCGTTTGACATATAATGTCGATCAGTCTTGCGGCACCTCTATTAGAGTCCTATTATTCTCAATCATTCGTTCATAAATACATTCTAGTATACTCTACCTTTATTAGATAATGGAGATTCCATCTGATGCGAACCTTATTAAAACTCGACGCCTCACAAGCCCCACCTCAATGGGCCTTGCTCGAACTAGCATTGCTCCGAGCTCAAGCCCAGGCATGTGAAGCTTTTTTCGCCAAATATTTTGATGAACGCGGCTATTTACGCTGCCTACCACGCTGGGGTGGTAATGACGGACCCGATGATGCCATAGAAAATCTGGTAGGTTGGCCTTTACTCTATCTAATGGGAGCTCCCGACTTCATCAAAGACGCCTGTCACCTCGGCTGGGAAGGCCACCTACGTCAATATACCGAAGCTAAAACCATAGATGTCCCTTTTACACGTGACGGGATGTACTACCGCGAATTCCCTGTCATGTTCGATTGGGTCCATAATGGTGAAGGACTCACGACCTTTAATCTACACGGCTTGTTTGCTCCACGCCAAGCCGAATTTGAAGCACGGGTACGACGTTTTGCTGGCTTTTATGACGGCACAGATCCTCAGGCTCCTAACTACGATACACAACACAAAATTATCCGTAGCCTGATTAATGGCAGCCGCGGCCCTATGTTACGCAAAGCAACTGCACTAGATTGGGCTGGTGATCCACTAGAAGAAGTACAAGAACGCTTTATTCCATTACATGGTGAACGTAACTTTGAAGAAATGCTTGCCCATTTTGAAGACTATACTGATGTTGCAGGTGACCACCCATCCAATATGGTAGCAACAACCTTAGGACTTAATGCCTATACCCTAACCGGTGAAGCCCATTATCGTGATTGGCTACTCCAATACGTTGATGCCTGGTGTGAGCGCACAGCGGCCAATAATGGTATTATCCCTTCCAATATTGGCTTAGACGGCACTATTGGCGGTGCTGCCGATGGAAAATGGTACGGAGGGTGTTATGGTTGGGGATTTACCGTAGTAGTACCACAAAATGGCTCCCTTTCCAGTCGCAACACCGTACCACTCGGTGTAGTTGGCTTTGGTAATGCCACCTTGCTCTCAGGAGATACCAAGTACGCCAAAGTCTGGGGCAATATGCTGTACCAGATCAATAGCAATGCACAAGAGATCAATGGCCAAACCCAATATCCCAGTATGTATGGCGACGAAGGCTGGTACCAATTTACTCAGCACCCGTACAACCGGGGAGCATTGGAAGTATATTACTGGTCAATGGATCCAGCCGATCAGGCCCGTCTTGATACAACTTCAGGATGGATTGGCTTTTTGGAAGGCAATGCTCCAGATTATCCGGTTCAAGCTCTTAGTCAGGATTTTGAGACCGTTCGCCGCAAGATGGAGATGGTCCACCAAGATCCAACTACACCAGATACTCGTCTATCTGATAATCCGAATCCTTTCAATCCAGCAACTCCGGATAATCTAGTAGCATTGATGATGGGCGGCATACATACGCACCATGGCGGCCCGTTACACTGCCGCGTGCGCTACTTTGACCCCCTACGCCAGCGCGCTGGTATGCCCGAGGACGTGGCAGCACTAGTCGATGGCCTGTCTGCAACTGGCATGAGTCTAAATCTGGTCAATACCAACCAGACCAGTGCTCGCGATATAATTATCCAAGGGGGCGCTTATGCCGAACATCAATTTGACACTATTACCTACAACGGCCAAGAAATTACAGTCAATGATTCAGCTTTCCGCTTAACATTGGATCCAGGCTGCGGTGGCCACCTGGAAATCTCTATGCAGCGCTATGCTCACCAACCCACCTTCGATTTTCCCTGGGATAGATAATAATATCCTCCATACCCCGGTACAACTGCCAATGTTGTACCGGGGTAATAAGCAATAACCATTATTCTAAATGCTTTAAATTACTGCTAGCTCTGTCCACTGATCAAAGTGATCTTCAACTAGGGTAATTGGCACACAAGGTCCATGTCCATCCTGCGTTAATGGCGGATTCCCTAGCGCATTATAACAACAGATATAACTTACCCTAGCATGGTCTGATAGATTAAGCGCACTAGCGTGTAATAAATTACAATGAAAAAATAACACATCACCACTTTGCAGCTCACAATAGACCTCCTCGAAGCGTGTCTTTAATGCCTCTACACGATCCGGCTCCGCCCCTCGCTGTTGGCCAATCCGTTGGTGATCTAAACGGCCACATTGGTGAGATCCTTTAAGGACGCGCAAACAACCATTATTACGCGTTGCATCGCTTACGGCCAACATCGCCGAAAGCATACGCGGGAACGGCGGATCATTATAGTACCAATAGCCATAATCCTGATGCCATTCCCAAGAGCCACCTTCTCTTGCTTCCTTCACCATCACCTTAGAATGCCAGTGGTAAACCTCTTCACCCAGCAATGCCTCTACACCCCGTACAATCCGAGGCATACGGCTTATATATCCCCAGATATCCGCTGGAAAATCCTGTACTAGGCTAATCTTACTAGTACGTCCTTCACCATCCAGAAAATCACTAGCGTTTTCTAATCGCTTACTGGCTGTTTGTTGGTGATGTAAAATATTCATCTCTGCAGCACTAAAACCCTGCCGTAACACTACAAAACCATCCCGTTTAAATATTTCTTTGTGCTCTCTTGTGAGCATCTACGTTCTCCCTGTTGACGGCTTCTGTCCCAAACCAGATATTTCTTCTTCCCTAGCGTTTAAAAATACTCAGTGGCATTGTAAGAATGGTATCTTACAGAGAACAGACAAAGATAGCAAATAACCAAGGGATCTCAATTTTATGACTGAAGCTGAAATATACGAATTTGATTTAAATGGCATCATTATTTATCCCGGCCTAATCCCCCCAGAAAATGTCGCCCGTATGAATAAATTAATTGATGCTGATCAGCAGGACACATTTCCCCATAGCTTCCAATATCTAGATCTAGATTCAATATTTATGGATCTTATGGCTAATCCCCGTACGCTAGAGATTATCCGTGTTATGTGCGGCGATTGGCTCCGTATCGATCATACATACGGCTTACAAATGACAAAAGACTATGATGTAAAAGAAAATTTACACGGCGGCTTACGCGCTGACCAGGGTGAACATCAATACCAGTGGTGCTATAACCAGATGCACAATGGCTTGATTGTGGTTATGTATGCCCTTGAGGATGTTAATCCTGAGGATGGTGGTTTTATCTGCGTACCCGGTAGTCACAAAGCTAATCCAGCCTTCAAACCATCAGTGAGTTCCCATTTAGTACATAACCCGAGTCTCAAAGCAGGAGATATGTTAATTTTTACTGAAGCATTGGTCCACGGTACTCGTCGTTGGCAATCAGATCAGCGACGTCGTTCCTTGCTTTATAAGTATTCTCCCGGGTACTCAACCTGGGGTAACCCCGAACATATGGAACACTATGCAGATATAGCTACAACTCAATTGCAAAAAGACCTCTTGCGTCCCCCTTATGTAGG
>JACLAC010023017.1_pt1 | contig 22999 bp, 6 predicted proteins | sample 8027881 | NCBI WGS metagenome assembly JACLAC01 (sample SAMN15725517, study PRJNA655200) | protist metagenome | isolation source: fluorescence activated cell sorting (FACS) single amplified genomes of... | place: Spain: Blaines Bay Microbial Observatory, Mediterranean Sea | collected 2016-01-19 | reverse complement strand
CTAATAAAAAGTTTTCTGACAGCCTAATAGATTCTCCAAGCCCGCTAATATTATCTACCTCTGCTCCAAATAATTGATTAAACTTTACATACTGGTTTGGCGACGTTGGAGGTACGACGCTAGAATATCCATTATTTATTTGCGAAAAAAACTTGTTAAAATATACATCTATTCTTCCTTGGTCTGGATCACCTACGGCTAAAAAATCATTATTTTGATCTAATGAATATGGTTTAATTTCTGTTGAAATATTTTGAGTAAGTTTAGCTTTTTTGTAAAGAGAATCTTCCTCGTTTATATTTCCTAAATGGAAAGCCCAATCGTAATTTCCAGTTAACGGCACGAATCCAAATTCGTAGTTTATTTCTTTTCTTGTGTTTTGAAAATTGTTCATCAAAAACCCCCTCTAGACATTTTGCCAAATTTAGGGTTACTGGCTGAATTTACTACGTCAGTACCAGTAAACGTAAAACCACCTGATGAAAGTGTAGAGCCTCTCAAGATTGATATCAATTGTTTAAGTAAAGAGTTGCCCATATTTATTGTTGTGGTTGTTTTTCCTCCGCTAACGCTAATGCTTATCGATTCTACTCCTGAACCCACGCTAGGTATTCCGGATAACCCTCCAGCCCCTTCAAATGTTATGCTTGACGATTTTCCAGTTACTAAATCAATCCATCTTTGCTGCTTCATTTGTGCGCTCAGTTCTGCAGACATCATATTCCATATTGCTTTTTCAATAGCAAATCCCGGATTACCTGTTTTTTCTTCATAATCATCAAAATTTTGCTGCATTTGGGGGCTTACTACGTCAGAAGGCGAGACAGAAACTTTAGTCATTGACTGTTTCCAGACTTTCCCCCCCGAACTTCCACCACCTGCTGCGCTAGCAGAAAATTTAAGAGGTGGATTCCCAAAAACAGATGGAGCGCACTTAACATTATACCACATTCTTTTTACTCTTGATGGTTTAACCAGCTCGAATCCAGTAATTTTTTCATGAACTTTTATTTTCTTAACTTTTAAAAAGTTAATTCCTTTTTCTAGAAGAGTTTTGAAACATGTTTGCTTTATGCTAGAGTTTAATCCCTCTATCTTTTCTATGCTATCTGCAGCCTGAGCAACTTCTTCAGCGCCCGTTAGTGTCGCGTTGTTTTCTCCGCAACCTTCAATTAACGGATTAAAAGCGGGCTTTTCGCTAACTGGCTCCTTCCTGATAAGCAAATGCATAGCAAACCCTTGTCCTGCTGATGCCGCCGCTTCTTCCGAACTGTAAGCCCCACTACCTCCACCTCCAGCAATAAATGCGCTAATATTATTCTTATACATCTGGTTGATAAATTCACCTACCATTGTATTATCTAAAACATCGCACTTTTTAGGCCTGTACATATAGACTAAAGCCTTAGCAAGTCCCGTTATAAATGAGTTTGAGCAAGCAGCCACGCTAACAAAAGGATTCAACGATACAACGTCGAATCCATCTGTCGCTTTATTTCCCATCGTAGGTAAAGAAGTTTCTGCGGTAAGAAAAAATCCATTCCAGCTAGGAAGACTACCAGAGACGCCCTCCCCTCTTTGTCCTCGAATTACATATACTGAATTTTTAAATTTTGATATTATCTGCAAATATTCCCTTAAAGTATCATCGCCTGCTGATATCTTTCCATTACTACCCATAACACTAGGAAATGCTCCTCCATCATTCACAGCCGGATCGTGAATGATCATGTCATAATCATCAAACTCTCCGCTTTCTTTATTGAATAAACCCGCTCTCTTTTCTTTTTCTATTGAGTTTATGATTCCCGTTGCTAAGGCTCCGTTTTTCTTCAAAGTAAAACCGCACATTATTGGCTCTTTTGTTCCGCCTATGTAGTAATCACGAATTAATTTGTTTTCAGTATAGCCGAGTTCTTTTTCTGTAAAGTTTTGCTCTTTATCGAAATCAACTTCTGCCGCTCCGCCTCTTCCGGCTAGATTACATTTTTCACCAAACTCTGGCTTGTTTGCTAGATCAACAACACTCTGAATAGCGTAAAGGCCAAAAACTTTCGGATCAGATGATGCTGCTATAGCTTTTTTTACGTCTTCATCGTTAAAATCTAAAACTGTATTAGCGCCCCCTCTTCCACATCTTCCTATATGAAAGTCAGGGTTTATCAAGTTAGCTCTTAACCACCTTGTTGAAGTGCCACCCATTTGCTCTGAAGAAGCTTGTTTATCCGCCTCTTGTTTCATCTCTCCTACAACATATGAAGATTCGGTTACAGTAAAATCTTCTGATTCTGATATAGAATAGTTTCCTCCGCATTTTTTTGCTATTTCCTCAATTAAACCACTAGCTCCTCCGCCTCCGCCAAAACTTCCCATGGTCACAACTTGAACAGTCTGGCTATTGTTATCCCAATAAGGCAATGCTCCAGCATCATTTGCAAGTCTACACATTACTTCACGCCAAGACCCTTCGTATTTTATTGGCCCAGTAGGATAAGGACCACTATAAATGTCAGAAAAAGCTGATTCAAGTGTTGGCCCCCCCCCAAAGGGTCGTTTTTACCAAAAGCAACTGGATTTCCGGGCTCATAAAGCTTTTCTGATTTTTTAAATGCCGTAAACGGTGTAGGAACTCCTTGCCCAACCATATCATTCATAACTGGAACCCTCTTAGTCCCTATTATGCTTACTCCCGGCCCAGAGATCGCTGGGCCATAATTTAACTTGATAAATTTTTGGTCTAAAATCTGATGAGATGTATCAACCAAATTAATAGTCAAAGAGGAGGAGTCTTTTGTTCTTGATATACTGTAAGATGCGATATCCATACCAAAAGCTGCGCCGCCAAAAAGATTAATCGATATTGAATCTCCAGTATCAGGTCTTCCAAGATTTGGTCCTGATATTGTTATTGACGCTCGATTATTTGAATTTAATGTGCCTGCTGTATATGAGAAGTTAGTAGACACTCCCCCGTAAAGAGCTGTCCCCCCATTTAAACCCAAAATAGATTGATCTATAATATTACATTTAGACATAACTTACTTCTTCTCCTCCATTAATTATTTGTAAAAATCTCTCCCCAAAGAAAAGCGTCTTTGTGCCTGAAATTAGATCACTTTCTTTTGCATGCTCAATTACGTTTGACGGATCCTGCCTTATTCCATTGGCAAATACAACATAACCTTTTGGCATAATACCTTCGTGTTGTATAGTGATAGGTTGATCTCCTATTCCAGTAAAAGATACGCCATCTCTGTACTGAGGGTAATTAAAATAAATACCCGTAGATCCAGTAACGTTTCCAGTTGGACAAAATCCTCCATTGTCAATATAATCTATACCTGAGTATATTTTTACTCCATTAAAGAAAATTTGTTTTTCTGAAAATTCAAAATCAGTAAAAGGAGCGCTTTGGTAATCATAGGTATTATTGATGGTAATAGATTGCTTTTGACCGCTGTAAGTGGTATCATACACCATTATATCTTTTTCTTCTAAATTGTCTAACGTAAATATCTTGCCGCTTTCCATATAGAACCCAGTGTTTACGCGGAAAACTGGTAAATTAAATTCGTTTTTGCTATAACTTATTTGCCCAGTCATTTGACTGACTCCGTTAATCGCTACTTGCATATTTTCTAAATTAGCTTTTTTTTCAACATATGCTGTATAGGTCTTATACTTGGGATCGTATTCTGGATTATTTTTAAAGTTTATATTTTCAGAATCAAATATGTCATAAATTATTTCATATAAATATCCCGGCTCACAAGGGGATAACAAGCTTATTTCATTTGAGAAATATAATGGACTTGGCTGACTTCTGTCCCCACTAAAATACCCGCCAGAAATTAAATAATCAACATTTGGAGCGTATAGTGGAGTTGATACATATTCATTATATATGATTCCCGTATTTTCTTGCGCTGTAAAACCTGAAAAACTCGCGCCCGTTTTATAGCCAGTAACGGTTACTACTTCAAACCCAGTTATTCCAAAGATTGTGTTTGTTGGGCCAATTGCGCTATAACCTCGATAACTTCCGCTGTTTCCGCTAAAATGCCAATACTCTCCAGATGATTCATAGTCGCTCAACGTTGAAGACTCAGAGCTTCCAGTCGCATCAAAGGAATAAGATAAATTTACGACTTTCCTATATAATGTTTGACCAATTTGGTTAGTCCCGCTAACCGCTTCGATTCCAGTATAAGGTATATATACAGTTCCAGAAATTCCAACTGTTCCCGTATGCGCAACACCTGAATCATAAGTATAATATCCACTCAAGGATTTTTGAGAGCTGCCTGAATAAGTATATCCAAGTGTTCCAGTTACCCCACTTGGCGTTTGAGAATAACCCGTTATCTCTCCAGACACTTGCCCGCTGACAGGATCTATGTATGTAACATCGCAATAAATTGCGTTCATGAATTCTCTAATTTTTTCTGGCGCAAGCATATTGTCAAAGTACAAAAATTGGTCCATGTATCCTTGATACAAAAACTCACCACTTCCTATCTTCCAAGAAGACCCATTAGATATCGTATGAGGTTCTACAGAGAAACTTTGATTGTCTGTTTTGTAATATTGAGGTCTCAATTTTTCTTCTTCATCAGACAAAAAGATATCAGTTATTCCCTCTTTTGGTTTTTGATGGTAGTCAAGCTTATGAAGAGTGAATTCTCCGTTTTCGCCAACACAAACTGCGCACATATTTTGATCTGCCATATAGCAATCCAAAAAGTAATAAGCCGGAGAACCGTCTATGAAATGCTTGAAGTAATACTTATTAGCTTCATTTATTCCGATTTCCCACCCAGAAGGTCCGCTAGGGTCCAAATGGCTAAATATAATTCCATTTGAAGATCCAGTCTTTTTTTGTGAGAAAATTATTGTAGCCGATTCAGACGTTATGTTTTCTGAATTCTGTATCTCTATGTACTGGCTATCAAAAAAACCAGAACCGCTTTGGCTGCCAGTAAAATTAGAATTATAATTTATAATTTGACCAGAATAAGCAGACTCCCCGCTTTCAATTGAATTTATGTACGCTCCATTATAAGAGTCAAAATTATAATAAACTTTTAACCCAGAAAAAGATAGGTCGTTTATTGTTTTATTTACAAGGTATTGAGACATTTTAAAAAATTGATTCCAATTGGTTATTCTCAGCATTAGCGGCGGGCCCAAAAAACGAACCTTCAAAACTCATTGTTATAGAAGATTTGTCTTCTGAAAATTCAGTATCCGAATCATCCGATCTGATTTCGTTAGACCCGCCAAATAGACCCTTCAATCTTTCTAATTCTTCTTGAGCTTTTTCTACGTAATTCCATCCAGTTCCAGAAACTGCAGTCACCGATATCGATACGGAACCTCTCTCTGGGCACCTTGATTTGTATATTACAGTACAATCTTTATCGCTCTGTATTTCGTAAGTATGTAAAGACGGGGTATAGTTTATAGAGTATTGAGAAATAGCTTCATTATTTTCTTCTTCATCTCCCTCCGAGTATTGTAAGCTATAATTTATAACACCTTCTTCTATATTTCTTGAAACATTAGAGCTTTGAAGTTTTCCGAAACCATCAATATGAGTTTTACCTCTAGACAGCACTTCTTGGTCGGTCATGTTTAATATTTCAGACTTATCTCTATTAACCTTGTTTAAGATGCTAATCTTTCCGTTAACTGAGTTACTCCTCGCTCCATTATTAAAATGATCTATTGATTCAGATACTGTATAATCATCAAGTATCACATCTTGAGGCTCGAATACTAAATCCCCGCTTCTAGTGAGAGAACTAAAAGAAAAGTTTATGCTTTCTTGCTGATTGTTATAGTTTATGGATAAATCTTTTCTATTAGGGTAATTAACTAAAAAGCCAGTATTTAAAAAATCGGCAAGGTCTTGCTCTGAGGCTCCGGATTTATAAACCTCTCCATCGTACTGAGTGTCGCTTAATCCAGAAGGGCAGCTTGCATCTCTTAAATTTTCTTCACTACAAAAAGCTAGCTGGAAACCAGAATGAGGAGTTCCTGCGCCCTCTATATCATCGCATTTTTGACTATGGCTACTAGCATAAGATACTGCAGAAGTCATTGGATTAATAGTCAATGATTCATTTTGTAATGGTAAACTTTTTGTTCTTGTTATTTCTCCAAGCTTTGTTTTTCCAAGTTGTCCGCTAATCCATTTGTTTGCCGCTTCTATTGCTCCGCATCCAGTCAAATTTTGATTTGGCTCACAAGAAATATTTGTTGATATAGACGTGCATCCTTTTTCGTCAATATTTGTAGTTTCGGTATGAGTTTTATTTATTAACTCATCTTCCTCATCTTCATCAGATAATCCAGTAAACATTTCCAAGGTCAATGTATAACCAAGAGAGCCTATATAATTACTATCATCAAAAGATAAAGATCTAGGTATCAATTGTTTTTTGCTGTTTGAGCGAACAACTCCTTGTATATTTATATTGCTTGGTATTGTAGCGTCAGCTTTCCAGTCAAAATAATTGACCAAACTATTCTGGTAATTAATTAAAGTAGTTTTATTACATCCAGTTAAAACCCCCTGAAGAACATAATTGTTCCTGATTTCGCTTTTTCCGTTGTCATATGAAATATTTGAATCCATTGATAAATACGGATCTGACTGCCCATTAAAAGGGTTGTTTCCATGTACTGTAATTAAACCCATTTTATTCCTCTTCGTTTTTTTCGTTTATGCCTTCCATGTTAGCGGAGACACTAAATGAACCATCTGAATTCTTTGCCGCACTCCAGTTCATGCTAGTAATGGCGCATGATGGCGCGTTTTGGTTTAACTCATCGAGCAATGACCCAACTAAATCTTTTAATCCGGTAACGGGACATGATTTTGGGTACTCTAAGGAAGTACTGACAGATTTAGTTGCTGGATCATAAGATCCTATAATTTGTTCTCCACATTTTTCTGGGCTTTCTATATCTTTATATACCGGTTTTCTTGGCTTTTCTTTGCTTTTAGTTTTGAATTCCCCACATTCATAACTAATCGGATTACAGTTTTCATCTTTTGAGGCGTCGCTATATGCAACTGAATAACTTTGAGACCCTTGGTATGGGCTATAAGTAAACTCTTCGCTTTTAATTGCATAACGCGCGTCAAACTGCCCGTTGTAAGCCCCAGAAGCTGAATTTTTAATTTCGTTTTTATCTATTGCTCCAGTAATTGAATTGTATTTTGGATAGTCTCCATCTAGGTCTATCGACAAGAAACATTCGCCCGCTTGCACATCTTTTTGGAAAGAAGATTCTGTAACCGCCAATCTCTTATTTCCACAATCAGAATAACTCACATTTACGGAGCTTGAGTTGCTGATAGTAGCAGCATATTCAGAATCATAATTCGGACAATTATGCATTTCAAATGAAAAAGTTATTTCTCCATTGTTTTGGCTATCTCCTCTATCTACTGAAGGATTGCATTGTTGCTTTTTTAAATCGAAAACGGCGTCATTTAATTCTCCAGTCGGAACACCGTCAATATTATCTTTTATATAATTAAAAAAGTCAGAAGCTTTATTCTTCGCAGGTCCGTTTAAAACAAATTTATCGTACCCGCTTTCTGCGTATATAGAGGCATTTAACTCAGGACCGCAGTTTTTTGCTATGCCTCTTACCGTACCCTCCATTCTCACAATAGCGCATAAATCATTTGACTGACCTCTTTCTTCTTGAGACCAAGACATACTATAGTCAATTTCGTAAAGCTGCCCAGTAGTATCAAGGTCTTCTCCAGTATATTGAAGAGTAACTGTTTTACTAAGAGAATAGTCTCCATTTATGTAATTTTTTGTCTCTGAAGAGCTCGAAGAAACTCCGCTACAACCATTTTCTAGTTTTGCCAAATCCCATCCATTCTGGGTAGAGTACATTGATAAATCCATGTATTCATTATAGTTTACAGGACTTTCATAAACTGCAAAATTTGCTTCTTTTTGAGCTAAAGCGAGTCTTCCATCTACGCTAGAATAATTTGGCTTATCTTTATATAAAGGATGATCACTTATAAGGTCATTATCATCGCCAAAGCTTACGCTATAAGAATGTTCAATTTTATATGATTTATTCTGAAGGTCTCTAGACACTGTAACAGATTCATCTCTTCTAACTGGATCATCCTGTTGATCAAACGCTTCTTCGTCATCAGAAACCAGATAAGTCAAGTTCGTGACCGAATCATTCGACAAAGAACCTTCGTTAATCGAGTAATCTGACAGCTTTCCTTTTCCTGCATATAATCCGTTAGCGTATACCCTGACGGCGTCAGTAGAAACATATCTACTTTGATTTCTAGCCATCTTAGCAATCGTTGCTCCTCCGGCGTTATTTAAATCTAAATTTACTACATTTAGATTAACGGTTTTTGATCTTTTTACAAAATTATTTGATCCGTGATTTAGATCAGTGCAAATTAATCCATTGTTAGATCCAGCGGTATTTTCCCAAGAATAGGAAACACCCATAGATGTAACGTTATTGAAATATAAATTTGTTGGATTTTTTGCCATTTACCTTATGCCCTATACCTTATTATAGCTAATTTTACTTCATAATTTAATTAAAAATTTGTTCCGAACCATGAGTTGATTTGAGCCTTTGTTACAAATTCTTTTTCTGTCAATGCTTGCCTAACTTTATTTGCAACCTCTTGAGCGACAGAGTTTTTGATTTGACTTGCCGCAGCATCTGCGCCATTAACATTTACATTAACGTCAGGCATGCTTACAGCCAGATTAATATTTTTCATGTCATTAACTACTGTCTGAAGATCGCCCGCGTCAATTGACAATGGAGTATTTAATTGCTCAGAAAGTTTAGACACACCTTGATTTATTGATCCTGCAGCATCGGTCAATGGAGAGAAATCGATTTCGACATTCGTTGCCCCGCCTCCGGAGAGATTAGATGTTGCAGTAGCTAAGTCTTGGGATTGTAGGCCAAATTCTTTAGAGGCTTCAAGAATCCGATTGGATGCTTCTGATAAGGTTGAAAAATCAATCCCAGAAAAAGCTTCTTGCAAAGTAGATCCAAATCTCTCAAAGACGCCAACCGAATTAGAAAACTTTTGGACGGCATCATTAAATTGATTGCCATCAACTCCGGGCGCAAAATTTGGAATAAATCCATCTGCGGATTGCCTGCCATACGGATTAAAATTAAACTTCTTTTGCACTTTTTTAGCGTAAGGCTTGGCTGCTTCAGAATTAGACGGAGGAACAATAAAAGGCTGCGACATACCTTTTGATTTAAATACTGATTCCTGAGTGTTGTAAGTCGATTTTCCTACTCCCGGAATATTTATATTCTTAACTTGAGAGGCGGTAACTGGACTCTTATATCCAGCTGTTTTAGATGCAGCGATTTCACCAGCGATTTTTGAGAAATTTGGTACGAATCCTCTTGCTTCATTTGGGTCTACGTCATTTTTCTCGCCATTTATTTTATTTTTAATAAATTCTATTGCTTGATCAAATTCGTCTATTGCGTCCGTTCCTTGCCCGGCAGGGCTCACTCTTGCAAGATCAGATTTATAGCCATGCCAGAAAAGTTGGTCTTTTCCTTTATAGTTCTCTAGTTGAGATTTTGCCTCATCTATAAAATTTTCTCCTTTGTCTATTGGTTGTCCTAATTCTGGGAATGGATGGTCTGTATTCGATAAAACATCTTCGATCTTTTCTTGCTTGGGCGGATATGTTCCTCCGATAATATTCCTAGCCGCCGCAACAGCATTTCCATCATACCCTCTTTCGGTTAGCATTTTTGAAAGCTCGGGATCTTCTTGAATTTTTTTAGAGATTTGCCTAAGGCTTTCGGTTGGTTGAAACCCCCCATAGCCTTCAAGTCTTGTTGCAGAATATTTTTCAATTTTAGCTCTAGTTTCTTTGCTGCCTAATCTTTCAATCCATGCTTCGTCAATATTTTCTCGATCTAATGATTCTTTTACCCAGTTACTAATCTCTAGAGCTCCATTCTCCTGAAGGAACCCTAAATAATCTGGGTAACTGTTAATATTTTCTACCTTTCCTATTCTATCTAAAACTTGGGATATAAAACTCCCCCCTTCTGTTTCTGTACCTTTTTTGTTCTCAGTAGCGTTTTTTAAATTTGTTTCTCTTAAGTAAGTCATTAGCGCATCCGTGTCGCTTTCATCTAAAAACGGAATGCCTGCTGTTTCTGGCCTTATTAAATTGAATTTTCCAGAAAAATACCCTCCTTTCCCTTCTGGTAACGGTACGCCCATCGCTTCCAAATTTTTAGCTAAAGCTTCTATCTGAAAACTTTTGTCTTTTGAAGCTTCTGCAATATAATATTGAGCCTTAAAATCTTTTCCAGCTGCAGCGGCAAGCTTTTCTCTAAGCTTTTCTTTTCTACTTTCTTCTTCTTCAACAGCTTCAATTGATTTTCCGGGCATCCCTGAAGTATCTACTTTCTCTGGCTTATCTTGCAAAGTCAAGCCCATGTCTTGCATTAGTTTCTTTCTTCCTTCGGCGCTCTCACTTTCGTATCTCTGCTCAAAAGCGGCTCCAACCGTATTACCTTGATTACCCTGTCGGGATGATCGAATTTGAGCGGCTAATCTAAATCTTTCTGGATCCTGATTAATCAAGTCGCTGTTAGCCGACAAAAGCTGCCCTGCGGTTAAGTCATCTCCGTCCGCCCCATCAAAAATTGGGTCAAAATTAGCTTTTTCAAATTTCTCTCCTATTCCTAATTGGTCTTTTAAATTAATGAATCTCTGCTCGTAATCTTCTGGCTCTTCATAAAATAGATTACTGATGGTTTTTCCATCGACTGAAAACGGCTTGTTTGCTTGAGAAAAATATAGCCATGCCTGACCGAGCTCCTTGTTTTGAAAAATGCCCTCTACATGCCCAAGCTCCGATAAAACTTTGTCGTAAAAACCTCCTCTTTCCTTGATCGCTTTCTCTTTTTTTTGCAAAAATTCTCGAGATCTTTTTGAAGTTCCTCCTCGTTTTTTTAATGCAGCAATTTGTTTCTTTATAGACTCTGATTCTCTTACTGATTTTTCTTGATATCTGGGAAATAAATTCTCATTAATCTGCGAGATTACCGCTTTTCTTCTGTTTTCAATAGCTTCCATTCTTTCATCAAAAGAAATTGAGCTTTTCTCGGTATTGGTTCCCATTGGATTCTCCTTCAGCTTTTCGGCTTCGCCAGTTAGTATTCCTAAATAAAATTTATCACGGATAGAGATGGCGTTCAGTTCTTTTTGTTTTTTGATATCGGCTTTTTCTTCCTCAAGATTTTCTGGTATTCTTATTTGCTGAATAACGCCTTTGTCAACATCGTTAACTGGAGGAAGCTCGGCGTCTTTGGCTGCCTGAGCAATTGCTCCTAATTTTTCGCCCTCTTTTGCTTCTTCGCCAATTCCAAGTATTTTCTTTTGATCTTTTTCTTCAATTCCGCCAATAACTTTTTCTTGAAGTTTTTGTTTGTTTTTTTCTATTGTTTCTCTTGCTTTTTTGATTATGTTTATTCCGCTTTCCCCAGCCTCAGTCATACCTTTTGGGTCAAGTTTGCCTAGAAGGTCTTGAAGGTTGCTGCTATAATAAGATTGAAATATTTTATTTATTCTTTCAGATGGATTCTCCTGTCCTAAGATACTACTGTATAATTGTTTTCCCGCAAGTGGAGCCGGAGAATTAGTTCCGTCCATGCTTCCCGCCCCTGTTATTTCCTTAAAAGTATCAAAACCTAAGCCCATCTCAGCGTCTCCGGTCTTAATTCCATTTTTTTCAACGTATGTTGGGTTTCTGGAAAAAACGTTTTTGCCACCTTTTATGTTCCTATCTATTGCGCCTTGCGCATACTTAAGAAGATCTAGGGAACTTTGGGCTTTTTGATTAAATTTCTGACGAGACTCATTGATTAAGTTAGCTTTTTCGTCAGCTTCTTTGTCCCCAGTTAAAGGCTCAAGCTCTTGCGTTTCCAACCATAGCCCGCCAATACTTGAAATTAAGTTGTCTAGCCCTTGTTTGCTATAAACCTTTGTTTCATCGGTGATGATCGGAGGGCCAAATTCAGATTCGATAACCGAAAGGGGAACAGGCAGTCGATCTCCACCAGAGTCGTCGTAAATTTTTTGTAATTCTTTAGCAAACCGACCTTTTACAAGAAAATCACCACCGCCCGGGATAGTAGGCAATAAGCCTTTCTTTGCGTTTTCATCTTTTCGAGCAAAAGCGTCTCCTAGCAATAAAGCTCTTGTTTGATCTATCTGCGCTTTATCTAACGGTAAAATCGTATCGTATCGAACACCTTCTTTTCCATAAACCTTTCCGGTGCCACGATCAGACATATAAAGAGTTTTAGTGAAAAACGAACCAAGATTTGACCCCATTTCAAGCTGCTTTCTATTATCGTAGGAAATCGTATCTTCGCTCCTTGAAAAATTGCGCATTAATTCTTTGTCTGCTGGCTCGCCTCTTTCTTCGTAAACCCTTTGGGGTATTTCTGATTTAGACATTGCGTTAAATTGTTTTTCTAAGTGCCCCCAATCAACAATTCTGGTGCCCCATCTATCAGAAGGTATTTTTTCAAGAACTGTTCTAGCTTTAGCTTTAATCAGCCTTTTTACCTCCGATTGAATGTCTACGCCGCCCGGCGATTTGCTATTATTGAAGTAACTAAAATATTTTTCTGGAGAATAAGTTTCCTCAAAAATACTTCGAGTAATTTCTTCAAAGTTTATTGATTTTATCCAGTCGGAAGAAAGCGGCCCCCAAACCTTATCGTCATACACTCCAGAATCTGAAGGAGGAGGTTTCATGCTTGGCGAACCTATGGAGTTTAGTTCTTTAGTAAAACTCATGTCGTTAGTAAATCCCGTTGCGTACCCGATTCCTTCAATCAAAGCGCTTGCGCCAACCGCCTGCGTCTTCATGTTTTTTGCAAGTGCAGATAGCCCAACACCCGCGACATTGTTTCTATTACTCCAAGGCGTCATTCTTGCTCCAAATAACGCTGCATTTACTTTTTCTTTAGCAAATTCTGGCTGGTTTATTACGTGGCCCATTGCCAGATATCCATAACCGTCATTCCCATGTTCTGCTTCGCTATAATCTTTAAAAAAGTTAGGAACAAATCCTCTAGCAGCAGCCCCTTGTATTTTTGCGGAGTTTGCGACTGCTTTATTTATTCCCTCAGGATGATCTCTCCGAACGGCTGAAAAATTTGATTGAGTTGCACCGTCTCTTACGTAAGTACCAACGCTCGGATGAGAGTCAAGGACTGGACGCTTTGCGCCCATTCTTTTTTCTGCGGTTAACGCTCTAGAAACAGGATCTACGGGCGCAAAATTAGGAACAAATCCGGAGGCTTGACCTTTATTGATATTAACAACTGCTTGCTCTAAATGCCTCGTCGCTAACACTAAATTGTCTGTAGCGCTTTTTATTCCGTCAAAATTAGCCCCTTTTATTGGTTGGGTCATAGCTTCGATCATCGCTTTTTGCGCGTTATCAAAAGACTGTTTCATCTGCTCGTTATTTTTAGAAGCGTCTAAAACTGATTGAGCTAATTTACCCACATCAGATTCAAGATTAATTTTAGCCGCAATTTCTTCTGGTATTTTAAGTATTCCAGCCATACTGTCACTTATAGTCTTAGATAATTCTGTTGATAGTGTGTCTATTGATTCTTTACTTATCACCGGAGTAGCGGCCTTTGCTACTTCATTTGCATCAGCAACCCCTCCTTCTCCTGCCTTTTCAAACGCTTTTAATCCAGTCTCAAGAGCTTCTACTAGTTTAAGGTTTACATCCTGATCCCCTTCTCCCCTTAGAGCTTTTTCTACTTCCTGCCTAACTCCCTCTACGCCAATTCCTGTAGCATTAATTTTCAAGATATTAGAAGCCATTCCCTCTAATTTGTTTTCTAAATTTGCGGTAGAGAATTGTTGTCCTAACTCGCCTAATAATCGGTTACCTTCTCGGCTTCCTTCCAATAGGGGTTTTAATAATTCAATCTGTTGGCCAAAAGCTTGAACGCCTTCTGCGGTATCAAGATTTGGTTCCTCAGAAAGAACCGCTAGCTGCTGTTCGCTTAATACATTATTCCTTAATGAAGCTATTGCAGCATTTTCTAATTGAGCTAGTTGAGCTTGAAGTTGAGCTTGTCTTTCGGCATTCCCTTGGACCTGATTTTGATTTATGGCATTAAGTTTGTCTAAAGTTTCTTGTGCTATTTTTTTGCTTTCTGGATCAGTTAAGGGGTTTTGCAAGGCTTTGTCTAGTGATTCAATAGCCTCTGCCGGAGAAGCGCCTCCTTTTGCTATATTTTCTATCAAAGGTTTTAACTCTTTACTTAGCGTAATTCCTGAGTTTTGGCTATTTTTTAACATGTCAGCAGAAAAACCCTGCAGAGCATTTCTTATTAAATCTGCCGTGAGATTCTCTGCTCCTTTAGCTTCTCCGGCAGATTTTCCAAGAATTAAATCTCTGTCGGTTACTGTTTTGGTTGACTTTATTCCCTCTACTCTAGAGTCAGCTTCTATTTTTGAAGTTTTTGAAAGTATATCAATAGCCTTGGAAGAATTGTTGGCCATTTTTACAAAAGTATCAGATAATTTATTTAACCTGTCATTTAATGGGTCAGTTTGCCTCTGAATCACTGCAAGAGCTTCCTTAGCCTTAAGAATGCCATTTTCAAATTGTAATGATGCAGATACTCCTTCCATTAATGAATCTGCAAGCCTTGGAGTTCTTTCTATTGCTTGTTGAAGGGCGGGGCTAAGCTGCCCAAAAATACCAGTCAGACTTGATATTTTACTAGAGGAAGATTCTAACGAACTGTCAAAATACTGTAACTCATTTGCGTATTTTGCTATTTGTTTATCGTCTAAATTTTTTACTAACTTGTCTCCAATTTGACCTAACTCTTTTTCCGCTTCTGAAAAATCAACTGCATCAGCAAATGGATTTTTTATATCGAATGCGAGCTCTTGATCTTGGATTTGTTTATTTATATCATCATACGCATTGGCGATATCTTGCTGGAAATTTTTTGTATTAATTCCTTTTTGCGCGGTTTGTTTTAATCCTTCCGCTGCTTTCTGGAAAGCTTTAGGGTCATTTATCGAATCAATTAATTTATTAAATCCATCTGGATCAATTTTTGAAATATCCCCACCTGTTCTTAAAATCTCTTGTAGAACTTTTCCTGCTTCGTCAATTTTTCCTGTACCACTAAGTTCCCCAAATTTATTTAAAGTTGATGCAAATTTATCAACTTTTTCCACATTTTGACTTATTGCATCTATTTGTTTTTTTCTTGCTTCTGTGTCTTTTTCTAGCTCCCTAATTAATTTCGCTTCTTCATCAGCAAAATGTGTATAAGCATCACTCGCAAGGCCGATTGCTACAGTAACTCCGGCAAGCACCGGGCCAAACTTGCCCATCCCCGATACAAATTGAGCCAGCCCTGCACTAGCTTGAGTCCCCGTCATCTCAAAATCTTCCATTGCTGGAATTAATCCAGATCTGAATACAGTTTCTAGAGTTTGAATTCCCGCCTGAACTTGAAAAAACACAGTTAATGCATCCATTTTTTGCTTGGGCTGCTCTTCTTGGCTTTCATCTCTAGATATTCTATCTCTAGCTCCTCCTGAAATATTTCCCATCCTGCCTTTTTGCTTGTCGGAAAGTTTAGTTTTCGACATTTGCTTCTCGAGTTTTTTGAATTTTTCTCCTAATTTATCTACTTCTTCATCAGGCAAATCTCTATAACCTTCTAAAGCCTTAACAACCTTATTATGTTCATTAACTAAATGGTCAGCCTTAAAGCTTTGAAAACCAGTGCCTTTTATTCCTGCTCCGGAAATAAAGTTTGGAACCATTCCTCTTGCTGCTCCATGTCGTTTAGGGTCAATGTTATTAGCAATTGCGCGATTTACTCCTTGAGATCCGTCTACTGGCTCATCACGCTTATTTGCAACTAATAAACCTTTAGGGTTTCTAGAGTCTTTTAATCTACTGTCTTGATCTACGTAAATTTCTGCGCTTGAGCCTTGGGATTCTAGCGCTTCTTTTTCTCTTCCTATGGCTTCTTGAAGAGCATCAGCGAAATTAGGAATAAAACCTGTTCCGTAATTTTTAGAAGCTTCAAATCTACTGCTAGCACTTGGTTTAGATAACTTTTTCCGTCCCAACAACTGAGGCTTATATTTGCCTCTATTTGATAAAAATTTCCCTACACCCTTCAAAGATTCCGAGACATCTTTGGTCAATAAAGGTACAAATTTATTGCCTTTAGAATCTTCGCCGTCAAAATTTTCCTTGCTGTTAAGTATGAAATCGCTAAAAGGTCTCTGAGTTTTATTTACTTGACTCATATAGTCTCTTGCGATCTTTTGATTATCTTGAGACTTTCCACTAGGTTTTGTGATTTTAAAAACGTCAAGTATTGCTTTTGACACTTGCTTTGATGTAAATTTTTCGTTGCCAATTGTTGCACCAAGTTTTCCGGGTATGAAAAATTCATTAGACGGCCTTGCTAATTTGCTTGCAAAGTTAGGGATCAATCCAGAAGCGTAATCTTTAGAATCAAACGAACTTTTATTTAAGATTGCAATTTCATCTTCTGCGGCAAATTGTTTATAATCTAAATTGTTTAGCCATCTTTTAACGTCAAATCCTATGGGTTTATTTTTAGCTTGCTTGACGAACCATTGTACCGCATCTCTTTCGTTCATCCCCCTTCTTTCCATAAGGAAGCGTACTAAATTCTCAACCTTTCGAGGGTTGTACATTCTTTTGTGGCTCATGCTTTTGCGGCCAACAACCCCTTTTTTAGTTGGATCCGAAGTAGAAGCAAATGATTCGGCTTTTTTTCTACTGGTCGATGCAGAAACTAAACCTGTACCCAAAGCGCTTTGCGCATGTGCCTGCAAGTAATCTTGCAATTGAGGTATACTATAAATTTCACTAGGTCTAAATTTCCCTCTGCTCCTTTCTCCTCCTCGAAAAACATCACCTACATTTGGATTAGACCCTTTTCCGACCTTTACGCCTCTATATACGTCAAGAAAATTAGGAATAAAACCTTCGCTAAAGTTTTTCAACATAGGAATGTTCTGAAGATCAACCATCTGGTGGGACTTCGGGTCAAGCCCTAAAGTTTTTAGCGATGCAGTTAATTCTTTTTCTTCTCCCGTTTTATATTCTGCTCGAGTTGCGCCTTTTAGACCTTCTCTTTTTTGGTCTTGTTTTTTGCCTGCAAGTTTTTCAAGCAATCTTGCGGGGGGAGACAGGATACCATCGACGCTCATAAACGGTATGTCTTCACCCCTAGCGCGTTGCCTATCTAATATCCTTTTTGCTTTTATAAAAACACTTGGAATACGAGGCCCTATCACCGAGCCTGCTTGTATGTCTGTATAAGGTTTTCCTGCTTTAGCGGCTCCAGTAATCTCTTTTAGTAAATTTTTAAATATTTTTGCTCCCGATCCTCCAGAAGAAGCTAGGTATCCTATGTTTAACTCTCTTCCATCGTAAGTTTCTTTATCGTAAACATCGCTCAAATTCCCCATGCCTTCTATTGGAGATCCAGCGTCATTGAAACTGGGAACAAAGCCACGGGCAAAACCATTTTTAAACAAAGGCATGTTCTTAAGATAATACCTATCAAATTCTCTAAACCCTCCTCTTTGATCTTCGGCATTAACGGGAAGCCCTAGCTCTCTAAAAGAGTTTTTTAAAGCTTTTTCTTCTTGAGGTACATACCTACTTGACAAAGAAGCCTTCTTTATACCTTTGCCCGGAGCGCTGGGTTGGAATTTTTTGCCAGACTTTTTAGCTTCTTTTTTTTCGGATTCGTAATAATTTTTATTACGCGCTAAGGTGTTAAAAAGTTCATAGGGCTCTAGGTAGCCATTTATTTCCATCGGAGGCTGATTTAATCCAGAGGCCCGTTTTCTATCTAAAACTTTTTTAGCAGTTACTAGCATCTTTGGGATTCTTGGTCCTACAATCTCTCCAGCATCAACTGCCCTAAAGGGCTCTCCCGCTTTAGCTTTAGATATAACTTCTTTAAATAAATTACCTATTGCGCCAGAGCCTGACTTAGGAAAAAACGATCTTAAATCTAGCTTTCCTCCATGACGCCCGTAACTATACTTGTTAAAATGGTCTAATTGAGAGAGAGGCTCAGAACTATCACTGCTATCAGAAGGACTCCAAAACCCTCCTCTCTCATTGCTTAACCGGTCAATATCATCGGTAAAATTAGGGATGAAGCCATTATGCAAAGCTCTTATTAAATCAAGACTACCTAAATTAACGGTTGATCCTGCTTTTTGCTTTTTAGTCCCAAACCGGGCGTCTCCCCAAGATATTTTTTTAGAGCCCAGAATGTGTCTTAATAATTTACCAACTAAATAAGCCTCCCCAGATTTTGCTCCTTGCCCATATTTAGCTTCACCTAAATTTTTGCCATCAAAATCAAGGGGAGAAGCTGCTGAAGCTGCTTTTTTATAATTTGAATACGGGTAGCTTCCTATCGCATTTTCAAAGTCAAACTCATTCCATCCAAGTCTTTTTTGCAAGAAGTTTTGTTTGACTTCTCCTTCACTCTTATTCGGGTCATAAATTCTTAAGTCGTCAATCTGAGCTTTGAAGTTTGTAGCAAAAAAACCAGCTTTTTGATTTGAGGTTAAAGGTTTTGGAGCACTTAAACCTTGAAATGATTGAGCGGATCCTTTTGCTATTCCGGGGAATTTAGAATTTATAGCTCTTCCGCTAATGGTAGGATTCAAAGCTCCAGCGCTTTTAATTTTAAAATTTTGAATATTCTCTAAAAATTGCCCTGATTCATCAAAATATTCTGCTAAACCAAAATTAGACATCCATGGATTACCTTTTACTGGTTGTAGCCCTTTTGTCTTCTTGGAGCTTCCGCCGGATGGTTTATAAGTTTTTAAATGAGCTCCCGCTTGAGTACCTCTCCAATACTTAATATGTTTAGAAACACTCGAAATATCCGCAATAGATTTCAAGGAAGCTCCTTTTTGATTCGTGAATCCAGATTTTAAAATAAAGTCTTCGATTTCAGCGTCGGTTTTTTTGGAAATTGCCGCGTCATAATTTCCATATGAACCAGATTGATCCGGAGAAGCGAATTTTCTTATAGCTTTAATTATTTTCTCGTAAGAATTAGTTGCGGCTCCTTTTGCGTTTGCGTTAGGTAAAGGATAAACAGCTTTATTATCTGGGCTTGTACTGAGCCCCTTAGCCGACAATTCGCTTGCAATAGTAGCGTAGTTTAGTTTTTTTACTCTATCAGCAGAGCCTTTGAGTAGTAAATTATTAGCTCTTTGAAAGTCTTTTGATGTCGCCTTTCCTAATCCATATTTTGCAAGTTCTTGCTGTGAGTTTATTTCGCTGTTTAATGGTCTATAACCTGTTTGTTTAAAGAAATCATACATTGCCTTATATAAGACTAGAGGCCCACTAGCATCCACAGTGTCACTTATGCCCGGAAGTTTAATTTGTGCTTTTGATTTCTTGTCTTTTGCAAAATTTGGTATAAATCCTCCAGCTGCATTCTTTTGCTGTTTTCCTACTATAGCCCCTTCAACTAAAGGTCTAAATTGTTGCGAATGAAAAGCCTTTAGTCTTTCCAGCATCTCCGGAGTATCATATGCCTTTTTGACAACTTCAGTTACGGCAGCATCACTTCCAACTCTTTTTGCATCAGCCCTTCTTACGTTTCCGTAACCTATTGGATCAAAAAATAGACTTTTTAAATCTGGAGAAATCGGACCACTTTCTTCAAAATCCCAAGTAGCTTCTGCATCGCCTCCAAAATTAGTAGCCGACTGTTGGGACCCTAATCTTATGGCAGCTTCAAGTATACTACCCTCAGTTGACACTGTAGCGATTTTATCTATTTGAGTAGTCGCTGCATTAAAAACCGATCCGACTAAGCTTTGAGCTTTTACTTCGTCTCCAAATAAATTACCGTAAATTTTTTGCGCAACAGCGGCGGTAGCATTTGCAATATATGGACCAATGACATCATTTATTGATCCTGCCCTGCCAGCTAATTGATTCGCTGTTTGCCCTTCTCCTAAGCCAGAAAGAGTGGCAGATCCTATATTGGAAAATCTAACTTTGCCTTTTTTTCCAAGCCTTTTTACTAGCTCTGATTTCTCAGCTTCATTTAATTTGCTTCCGCCTATCTGGTCTATAATTTCTCTAGTACCCGAAGCTCCAAGAAAATTGCCAGATGTCGGGTTTTGGACTTCGCTTTTTGTTATTGATCCAGATTTTCCTTTTGCGCTAATTATTCCAATTCCACCAACAACTCTTTCAAAATCTAAGTTAGGTTTCTCTCCATCAAAAAAATCTCCAGCTTTTCTATAAGCTTCAGTGCCTAAAAATCCTATTTTACTAGTTGCATTTGGTCCGGCCCCTCCTCTTTTCTTCCCTTTAATAAAATTAGGAACAAAGCCTCTTGATACAGGAATAGCTCCTCTAGGAGCGCCTCCTGATTTCTTAATCATATCTTTATTGAATATAGCAGAACCTTCACCTCCACCGTAATTAGGAACAATAACTTCGTCGGTATTAGCAACAACAGTTTCTTTTTTTCCTCCTCCCATTGGGAAATTTTTTAAAACTTTTGGCTTCGCGCCTGCAGACGCTCCTCCTGTTCCTGCTCGAATAGCTTCTTTCTCGGAAGCTATAGCTCCTTCAACTCCATTAGCGAAATTCGGAATGTATCCAGAAGCTGCATTGTTTCCAGATAAAGAAGTTCGTATTGATGGGGTTCTTGCTAAATTTGATATTAAATTTTGCTGCTGTTGATAAGCTTGGTTTTGAGCTTTAATTGTACTTAAAACCAATTCTTGCTTCTTTTCGTTATCTAACGCTTCGTTTGTTATAGCTTCATATAAAGCTTTATTGTTTTGAAGCAAATGCCCTATTTTGGCTTCAGCATCTACTATCTTATCTCTCGCCGCCCCAATATTAAAAATCTCTTTAAGGGCGCTTCCTGCTTGCGAAGAAATAAATTTAAAAAGCTTTATAAAAGCAACAGAAATTATTATTAAACCGGGACCTGATATAAACTTACCAATACCCTCAAAAAGGCTCTTAATAACACCATCTCCTTCTAGCGCTCCAGCTAAAGCTCCAGATAATTTGTTAAATATTTTTAATAAATTTTCAATTGCTGGGGTAGCAACAAGTTCGCCAAGGGCAGCAGATAGCTGCTTTACATTGACCCCCGCTTCATTAATTAAAGCAGAGAGTGTAGATTGCAATTCTTCATTCCTTCTTACAGCTTCATCAGTAGCATTATTTGACTGCTTTAAAGCTCTTTCGTAAATACTGTAATTACTTCCCAAATCCTTAACCAAAGCTTTAAAATTATTGATCTGGAACACTCCAGCTACAAGTTCATCAGTATAAGCTCTTTGCGCATCGGTCAAAGAAGAATATACTGTAGCATAATCTTTAATTATATCTATAGCTCCTCTTATATTTCCGGAAGCATCAGTAGTAGCTACGCCAATTTCTTCTAAAGCCTCTCTGACTCCTGATCGTTGAATCCGAGTAAATATACTTTTAAATGCGTTTCCTATAACCGCGCCACCTCTTGCGGTTTGTTGCTGAACACTAGTTACAGCAGCCAATAACTCATCTAAACTAACCTTTGCGCCTTGTGCAGTAGAACCAGCCCGAGCTAATGCATTTGACAAGTCTTCAGTACTAACAGCGAATGCGGCATCAACAGTTGCAAGTTTATTAACAAGCTCGGTTGTGGTTAATGCTGCTGCCCCAAAACCATTCACTGCAGCAGTCAATGTTTCAACAGATTTTGCAGCGTCCATACCGGACAACCTAGTCAAAATCATCGCATCATTTATTCTTTTTAAGGTTTCTTCTGCGCCTAGACCTTGCCTTGATAGCTCTACAGCAGCTTCAGAAACAGCATTGAAAGTTTGTCCTGTATTTTTTGCCACCTGAAATAGGTCATTAGAAAAACTAACCAAAGATTCAGATGATAAATTCAATATTACATTAATATCAGTAAGGGCTTTTTCGACTTCAGCTGCGTTTTTTACCATCCCTTTAAACGCATCAGCTACAGAGTTGATCACTCCAACGGCAGCTCCGAATGCTAAAGTACGAGCAACAGATGCGTCAAGAGATTTTTGAAACTCCGCTATGTCTCCAGATATCCTTCCTAGCGGTTGCCTAAAGCCTTTCTCGTCTAACTTTAAGCTAACAGGACTTCTATTAATTTGCCTTTGCGCATCATTAACTTGACGAACAATTCCCTGAGTATCAACTCTTGCTGATACATCTATTTCAATATTTCCCCTACCTAATGCCATATACAGTCCTTGCCTGTATATACACTAGTTTTTACGAAAAATTTTGAAAATCTTCTATAGTCAAAGATCCTTTTTCTTTTGCTAGTTGAAACGGGCTGACCGATAATTCATCAGATACTCCTATTTCATTCATATCATCTTTAGAAGCTCCCATTACGCTAAATCCTTGCTTATTTTGACTTTTCTCAACCATGTCTTTATTCCTGCTTTTTGCCTCGGCAAAAGCGATTAATTGATCTGGATTTTTTTTGACAGATTCTGGTATTTTCTCTATATTCTCCATTATACTATTTAATATCTTAGCGTAATTTAATAAATTTAATTGAAAAAATGTATATTCATATATAGGTTTTTCGAAAAAATTAAATAATTGTTTTCCTGTAAGTATATTGTAAAACATTGAAAATACATTACTTATGGCTAAATATTTGATATTATCTATCGTTACGTCTTTTGTGGCTTCTACATGCTTTAGGAACCACTCGGTAAGCTCTTGCTTAGTAAGCTCCTCAAACTCTTCTTTTGAGAAAAATTTCTTAGTACATTTTTTATTCTTGTAAAAAGATAAATATATACTATAGTCATTAC
>JACLAC010004121.1_pt1 | contig 23003 bp, 24 predicted proteins | sample 8027881 | NCBI WGS metagenome assembly JACLAC01 (sample SAMN15725517, study PRJNA655200) | protist metagenome | isolation source: fluorescence activated cell sorting (FACS) single amplified genomes of... | place: Spain: Blaines Bay Microbial Observatory, Mediterranean Sea | collected 2016-01-19 | reverse complement strand
CCTATGTTTCCCAACCGACAGTATGAAATCGGTGTGCTTTTCTTACAAAAGCCATGGAATGCCATCGGTTGGACGCCTATATATGTGTTGCCTTTTGCCATTGGTTTAGCCTTTTTCATGCCACTCGATCTCTCTTTTTCAGTTTGGTTTTTTTTCTGGTTTTGGAAAGGTATTCGAATTTTTGGTAGTGCTGCTGGGTTTCAAGGGTTGCCAGATTTTCCCTATGCTGATGAACAAACAACAGGAGCTTATATTGCCATTGCTATTTTTTCCGCTTGGAGTGCTCGCCACCACCTAAAACAGGTGTTTTCGTTAGAAAAGCGAGAGAACAACTGGGCAATTCTTGGCTTTGTCGCTGGATTTGGTTTCTTGGTTTTTTGGATGATGCGTGCAGGGATGTCGTTTGGAGTACTCTTAGCTTATTTGTTAATTTATTTTACGATTGCTTTAGCTATTACACGAATACGAGCAGAATTAGGTCCTCCAACTCACGAAATGTACCGATCAACACCGCATAATCTATTAGTCCTCTCTATTGGTACTCGACGTCTAGGTCCGAGAAACTTGGCTGTAATGAGTTTGTTGTGGGGTTTTAATCGCGGATATCGGGCACATCCAATGCCTCATGTTCTTGAAGGCTTCAAGCTCGCTGATATTGGCCAAATGCATCGGAGTAAATTAGCATTTGCTATAATATTAGCGGCAATTATTGGAACAATATCAGCCTATTGGGCTTTCATTGATATGTCGTATCGGAATGGGGCTGAAAATAATCCCGGTTGGGGGGGATTTAAGGACTTGCAAAGCTGGCTTTATTATCCTAAATCAACTAATTTTGTTGCTTTGATTTTTATGGGAACTGGTGTGTTGATTGCCTCTGTGCTCCGTTTTATGCGGATAAACTTTCTGTGGTGGACGTTACATCCCGCTGGCTTTGCTCTCACAGGAAGTACTTGGACAGTTGGATGGTTATGGTTTTCAATTTTTATCAGTTGGTTAGCTAAATGGATTTTGCTCAAGCAAGGAGGAATAGGTGCCTATCGTCGAGCTGTACCTTTCTTTATGGGCTTGCTGTTTGGAGATTATCTTGTCGGTGGTGGTTGGATAATCATCAGGCAAATATTCAACGTTGACACTTATGTGTTTTGGCGTTAATTCATATTTATAATAAGAAAGGTTGACGTTCGTCGGTGTGTATCTAAGCATAGATTCATATTTTGACCAAAGAAAGTAGAATGCCAAATCTCGATTGATCTGCTTATGAAACAGGACAAATGCGATCATGAGTGTGGAATCTAACTGTTTACCCATATCAACTACCTTAAACAAATTTACAAGAGATAGGGTGTTGCAAAGAAGTCTCGATAAATCTCCACTTCGAATCACATCCGAGCTTCTTCTTCACTAACATGCCTTTGCCCGCTGCCATGTAGATCAGCAGATTCGATTGTTGGTTCTGGTTCTCCTGCCTCAACCATCCGTCGAATAAGACGTTCTCGCATGATATTTCGCACACTTGAATGCGAGTTTAGTCCAATTAAATTTCGCAATTCGTATGGATCTGCTTCCAGATCATAAAGATACTGCTCAATGTAGTGATCTGACCCAGCGTCTCTACCTCCACTTTTATCAGGAGCATCAACCGCATATTTCCACCGGTGTGTTCGTACGGCACGTCCCACCTGTGCTTCGCTAATCTGTGTGAATATTTCTTGCGGCCAATTATTTCGTTCACCTTTGATCAAGGGTAGAATAGATGAACCTTGCATGTTATCAGGAACTGGGATTCCCGCGGCATCAAGCAGTGTTGGTGGTAGATCAATTAAACTTACCAGCTCAGAGATTTCACCACCACTGGTAAAAACTCCTCCATGGAACGCAGTTGGAACACGTATGGAGCTCTCATGTGCTGATCTTTTATATTCCGAGTTTCTGGTTTTAAAATGACACCCATGATCAGATGTAAAAAGTATGATGGTATCGTCCTGCATCCCCAAACTTTTGAGTGTGTCAAGCAGTCGCCCGAAGGCTTCATCAAGCCGTTTGACCATCCCGTAGTACCCTGCCAAGTGTTGGTGAGTTGAACCACCCAATGCTGCCAGGTCTGGTGGAATCCACTTTCCAGCATATCGTTCCCGATAACCGTCTGGTGGCGGGTAATCATCCAGATGATTTTGGTGATGTGGTTCAATATACGATAAAAACAGGAAAAATGGATCAGTTTGGTGATTGTTTACGTAACGAATGGCTGCGTCAGTAAGTGCATCAACTCGGTATCCTGGCAACTTCACTGGATTATTATTATTATCATATACTTCCGTATGGTAAGCATCTGAAGTGAATTCCAAGACATTGGATGCCAACCAGAAGTCGTAACCACCGCGATTAGGCTCAGTTACTGGTTCTTCCGTCGCCAAGTGCCATTTGCCGATGTAACCTGTTTGATACCCTGAATTTTTAAAGTAGTGTGCCAATGTTTTCGATTCGGTTGGAAGGGGAATGCCATTTCGAAAGCAGCCAGTTGTTGTGGCATACATGCCTGTTTGTAGGCACGATCTTGCTGGACCACATACAGGTTGACAGGTAAACGAATACCGTGCATGGGTTCCACGCTGTGCGATTCGGTCAAAGTTTGGCATCAAATCTAAAGGATTACCATGAAGACCTGAGGTATCCCACCGTTGCTGGTCTGTAAAGAAAACAATGACGTTTGGTCTATTCTTTTTTGACATGAGCTCTCCTTGTAACTTAACGGGGAGGTTGAGACATGATGTCTTTCATTTTACGCCATCCAATAAGTTCAATGTTAAGATCTTCGATTAGGTTTTCCAGTTCTGGGTCAGTAAAAATTCGGAATTCATCATAACGCTTCTGCCAAGCGTTGGTAATGTTTTGAATCTCTGCATCGTTTCCTGCTAGATGGACGATGATCTGGTTCACTCCAGGCTTAAGATCTCGGATAGCTTGGTAATAAGCAATTCTTCGGGCTTGGTAGTTTTTCCCATCTTCGCCGGTGTTCAAATAATTGAGTAGGGGAACTTTTGCTGCGTATATTTCCTGAATAGTTGAGTCCGCATAAGCTATGCCTCGCTCTTCCAGCAATTTCTTGACCTTGGGATCTGCAGGATCTAACATCATGGGCGGAATTCCATATTCAGTTGCAACCTTCAAGTAAACGCTCAGAAATTCCGAGGTGGCAAACAAGGTTCCCATATGCGAATCAATATGGGTAGGATTGATCCCGAATGCGAATGCACGGTCAATCTGTGCTCGTATTTCTAGCTCAACTTCCTCCATCGTAGCGTGACCGACAACATCTTCTACAGATCTCCAAAAATATCCTTCTTCATCAATTAAACTTGGTACTTTGCTGGGATCTGCTACTGGTCGCCAACGATAGTGTTTCCATTCACTCGTTAGTGTTAGGTGTAAACCGAAATCCATTTCTGGATGCTGACGGGCAAATTCTGCTATTTCCAAAAACCATGGACATGGCACCATAATAGCAGCAGACGAGACGATTCCTTTTTGCATGGCAACCAGAGTTGCTTCATTCACGGAATGAGACATACCAGCGTCATCAGCGTGAATAATCAACAACTTAGCATCTGGTGGATAATTCAGTTGCTCTAGGTTTGCACTAACACTCAAAGGCTGAATATTAAGCAAAGAGCAAAGAATTAGACGAGAGACAGCAACTCCAAGCACGAGCTAATCTTTTCCTTTAGATTCGCTTGAACTGCTCTTAGATTCGCTTGAACTGCTCTTAGATTCGCTTGAACTGCTCTTAGATTCGCCTGAACTGCTCTTAGATTCGCCTGAACTGCTCTTAGATTCGCCTGAATTGCTCTTGGATTCAGCACCATCTGATTTACTTTTACCTTCACTATTTCCGCCAGCAGCTTCCTTATCCTTCTTAGCAGCTTCCTTGTATCCATCACCGCGGTAATCCGTAATATAAAAACCAGATCCCTTGAAAATTAAACCTGCCCCCGAACTGATTAATTTCTTCACATTCCCTTCACATTCAGGGCAGGATTCGAGCGGGTCATCTTTCATTGACTGAAATGCTTCAAATCTATGATCACACTCAAGGCATTTGTACTCATATGTAGGCATTCATTTAACTCCTTTTTAATGCTAAATAATCAAAGAAACAAAGTTGTTTAGTCCGCCAGCATGAACGTTTCTACTTCTGATAAAATTAATGCTATAGCGGCCTGATCCACGTTGTCTGCCACATCATGATAACCGGATGTGCGGATCATATCTGGCAGATTGTTTCCAAGTTGTTCAATGGTCCAACTGACTGAATCAGGAATGCTAGTTTCATCAATTGAATGCATGTCATTTTTTCCAACTGGATCGTAGTGGTAATGAGGATTTTTTCGGAAACAATCAAAGCGTAACAATTGGACTGATTTTCCATCGACATCCCCAAACACACGAACTGAAGGTCCTCCATCGTTATCAATAGACCGATTATCGACATGCAATTCTACACCTCCGACTTGAATTTTTTTTCCCTGACTCATAATGTTTCCCCTCACTTACATTTTTTAAAATGCATCTCCAAAAAACTGTGCATCCACTGTTTCACCAGTATGAATCGTTTGGTTAACAGGAATAGTGATTAAACCATTAGCTAAAACAAGCGAATAAAGGATACCAGAACCTTGGTCACCAGTAATTTTAGCATGATACTTTCCATTATGCTTTTCGATAATAGCCCGCATAAAGTTAACACGGTTCGTATCGTTTTTAATGTCAGTTTCCAAAACGGCTTTAAATGTTGGGCGCAGCAACTTGGTATATCCAGCCATCTTGAATAACGCTGGTCGAACAAAAAGTTCAAAGACAGTTAATGATGACACCGGATTTCCAGGTAAACCGAAAATAGGCTTACCCTCAGCGATTCCAAAAGCTTGTGGCTTTCCCGGTTTCATAGCCACTCTCCAAAAGTTGATATCCCCTAATTTTTCAAGAACAATTTTAACAACATCGTAGTCGCCGACAGACACCCCTCCGCTTGTAATTAAAGCATCTGCTTGGCCGAGCGCTGAACGCAGGGTTTGCTCAAGTTCGGTTACATCGTCGCCACAAATACCCATGTCAATAACCTCGAACCCTGCTTCAATGAGCTGGGCACAGATCCCATAACGGTTACTATCTCGGATTTTCCCTGGTTTCAATTTTTCGCCTAGCTGTGTTAACTCATCACCCGTAGAAACAACCGCCACTTTAGGACGCTGATAGATATCAACCTCCGAAATATTGAGTGAAGCTAACATAGCGATTTCTTGTGGACGGATGACTTTCCCTGCCGACATCACCAAATCCCCAGTTTTCACGCTCTCACCGATAAAACGGACATTCTGAGCTTTTGTAGCCGAATCAAAAATATCTACATTACTTTCTAGAGCTTTCGTTTTTTCAACCATAACAACACTATCAGCTCCATCAGGCATCATAGCTCCTGTCATAATACGGGTAGCCTGACCATTCTTCACCTGTTTCACTGGTGCATAACCAGCAGGGATTGTTTCAATGACATCCAAAGTTACTGGGTTTTCGTCTGAGGCGGTCTTAACATCACTAGCGATCAACGCATATCCATCCATAGCAGAGTTATTAAATGGTGGAATATTTTCACCTGCATAGACACTTTGAGTCAGAATAGACCCAAGACTATCGACAATACCGCATTTTTTGGCCGGCATACGTGGGACGGCATCTAAAATTCGGGCTCGAGCTTGGTCAACCGTCAACATCATATTTTACCTTTATCCTCCATTAACAATAAAATCTAGGGTATGGTTGTTATGATAGATTAACTCTCCTTGAGCACTAACCTTAACCACACTGCATTTAGAGTTCAACATCAATTCAAGAAGGGATGAGTCTTCCAATTGAAATATCCCAGTTAGTAGAAAATAAAACAACGCCTGTTTCCGCCAGGTGCGTCCTTGATGGAGTTGGCTGTTTCTCAACACGTATGTCAACCAAAGTAGCATAAGTTCGAGGCAACTGAATTTAGCTTCTCGTCGTATAACCATTTTCCACCATGGGAAAACCCAATGAAGGTAGGGTTTTTAATGACATGAGACAAACATTTGTTATCCTTCTTGGTTCTTTAGTTTCAATAATTCCCAAAAGCATGAACAAGAAACAAATGGCAAAAACGCTAAAGCTTGTAATTAAAACACCAAAGGCAATTTTCTTCATTGTTTTTTTATTTAACCAATAGGAATTATGCTGTGATAGACTAAATTCCATCGCTGAAAATCATAACACTTTCACCTAAAGCGGTCAACAGAAAATGAGGAACTGAACGTTCTGAATAGATGGAATCGCTTAACCAAATTGTGACAGACTGATAAAAAGAAATGAGGTACAGTATTGCTAGAAAAATTTGATGTTCGAACACAAAGAAAAACTGAATTTGTTCCCATCACTGAAAAGATCCAAAGAATAGTCACCCGGAACCAAACTCAAAGTGGTATCTGCCATATATACGTACCACACACAACCGCTGGCATTACAATTAATGAGAATGCAGATCCAATGGTACCAAAAGACATTCTGTTAATTATTGATGAAATTATTCCATTTGTAGATCATCGCTATCAGCACATGGAAGATAATTCAGCTGCTCATGTTAAAGCGTGTCTCTTCGGTAGTTCTGAGTCAGTTATCATAGAAAAGGGAGAGCTGGTTTTCGGTACTTGGCAAGGAATTTTCCTGTGTGAATTCGATGGTCCGAGGAACAGGGAAATTTATATGAAAATTCTCGAGGGATAAGCCAGAAATAGTAAAGTATGTTACTGAGTAAAAACAGGTAGGGGTTTTATGGCCTTTATTCTTATTGTTTCTTACTGGGTTGGATGCGAATTAACTTGGCATGATATCAATATTTTCTTACTTAATCTTGAGCTTTTCTTTGATAACCTGCCACCACGACAAAAACGGGAAATATTTACTCGATCATATAACTAATTAGTCCAAGTTTTCAGAATGGATTCCTGCGAGTCGATAAGGAGAGAAGGTGCCAGATTTTCGATGTCGATTTATCTGGGTGTCGTGCTGTGGTGGTGCAGTAAAGATTTTCGGTTGGTTATGGAACAACAATTGTTATGCCGTGATTAATTATTTCAATTTTGGTAGGTACAGGCCCGATGAGTTCACCATCGGCATAGAGTTTAAGCGGTGGTTCTGTATCGATGGATAATGTTCGAGTCCGATGTATTTGTACATTTGGATGGCTGGTGTGTCCACCCCAATATAATGTGATAAGCATTCGCAAAATTGTTAGATTGGATATTGGCTTGATAATACAGACATCAAACAATCCGTCATCTACAATTGCGTCCGGAAGGATCTTCATACCACCTCCATAACTGGAAGTAATTCCCACCGATGTTAGCAGTATCTTTCCTTTAAATATACCAAAATCACCCTCAATCCGAGCCTCTGGAGCCTCAAATTTTGGCAATGTGGTGATAGCTTTCTGGGTGTAAGCAAGTGTTCCGGGTAAGATTGAACCTTCTTCCGTAACTCGACGTCCGACTTCCGCATCGTAGCCACAGGTTGCAATGGTATGAAAAAACTTATCTCCGATTCTCCCTAGATCGGTCTGACGTGTTTGTCGAGCTAGCAATACCTCGATTGCTTGAATCGGATTTTTAGGAATCCGAAGGGCGGATGCTAAATCGTTCCCTTTTCCACAGGGAATTAGGCCAAGAATAATATCTTGTTTTTGGCCAATCGCATTAACAATTTCATGTATAGTTCCGTCACCGCCACAAGCAATTAACCATCGTATTCCTGTTGAAATCGCATCTTGTGCCAACTGATTTGCGTGACCAGGCTTAGTTGTAAGAAACAATTCGCCTTCTAGTCCGGCAGTTTTAAGCTTTTTTAGAGCGATTTCAGAGAACTTTCGGCCTTTTCCTTTTCCAGATATTGGATTGGCAATTAGCCTAAAAGTTGATAAGTTTACTCTCATCTTCGGAACCTTTCGGTGTGATCGTTGAAAACCATTCTCTGAATCTAGGAGGAGTAAAAACTAGATTCGGACTGTGATGTGCATGAAACCAGCGCATGAAGTCGAATAAGGCACGTAGGGATTTTAGGGCTTCGTTTACTTTAGTAAACTTTTCATCATGTGTTGCACTGTTGCCTATCGGTAGGATAACACCCACTAGTTTTTGGAAAACTGTCGCAGGCAATTTTTCTTTGAAAGTTTCCTCATGCAGGTAGTCTCCAAGCGTAGGTCTGTCTTTTTCGGGTATACGCAGGCTACTGTACTTATAGACCCTTCTAACCGTCAACTCGAGGGCCTTACGGCTCGCCCAATCTGTGAAGTTTCAGGATCGTTGTGAACATAGGATTCTGCTCGTTTTGTCGCAGCTTGTAGCTTAGGCCATTCTTCTAAGAAGTCAAAGTTAGATGCCATTTTTTCTTGATTAACAGGCTCAACTAAAACACACTATATCTCTTTGGCTTTTTTGGCCAGTCAGTTGTCTGATTTTTAGAGATTGTAGCTCAATCTCATAAAAAGGCAAGTAAAAGGTGCTTATTCCACATTTTACTAGAACAGTACTTTTGACGGACTCAGGTTCGTTAGTCGAGCAAAATTGTGTTATTCAGTTTGAATCCAGGTATTCCTAACACACTAACAACAGCATTTACGGTACGGTGTCCAGTTGCAGGAGGGATATAAACAACGGTACCCGGAGATAACCCAATTTTCTGATGAACAGTTAAGTCCTCTATCTCGGGAAAGATATCAATATAACTATCGTGTTTTTGTATCTCAATTCCCAAAGCATTGGGCTCAAGAGCGATATGAATCTCGTGTTGCGGTTTGCCTCCACCAATAGCTTCAGAAGGGTGATAGTGTGTCTGCGAGTTTTGATCTGTAATATGAAAGACATGGTTGTTGACACTGTTGACACCATCCAGTTTATCTTCAGTTTCGGTGTAGCACAACCATGGCATAGTCAAACCTAGAAACTCGCTAGGTTTAGTAGCAGCGTTTTTAATATAATTCAATCGTCTGACAGTTGTTACGTGTGTCATGAATATGCTTGTATCTTCAATCCACCAGTATCGAAATTTACCACGAGCGCGTACCGGTTCATCAGCCGTAACTGTCAGTTGATCACCAACCTTGATTGGTTCAAAAGAACCTTCTTGCTTTGTTGACCAACCCATCTGCGAGTAGTTTTCCAAGAGTAATTCGAAAGAACGGCGAACTTTCGGGCGACTTGTCCAGTCAACTCGGTCAATTCCAGTTTCTATCATCAGTCGGATTTCATTGGAAATGTCACCAATTGTAATCTCTCCATCAAACCGGCTCAAAATTGATTCAACGGGTAGTAAGACTTCAGGATGAAGTGTATCTAGGTTTTCTGCAATTGATTGCAAAATGGGCAAATTCTCGGTGTCGACCTTCTCACTTGTATAACAGTCAGGTAGCTTTTCACCATCTCCTTCCTGTGTTCGGTAACCAACATCAAGGTAGATTTCGCCCTCTCCTTGCTCGATCCAGATAAATCGAATTCCTTCGTGCTGAGCGGCAAATTCCCCTTCCCCTTCAAACTCCTCACACCCTATTTTTAATTCAGGGTGCGCATCGTAAAATCTGTCATAAATAGGTTCGAGACTTTTGAGGTCATCTGTATGTCCGATAACAACTTGAGGCATTTGATATTTCCTAATTAAACTTTAGCTTTACCATTTTATCATAAAAACGATGAACCACATTAATAATTGGTTACCAATTAATTTTAACGACCCATCCTTTTGTTGTAGCGGGACGGTACTCACCGCCACGCAGATATTTTGATGTATGCCACAGGCAAATTCGATCTCCGCCCGGAAGCCATTCAACAGCAGTCAAAAACTTCTTTGTTCGAGCAATAGCAACCATTTGATTTTTTTCGAGTTCTAGCAGCCAAACCTTCCACTGAATTCCCATACAATCCTCCCGCTCCATAAAGACCACTCGATCTCCTGTTGGAGACCACGAAGGAGAAGTATGCTTAATAGTTTTCGTTTGAATGGGTGACTTTGTACTAGTTAGGTATATTCTTTTGTCAAGTATCGGATCAGGTTTCAAGTTCCCTGTTGTGACGTACATTATTTTAGATGTATCCTGTGACCATGAGATTTGTCCAACTCGTTGGGACTGAGTGGAAAACTCTTTTGATTTTTTCCCGTTAATTTTGTAGATTAGTACCTTGGCGTATCCATCCTTAAAATGTTCTCGATCCATACCAAGAGCAAGATTCTGCCCATTCGGTGACCATACCGGCGGACTCAGGTAAGTAAATGTACTAATCTTTCCTTCGATTGGAATACCTACAATTTCTTTTAAACCTGTTTTGTCCGCATTCATCAGGTAAATTGTGTCAATACCTTCTTCCCAACGGCGGAAAGCAACCCGGTTTGCTATTGGTGACCATGCTGGGGCGTCTCCTTTTATTAATCTAGTTAGGTTTTTGGCGAAACGATCGATTATCCATACGTAACTTTCACCTTGGTGGTAAGCTTCAAAAGTAATAAAGTTACCATCAAGAGACCATGAAAGATTAGGATTGTAAAAGTCACCACTGCATAATCTCCTCGACCGATTCGATATCGGGTTCGTGATCCATAGTTCGTTAGCTTTCCAATATTGGCCAGCCAGATTTTTCCGCCGTAAGAACGCAATCAGATTTCCATTTGGTGACCAATGTGGTGCCTCAGCACCTTTGATGAGCTTAAGCGTTTCAATGTTTGAACAAACAATTGTATTAAACGAGATTTCATCTTTTTGATCAAAGACACCTATTGATGTTTGGTCAACCCAGCCAGTTTCTCCATTGGGCAATGCAATTTGATAATGCAGGCCTTCCCGGCTGATGATACTAACTTTTACGCCGTCGTTCAGTCTTAGTTTATTCTGTTCAAGCCTCGAGGTTTCATAAACTTGTCTATTATCAGAAACTATTGTGCCAGTTCTTTCTGGTTTCTGTCTCACTTGTTGTTGTGTGGCAGTGCCATTTTCAAAAGCGTAAATGTAACCATCACAAGAAGCTACGTAGAGCATTCCATCTGAAATCGCAGGAACTGCATCAATATATCCGTTCGTCTCATATGTCCAGATCTGTTTCTTTGAGCTTATGTCGATTGCGTAGATCTTATTATCTCGAGCTCCGATGTAGACAACATTATTTGCCGAAACTGACAAGCTCTGTGAAAACGGAACGAGATTTCGCCATTGATTGGTTTGATGCTCGATCGATATCGGTGCAAGTTTGCCTTGCACACAAGCATACTCTGTTCCACTAATTTGTATTCTGCGTCGAACCGATCTCATAAGTTTGCCCGTAACAGCATTGAATACATAAATTTTTTCGCTATAACCTCCAAAGTAAATTTGTCCTGCCGAAGCTACTGGAGATGTATTAATCCATGATTGTGATTTGTATTCCCAAATTTTATCTCCTGTTTCAGCGGATAGAGCGTAAATCATGTTATTCGTAGTGCTAAAAAAAATCCGGTTATTCCAAAATACCGCAGCGTTACGAATGCTTCCCTCGACGCGGAATGTCCATTTAGCCTTCCATATTTTGGCTTCGAGTGCATAGAAAAAACCATCGTTAGACCCAACATAGACAGTGTTTTTAACAACAATTGGGCTTGCGAGTATTTGCCCTCCTGTTTTAAATTTCCAACGTAGACGGAGAGGTGGTTGCAGATTAGTATCTATGCTATGGCCCGAGAACTGGAGATTGGACATAAACATAGACCAATCTTTTGCCGAGGTTGGCTGGTCAGTTATTTGAGGTAGCTGATGAATAAGCTTAGCAGATTCAGCTGGAGGAGTTTTAGCAGCGTGGTCTGTGCACCCAAAAATTGATGATAATAGGCATAGGAAAAAGGTGGTCCGGTAAATCAAGAGACCTGCCATTTCAGACAAAAAAGAACAAGGATAACAGAAGTAAGAACCTTCCACTTCTGATCATAAATGCAATCTGAATACTAAATCAGACCTAAACCATGCCACGTTTACGAAAGGTTTCAAAGCTAATTTTCGCACTTTCCATCGATGGCCGGTGGCAAGTGTCCTGTTCTACGACATACCACTGGGCATTTACCTCTTCACAGGCAGCAAAAATATTGTCCCAATCCAAAACACCATGACCAACTTCAGTGAAATCTTTATTTTTATCCATGTCTTTGATATGAACTAACGGACATCTGTTTGGATATTGACGCAGATAGGCTGACGGGTCGACATCGGCATATTGTACCCAGAATACGTCGATTTGTGCATAGACAAGCTGAGGGTCAGTAGACTCATAGAAAAGGTCTAAAGTATAACGATCATCGATTTTTTTGAACTCATGGGCATGATTATGAAAATAGAAATGAAGTCCTTGTTCCTGCAATGCTGCACCGAGTTCATTGCTATATTTTGCCGCTGCCAGGAGACTTTTGCTATCAGTAGGAAATCCTGTGGGTGACATCGAGGAACCTCCGACATACTTGCAATTAACCGTTTTATGAAATGCGGCCACTTGATTGATGTCATCAAAGCTTGTGTGGCTACCAATACAGTTCAAGTTCACATCAGCGAGAATATCACGCAAAACTTCAGCTTCTAAGTCATAACTACCAGCAAGCTCTACTCCTTCGTAACCCATATCGGCTACTTGGCGAAGAGCTCCAACAAAGTCCTGTTCGCATACGTCCCTAACTGTATACATTTGGAGTCCTACTGGAATTCTACTCATATTAAGAACCTCTCCTTTTTAAAATCATTATGCAAAAAGCCCACCAATTCCCGCAGCTTTGAAAATGGTGGGCTTTTTAATACAATTATTATTTTATGTAATTACCCTTTGGCAAGCTCGACAATTCTTGCAAAGCCAGCTTCATCATGAACTGCGATGTCGGCAAGTACCTTCCGGTTCAAATCAACACCAACTTTTCGCAACCCATCAATCAAACGGCTATACGATAAGCCATGTATTCTGGCAGCCGCATTAATACGAGTTATCCACAACCTCCTGAAATCCCTTTTTCGTGACCGGCGATGTGCGTATGCATAATTTAATCCTTTTTCAACTGCGTTAGTCGCAGTTCTTCGGATGTTCTTACGACGGCCACGGTAACCCTTAGCTAACTTCAGGATTTTCTTACGGCGTTGTCGCCTTATACTTCCTGTCTTAACCCTTGACAAAATCTACTCCTAACAAAACTATTTTGATATCAACCTACGCACATTCTTCATATTACTTGGATCGACCAAAGTACTTTTTCGAAGGCGTCGCTTTCGGTTGGAAGATTTTGAGATAAATAGATGACCCGCGCCTGCTCGACGCCTACGAACCTTCCCGGTACCAGTATACTTTAGCCTTTTGGCTGCACCTTTGTGCGTCTTCATTTTTGGCATCTCACTCCCCCTTTCTCAAACCAACTAAACTATTACACAATTTCACAAACATTACTCATTCAGCTATTGGGCGTTAAGAAGTCTTAGGAGCTAATATTAATGCCATAAGATTATTCTCCATCTTAGGCCCTAATTCGACCTCTGCTACATCCTTAACGTCGGCGACGAGGCGATAAAGAACTTCCCTGCCAAAGCTGGTGTGAAGCATTTGCCTCCCTCTAAAACGCACAACTGATCTTACCTTGTAACCTTTAGCTAAAAAACTCACGAGCATGGCGCATTTTAAATTGATAATCGTGGTCGGCAGTATCGGGCCGAAACTGAATTTCCTTTAGAACGACCTTCGCTTGCTTCTTCTTAGCTTCCTTTTCCCGTTTACTTTTTTCGTACTGAAACTTGCCATAGTCCATAATTTTACAGACAGGCGGTTCAGCTTTCGGGGCGACCTCTACGAGATCTAACCCTTCGTTTCTCGCAACTTCCAAGGCTTCCTGCAAGGATATTATACCCAATTGCTCATTACTAGAACTAACGACACGCAACTCTCTAGCTCTAATTTGTTCGTTAATTCTGTTCTGTGCTGACTTTTTCCTACTATCATTATATCTTTTTCTAATTTTCTAACACCCCCCAGATTCCCTTTCCTAACTTTGGTAGCAGGATAGTGTCTCCTATAGGCAGTACACATAACAACGGCATTATGTAACTATAGCATATTGTGGTATATAGTGCAAATAAAAGTCAGTATTGTGGCGGCCTGCTCAATTGGTCGCAAATCGTTATCGGGTTGGTTTCTTGAGTCTCAATAACTAAGTATGATATAATCTTAAAAGTGTTCCAAAAAATTTAAGTTAAGGAGATATCCCGGATGGGAAAAATTAATACTCTTGTCTTTGCTGGTGGTAGTATACATGATTGGAAGGGATGCAGCGAAGTAATTACAGGTATACTTTCAAACCACGATGCGTTTGAACTCACAATAATTGAGGATGATCTGGATGCACTGATATCGCCCAATCTTGATCCATACGATTTGATTGTGTTTTATTACACCGTGGGTGAAATAAATGATGCCCAGAAAAATGGATTACTAAATCACATTTCCTCTGGTAAAGGGTATGTTGGTATACATTCTGCTGCTGACTCCTTTAGAGACTGTCCCGAATATCGTGCAATGGTTGGGGGCCATTTCATCACGCATCCACACTATCGGGAGTATCAAGTTAGTATTACGGATTCTGAGCATCCCATCACGGCAGATTTAGTCGAATTCAATGTAACTGATGAACAATATATACTTGACTACGATCATCGTGTCAATGTCCTTGCATCAGCTTTGCATAAAGGTTCAATGATGCCTGTTGTGTGGACAAAGAATTGGGGGCAGGGAAAAGTTTTCTACCTTGCACTAGGGCATGATAAGAAAGCCTGCCAACACGAAAATTTTGCCGTTTTATTGCAACGTGGTGCTCTATGGGCAGGTACCTTAGAAAACTAATCTTATTCCTAGTAATCAGTTATATATATAGGTACTTTATATCGTAAAAAAATGATTACCGATATACGGAGTCATGGTGACCACCAAATCATGCTTTTTCTCAATCATGAGCAATTTGGGGTTTTGCCAGCGGATTTTGTTTTCAAGTTTGGACTTCGTGTCGGCTTAAAGATCAGGCGTGATACCATCGTGAAACTCCTCCGGGCGGAGGAGATAATGCAAGCGAAAAATTTCGCCATACACCTATTGCAAGAAAAGGAGATCTATACCAAGCCAGAGTTATTGGCAGTGTTAAGTCGAGAAGGCTTCAGTCGAGAAGGAATCAACACTTCTATAGAGGATTTGGAAAAAGCTGGTTTTATAAAAGATAAAACCTTTGCGCAAAATTGGATTCGACGTCGCGAAAAATCCAATCCTCGTGGGAAAGAAATGCTAAAACTGGAGTTGGCAGACAAGGGAGTCGCTTTATCAACCATTGATCAGGTACTATCTGACATAGACCCTAATAGGGAATTGGACACTGCGCTCCGGCTAGCAGAGAAGCAGGTTAAACGCTACAAATCACTCCAACCACACGTTGCAAAACGTCGGTTACATGGTTTTCTCGCGCGAAGAGGATTCAGTTATAACACAGTGGGACAAGTGATGCAAAAAATCCTTTCAAAATTGATTTGACCCATTTTACTGAATACTGAAAGGACGAGAAATATCGATATGACCAGCTATGGATTTAATCTCTTGACCTCCTTCAATCAAAATATGTACTTGCTCAATGCGATCCGGAAAATTGGCTTGAACCGTTTTCAATATTGAACTTATCGTTAGAAACTCAGCACGCGTCCCTCCAATATGTTTTTCGTATAGTTCACGCGAAAAATCAAGGTAGCAGGTGTACCCATCGGTATAAGCTTCATATAACCTTGTTCCTTCTGGAATAGCAGTTTGAAACCCGTTCTTTGTTGCTTCAAGCAGAGCTTGGATGGCATCCTTCAAATTTTGGCTGCTACTGGCAGATCGATGGATTTCGACCTGTTTAGGAATCAGTCCGAATCCATCACGGTCCAAGACAAATATATCGATGGATTCTAGTGCCTTTTGATAATTTTGTTCAGAGTCTAGGTTTGATTGCAAAGTATCTATGTTTAGTCGTTGTTCTTCGTATCCTTTCGAATTCAGGTTAGTGAAGATAATAAGAATAAAAATAGTTGTTGCCGTTATACTAATGGTAAAGATACCGATTAGCTTCCAGCTCATTGAACTTCCGCTTCTGTGCTGCCTAGTTTGTTTTTGGTCATAAATATTTCTTGGTATCTCTCAATAGCCTGTAACAGAGCAACTGCTGCTTGGCTAAGGAACTGATTTGTTTTCAGTTTTTTCAAATCAAGAGGGTTAGAAAAATATCCAATTTCGACTAATACTGCGGGCATATAAATATTTCGGATCATATTTAGGGGAAGTTCAAATACCGAAACCTTTTGATCTAAAACATCTTCAAATTGGCGTTTCAGAACTGTAGCTAATTGACGGCTGCTATCTAAGAAATGATCTTGAGTTAAAGGTTTGAATAGCGAAGATTGATCGTTTGCGTTACCAATTTCATTAGGCTCCAAATCTATTTTTAACAAGTCACTTTTGGAATTATTGACATAAACTTCTAGACCTTTCTTTTTTGTAGAGAAACTCATGTTACAATGGACACTTATAAAAAGTTTGGCTTCTGTTTTTCGGTTAGAGAAACGAATTCGGTCTTTCGCATAAAGCGTCGTGTCGGAGTCGCGTGTGAGCAAGATCTTTATAGTTCTGTCCGATGCTTCCATTTGGATTCGTTTAGCTAACCGAAGAACCAAATCTTTTTCAAGAATACCATTTTGGTAACATCCCGTATCTTTCCCCCCATGGCCGAAGTCAATAATAGCTGTGAATTGATCGGCTCCGTTTTCAGTGAATCCTGAGATTTTCTCAATAACTTGCATCCGACGTAACGTTGTATTGTAGGATACATCAAATATGTAAATTTGCGGGACTAGTTGCGTGAAAAACTCTATTGGGAGAAACGGCTTACGTTTGATCAACAAGGGAGGATGGGGAAGGACTGCGCTTTCGTCACCTGACTCAATTTGGATTGAAGTTACATTGATACGGAAATGTATCTGCTTCTTCCCTAGAGTCAAGGTCAACTTTTTTGTCAAAGGAATGTATTTTTGGGTGAGATCGGGGTCAAAAACAAGACTCAAAACCTCCACTGGCAGATAAGTTGTACCTCTTTTCAGTACTGCATCTGTACGAATTATCTGCTTCCCATTTTCATCAACGATGTTAATGGATTGTGCTTGTCCAAAGTATAGGTCGCCAGTAAAGACGAGCAGCACCACAAGCAACTGGATAATCCGTATTGACATAAGTGTGACTATTCATCATCCGTTTCTTCTTCAGGTTCGGATGTCTCTTCTGTTACTAGCTCGCCTTCTTCACCTTCTTCAATTTCTTCATCTTCTTCAACTGGTTCGACTTCTACGATTGGTGGTACAACAGATACAATCTGAGCTTGTGGATCTTCGAGATTTTCGACTCCTTCATCCAAGGTAAGGTCTTCAATACGAATTGCGTCACCAATATCCATTTCACTAATATCAACTTGAATTTCTTCGGGAATAAGCAAAGGCAAACAACTAACTGACAATTGACGAAGCAGAAATGTCAGTACTCCACCTTCTTGAACACCAGTAGCTGAGCCTACTAATGTAATTGGTACTTGGGTTATAACTGGCTCATCTAAGGAAATTCGGATAAAGTCTGCATGAATTATGCTGCGCCTCACTGGATGTCTCTGCAATTCTTTGATGAGCACAGTTTCGGTACCATGCTCATCAATATTTAGATCAATGAGCATATTTTCTCCATTAGTCCGAAGAAATCTTCTGAAGGTGTGTTCGTTGATCTGAACAGAAATAGTATCCTGATTCCGACCGTACAATACGCCAGGAACTACCCCAGATCTTCTGAGATTACGGGTTGCTCCTTTTCCAAAAGCATTCCGCTTTTGTGCTACTAGTTCTATTTGTCTCATTAAATGAATTTCCTCGATTCGTTAAGCTTTCCTAGAAAACATGAAACTATAGTTTTACACTAGCCATGATTTTGTAAAACCGCATATCTGAATAAAAAGTATAAACTGGGCGGGTAGGATTCGAACCTACGAATGTCGGCTCCAAAGGCCGATGCCTTAGCCACTTGGCGACCGCCCATCAAGCAATCTTTAGCCCAAACGGGCTTGTGCGTGCGACAATACAGATTGGAAATTTATGTTTTAATACCTCAGAAGATTTGATAGCTTCTATATCATTAGACATGATCGCAAAAACTGTTGCACCACTCCCAGACATAAGAGACCCGTAACTTTCAGGCAAACAACCTAGCTCTTCCTTTAAAATTGAAATGGCTGGATAGGGCTGAAAAACTGAGCTCTCCAAGCAATTATACAATGACTGAGACACTCCTGACAAATTACCTTCTTCGACATATTTAGCACTAATTCTAACATCTCTGAGTTGGCGAGAGTGCCTTAAGTCTAAGCCTTGGTAAGCTGAAGCAGCCGAGATTTCCAGACCGGGGTTTACAAGTAGGATCGGAACATTTTCTAAAGGGGAAATTTTGGTTAAAACCTCTCCAGCCCCGTAACCAATCGCAGCTCCACCTGTAAGACAAAACGGCACATCTGCCCCTAATTTTACCCCCATCTTTTTTAAGTCTTCAATTCCCAAACCAACTTCAAAGAGTCGGTTCATTCCTTGCAGTACTGCTGCCGCATCTGCACTACCACCAGCTAATCCTGAAGCAATAGGAATGCGCTTCTTAATTTTAATATTGATCCCATTTCTGATAAGCATTTGTTGGGAAAATAAATCTGCCGCTTGATATGCGAGATTTCGTTTGTCCAATGGAACTCTAGCGTTGTTGCAATCAATTCGAATCCCTGCGTCACAACGTTTCCTAATCTCGATATCATCATGTAGCGTTAGCGAATGAAAGAGGGTTTCGATCTCATGGTATCCATCTTTCCGCTTCCTAATAACCTCAAGATGTAAATTAATTTTTGCATGCGCCTGAACATTTACAGAGTCGATGGCTCCACCTACTAACGACCACTAATCTGCTGGCATCTGCTCTGATGTACCTGCGAGCATTTCTTCCATTTCGTTTCTTCCATGCATTGCTTTTTCAGGAACTTCAATTGATCTGAAACGGGGAAGCCCAGTACCTGCAGGAATCAAATGTCCCATGATCACATTTTCTTTCAACCCTCTGAGATAGTCCTTTTTACCAATTGCCGATGCTTTAGTTAGGACAGCAGTTGTTTGTTGAAATGAAGCAGCGGATACGAAGCTTTCGGTCGAAAGAGCAGCTTTTGTAATACCTTGTAAGATAACTTTTGCGCTAGCTGGCTCGCCTCCCTCCTCCCTAGTTTTATTATTCATGGCATGGAAAATTGTTCTATCAATTTCTTCTTCTCCAAGAAATTCTGTATCACCTGGTTCTCCAATTTCAACCTTACCTAACATTTGCCGAATAACCGTTTCAATATGCTTGTCGTTAATCCGCTCTCCTTGTGAACGATATACTCTCTGAACCTCACTAACCAGATAATTCTGAACAGCCTCTTCCCCTTGAACAGCCAAAATATCGTGTGGATTAATTGGACCATCCGTCAATTGTTCACCAGATTTTACTTCTTCTCCCTCCTGAAAATGTAGATGCTTACCCACAGGAATTCGATAAGTCTCACTTTCAAGACCGGTCTCTGGGTTAATAATTTTCAGAACACGCATTCCTCGGCTAATCCCTTGAAGATGAATCTTTCCATCAATGGTAGCGATGAAAGCCGAGTCCCTTGGTTTTCGAGCTTCGAACAACTCCGTTACACGTGGGAGTCCACTTACAATATCACTACTTTTTGAAGCTTCAAAGGGAAGTCGTGCTAAAGTATCTCCTCTAACAACTGAATCCCCATCTTTTATAGTGGACATATGTGCTCCTGTTGGAAGGGGATAGTAACTCAGGCATTTACGAACTTTCATAATTTTAGTTGATTTTTTCCCAAGCCCAAGCCTATCTATCATCTCACTTTCTACATTCCCACGAGTGTCAAGAGCTTCTCTAAGCATGTTCTGTACCGATTCGTCAGTAAAAAGTTTAGCATACTTCTTGGCTTTAAAAAGAGTCGCAAGTAACGTTTCCTTCTGGGGGATTACATAGTCCATCAATTCCTCAGTGAGTGTCTCTCCCTTTTTGGCAAGAACAGTTTTGTTGTCATCTTTAAGGACTTTAGGTAAAGCGTCCCCAACTTTTAATTCTACCAATTTGTGAGCGAGAAGCTCAGCATATTTTTTGTCAGCAAAGAGCTTTTCAAGTATGGAAAGCTTGTCATCATCCCTATTTCCGTCATCTAACCCTTTCAATACTTGATCTAGTGACTTTTCATTTTCTGGATCCAGAATAGTGTTTGCTGAGACGATGATTCGGCCTTCTGTATTCACAAGGTCTTCTAGAACTAATGATCTTTTCAAAAACTGAATACTCGCAGCTTTATTCTCACCGATTGTTTCGCATTCGTCAAGATACTGTTTAGCGAGTTCAGGATTTCCTCCAATAGATATTGTATCTTTATTATGCAAACTTATTTCAGATACATTTTCAGAATGGATCAAGATTTCTGGGAGATCATCCTTATAATCACCAATCACTTGCTCCGACATACCACTGCTTTTGTCAACTTCCTGATTTACATTCTGTTCGACGTTCCAAAAGGAAGCGACTCCCTCATCTCGAGCGAATATAGGTTCATAAGGATCTGACTCAAAAAGCGGGTTGCCTTGTGATACCTCTTCCCCTTCTTCTACCAGCAAGCGTGCTCCTGTTGGTAGTTTTCGGCTCCACAGTTCACGTTTTGTTTTTTGATCAATGATCCGCAATTCTGCGTTTCGAGACATTACACTCTTTATTTCTTCAGTGTTATTCTGAGAAGCAACAGTTTCAATTCCTTCACTGAGCTGAACTTTCCCACTATTGTTGGCAAGAATTTTCGATTCGACTTCCCCACTTACCGTACCCCCAGTGTGGAAGGTACGCATTGTTAACTGTGTTCCTGGCTCACCAATTGATTGAGCAGCTATGATTCCAACAGCTTCTCCTATATCAACTGGTTTACCGTTCGAAAGATCTGCTCCGTAGCACTTTACGCAGATCCCAACTCCTCTGGCATCGCATGTTAGTGGGGAACGCACTTTTATTTCGGCAACAGCAGCTTGACGAATCAGATCTGATTCCGCGAGACTAATAATTTGTTCTCTACTAACGAGAGTTTCTCCTGTATCAGGATCTATAACTTCTTCAGCAGGATATCGTCCTACAACACGGTCTGACAATTCTTGGTTGTCATCCTCTCCACTATTCTTGACAACACCGTTAAGGGTTTCACAGTCATATACAGTAATCATGATATCCTGTGCTACATCAACTAGTTTCCTCGTTAAATATCCACTACTGGCAGTTTTGATAGCGGTATCAGCCAAACCTTTTCTTGCACCATGAGTAGAAATAAAGTATTCTAAAACAGACAAGCCTTCACGGAAACAGGATTCAATTGGATGTTCAATAATCTCCCCAGAAGGCTTAGCCATTAAACCACGTAGCCCACTGATTTGACGAATAGGTTCTCTCTTACTTCGTGCTCCGGAATTGGCCATAATATGAACCGGATTGAATCCTTCAATTTCACCGTCTTTTTCCAATTCCTCGAAAAGCGCGTCTTCCATACGACTAATTAAACCACGCCAGATATCAACTACCCTATTGTAACGTTCACCACCACTCATTAGACCCTTCTGGAAATCTGACTCAATCCGAGATACATCTTCCCAAGCGTCATCCAACATTTCTTTTTTTTGCTTAGGTACAACCAAATCCTGAATGCCAATTGAAATCCCAGACATGGTCGCATAATGGAATCCCAGCTCTTTAAGTTCATGTAGGAATCCAACCGTTCTGCGATTACCAAGCTCATAAAAGCAACGAGAGACGAGATCAGATAATTCACTGGCATGCATTTCTTCGTTAACGAATGGTACATTTCGACCGGTTTCAGCATCTTCAAAAAATAACTCATTTGGAACCACTTGATTGAATTTGATACGACCAACCGTGGTTAGAATGGCTGTGCCTTCTGCTTTTTCAGACAATGTCTCTTCTTCATTAAAATATAGATTCACGGATTCGTGGAGTTCGAGATCACCCTGTTCATGGGCAAAAACCGCTTCGTCTTGATCCCTGAAACTTCGTATCGGATGGCCGTTAGTTGAAGTAGGAACAACTTTCGTGAGGAAACTACATCCTAAAACAATATCGAGGTCAGGAACAGCAATGGGACGACCATGAGCAGGCTTTAATACGTTGCGGGAAGCCATCATCAGGAGCTTAGCTTCAATTTGTGCCTCCACGCTAAGTGGAAGATGTACAGCCATTTGATCTCCATCAAAATCAGCGTTAAAAGCCTTACAAACAAGAGGGTGAATTCGAATTGCGCGTCCCTCAACGAGTTGTGGTTCAAATGCTTGTATTCCTAGTCGGTGAAGTGTTGGTGCTCGGTTTAGCAGAACAGGGTGATCTTCAATAACCTCCTCCAGAACCTCCCATACTTTCGGAGACATGTGTTCTGTCATGTTCTTTGCTTTTTTGATTGTTTGGGCATAATTATGTTCCTGAAGCTTTCGGATGATGAACGGCTTGAATAGTTCAACAGCCATTTCTTTCGGAATTCCGCATTGATGTAACTGTAATTCAGGACCAACGACAATGACACTTCGCCCGGAATAATCTACACGCTTACCTAGGAGATTTTGACGGAAGCGCCCAACTTTTCCTTTCAACATATCAGAAAGTGATTTTAGTGGTCGCGTTCCAGGTCCACGTACAACTCGCCCATGCCGGCCATTGTCAATCAAAGCGTCTACCGCTTCCTGTAACATCCGTTTTTCATTCCGAATGATAACTTCAGGGGCGTGA
>JACLAC010011896.1_pt1 | contig 23024 bp, 29 predicted proteins | sample 8027881 | NCBI WGS metagenome assembly JACLAC01 (sample SAMN15725517, study PRJNA655200) | protist metagenome | isolation source: fluorescence activated cell sorting (FACS) single amplified genomes of... | place: Spain: Blaines Bay Microbial Observatory, Mediterranean Sea | collected 2016-01-19 | reverse complement strand
CTCTCTCCGGAAACAGGTAGTGCATGCCGTTCCCAAAGCCGCCCACGTCACTAGAAGCCGTCACTAGCTACTATAACGTCTCCTGCAGAAAGGTGGTCAGCACCGCCCGCGTCTTCCGACTCTCGTAAAACGGACTCACGTCCTCCATCACATACAGCCCGCCGGGCCTCAGGTAGCGGAGAAACAGGATCTTGAACGAGCGCAGGAGCGACCGTAAATCATGCAGCCCGTCGTCGATTATGAGGTCACTACTGGTACTCGCGCTGGAGGGGCGGGTACCAGTAGTGACCTCATCGGGGGGGTAGAGGTACTCCACGTGCACCGTCGTAGTAGGCCCTGCCGCGTCGCAGCCCCACGCCGGTGCCGCCGCGGTTGTTCTTGCTACCCATCCCCCAGTTGAGGTTCTTGTACGGCTCGATCTTGCTGCTGCACTTCTTGTTTAAGTCATCAGAAACCGTCTTCTCACTACCCTCGCACTCCTCCACCCCACCGAAGACCGTGTGCTCACTACCTGTATTGTCTACTACCAGTGCGTCACGTCCGTCAGGTTCGTCGCGTCCACCCGATAGGTATTAATATTACTACGCATTGAAGGGCATGCGCTCACTACAAAATAGGTGCGAAATTTTGGTAGAGCTCCGGGATCAAATCCAAACCCACTATCTTACTACGTGATGCCGCGCTGCGCGAAGTAGCGCTCCTGCGCGACGAGCGACTGGCCCATGCAGAGGCCGATCTGGAGCACGTCGATGCGCTTTTCGACTGGTGCGGCTGGATTGTGATTGTGCAATTGTGATTGTGATTGGGATTGTGCACGTGCAGCTGAATCCGATGAATCCGATGAATCCACGCGAGGCAGGCCTCACCGCTTATTATCTACTACCAGTCACGCCGTTTCCGGTCTATCAACTCCTTGAACAACTTCTCATACGGATAGCAGTGCCCGCCTCGGTGGCAGCCCTGGTCGCCGCCGTGGCACCAGGTTCACACCTTGTCCCTCCTCAGCAGCTAGAGGATATCGAACCTGAGCTTTTGGTCGTGCGGAAGAATCGGATTACCTGCCGCAGGAGTTTAGTTACCTGCCGCAGGATCCCTCTCAACGTACGTACCGAAGATGTCCAGCTGGAAGTCGTGCTAGACGGACTTCGGGACCTCGTAGACGTAGAGCAGGCGTTGGTAAGAGTCGGGTTTCTACCTCGCTTTGGGTAGAACGTCTGTTGTAGTTGTTACATGTGCTTCACGGTCACGATCCTGTGCTTCTCTTTCATCAGCCAGATAGTCAGCATTCAGATCTTCTTCGGCGTCATGGACGCAGCATCGCGCGTACAGTTTCTGCAGCGCGCGCAGCAGCACGCGGCGGAGAAACTCCATATTGACCGCACCCTCACCGTTCACCAGTTTCGCCTTTAGTTTCCCCGCCGCCGCCGAACTCGCCACCTTCGCGCCCAGACTCGGGTTTTCCCGTGAAAACAGCTCATCCAGGTCTTAGAACTTTAGACCGCTTTTCTCCAGCCAGGCGTCGCTAACTTCAAGTGTACGTGTAGTCGTAGACGTCGTCCCGTCCACGTACGCCAGCGAATACTCGCCGAGCGTTTCACAGCTGTAGAAGATGTGCTCCGGACACATCTTCGCTCTGAACTCCCGCTTGATTTGGCCCGCCGCCGGGAGGCCAAAGTGTCACCACTCGTAGTCTGTGCGCACTCCGCCCCGTCCGAAGCCGATGCTTCACCCTTCGTTCTAGGAGAGCTGCAGGAAGGGCGTTGACGTCAGCAGGTGCGGGTCCAGGTGCTTGTTCCGTGTGACGAGTTCACTACAGCGTGTTCGTGGTTGAGAACTCACTAATTCACCTTTTCACTAGTCCGCGTCCGCCCGGCTGATGCGCATTATCTGCGGCTTCGGCTTGTTGTCATTACGATTACTTTCAAAAATTTTCGATCATCTGCTCATGCGGCGGGCGAAAAAGCGCGTTGTGTACCAGGGGAAGCCACGCGAGTTTATTTACTATTTCCTTACTAGCCGCCTGCGTTATTAGTTACTACTTGCTGCCTCATGCCGTACCCATGTCGAAGCCTGGCAGGTTGCGCGGTCTCCTGTGGCTGACTTCGACTTCCCTCATGGTCATGTCACTCTCGCTCCCGCTCGTATGCACTGACGCATCACTCCCGCTCGTGTTCGCCGCAGCCCGAGCCAGGTCCAGCAGCGCCGCCAGCCCGTGGTCGCCCTCGTTAATCGGGAAGAACTCTCGCAGCTCTTCATACTCCACGGTCCTGTCCTTCGCCTTCAACCCCGCGTACCGTTCGTTACTACACAAACACTCTGTTACTATATCATGAGGCTCTAGTCCACGACGTTCGTGCTCTTGCCGAGATAGTCCAGGTGCTGCGGGCCGCCGCCGGAGGAGACGCCCTGCAGGCCGCCGCCAGAAGTGAAATCGTCGGAATCATTTGAATCATATGCATTGCCAGTAGAATCATTTGACTCATATGCCGCTTCAGCATCACTGCCATCCGCATTCAGGTTCTTCCCCATCAGCGACCGCCCCAGCTGCACGGAGGTGAGCCAGTTCTTTTGGAAGTACGCGTCGAATGCATCCACGGAACCGGAGGACGCACCATCATCATCATCGTCCAACGGACCAACGTACTTACCAAAGAACGCCGCCCATCAATTTCGGTTTTTCCACAGACTTCACGGCGTGTAGAGGTACTCATTCTCCAAAGAGAGTGATGTATAACCCTTCCGTCATATCTCGAACCCTCACTCCGGCATGGGCTACGGCACGAGCAGTTTCGTGACTGTGCCTTTGCTTCAGTCTTCCTCGATTACGATACTCTTCCTACTAGCTCCGCACGATGGCTTGCGGTTGCCCGTCCTGTGGGTTGTGCGTCCACATGGTGCCTGTCAGCTTTCTGCCTGGATCCCTTTTTCTTTCGAACCGTTTCCTACTACTACTCACTATTAAATTATCTTCTTCGTCCCCAGGATCTGCACCAGGTTCCACCAGAACTCACTAAACAGTGACCGGTGGTCAGGTGAAGAAGAAGTCTAATGGCTCGTAAATCAACAACTTCTCGACGTAAAATCTCAATAAAAGTGTGTCACTATCGCTCGAGTCAGAGCTGCTTCTGTTCTCTGTCGCCGCGGCTCTGCGGAGTCTTACTATTGCTCTTCTGCTCCTGCTTCTGTTTGTGTCTTACTGTTACTATTTACTACCTACTAAGTACTCAAAGTTATTATTCACTACTTAAGTACTCGCCGCATCGTGCCACCGTGCTTACTACCACAGACAAATTGAAAGGCTACTAGATAATCGCTTGAGGGCACTCGGGGGTCCACAGAAAAGCCTCGTGTAACGGCCCGTACCTGAAGTTAACATTCTGCGCGTGGTCGGCGGTGAGCGTGCTCTAGAAAGGGAACGCCTTCTAGACCACTTCGTCGCAGAACTCGTCGTAGCGTTTGTAGCGCACCTAGAACGGGAACGCCTGCTTGGTTGAATTCGTGTCATTTCCTTCATTTCCTCAGGCGGGATGTTCGGGCCCCGTCATCTTTTCCCAGCCACGGACTTTCTGTTTCCACCCCTCTAGATCATCATCTACATCAGCATCACCCTTATCATGGGCAGTAGAAGAGTCAGTACTATCATTGGCAGCATCACCTTCACCCTTATCATCAGCTTCAGCATTCCCCCCATGCCCATGCGCCTATCAACTGTCACTAGATCCCAGTCAACAGCTCGCCTAGTCTACTACTCGCTACTTAGCATGTCGTACACGAACGTCACCTCCCTGGAGAACTCCCGCTGGTGCATCCCGAGCCGCGTCTCCTGCACGCGCGTCGACGAACTACTACCTGACGCGTCCCCACGTGAGGTGCATCATGTCACTAACTACTACGGGTGCGTACCATAGTGCGTCTGTCCCGTGCGGTGGTCGAGCCACGCCGCGTCCAGCTCGCCCGCACGCGGGATCCACTTGTTACTAGACGGCCCTGTGGAGCGGGTGGCTGGCATTACTACCGAATCATCTACTCGCTGTCTACTGTTGAATTTGAATTTGAATTTTTCTCGCTGTCACTGGTTGAATTTGAATTTGAACTATCGCGACCCGGCAGCAGCACGTAGTTGAACGGGTCGTGTGGTAGCTTACTAGCTACTACGGAACAAACTCGCCTTTATTGTTCGTAAAACCGTCACTATGCCCTCCACATGTCACCAGGGTACTGGTCGTAGTAGTGGTTGATCGTCCACTTGAACGCCCAGTCCTGCAGGGCCCAGTCGTCGGCGACGCGCTCGACGAGGGATCACGTAGACTTGTACTTGTTCTAGTTCGCCTTGTTCGTCTTCATCTTCTTTTACATCCTCCTCGTCTTCATCTACTTTTACATCATATTGTAGTCGTACGCACGGTTCACCGACTCCTTGTACGAAAGCGGCTCGAAGTAGATGCCCTCAGGGCGGCCACGCGCGTGCCGAGCGTAAGAAGTGGACGAAGATGAGGCCGAAGAAGTGGACGACGAGGACGAAGAAGAAGAAGATGATCCACCGACCTGCTCGTTCTACATCTACATCTAGCTAGAAGTACCCGTACTTGCATGATCGTACTCGGACGCTGAACTACCCGTACTTGCACCCGTACTACTACAGACCGAGGCTACTACAAGTGTCACTCGATGAATCAGAGGCCGTTCCGCCGGAACGCGCTGCTGCAGATGGGGTGCTGCCCGGCGGAGTACACCTCGTGCTGGAGCCACGCGTAGGGCGTCCAGCACGAGGTGTACTCCGCCGGGCAGGACACGAGCGACGCCATATCCATTGCGGACATCTTATCCTAATTCTTGGACTGATTCCGATTCTTGAGATTGAGATTGAGTCTATCTCTATACGTAAAAGAAGTAAATGTACAAGGGATTGCGAATTGTAATTGATTTATTTTTATGTTGACGTTGAGGCTAAAGATGAAGAAGATACACCGAGACCACGTACTACTCAAGGTTGAAGATATTACTATTCTCTCAGAACCTATCACTCCGCATTCTTAACGAGCCCACTAAAATATACAATCACACTCATGACACGATGCAACGCCAACGGCGGCATAAATTTACTGGCACGCATATCAACATGCATGAAGAAGCACAGTTTCATTTTTTATGTATTTACAATTTAGACAATGACAGCATAAAATCATTAATGATGTCGTCATCATGTTTCGGTTCTGTTAAAAGAACGCTTTTAGTTCGCCAACAAATACCGGAATCGCCCAAATTATACTTCTTCTATCGATAACGTGTGCAACCAAAGCACTATGTACAACTATGTGAAAAAGTTTGAAAACTTCATCGTTTCTCTCTACGACTAGAACTGTATTACTTCTATCTCATTCTCTATCGTCAGGTGTGGCTTGTCTTTATGGTTAGTTATGGAGTACGATCAGAATCACAATGTCAATTTCAAATCAATCTTCAGCAGACACAAGACGTTGCGTTGTCCAAGAAACTGCATATTTGTAGTGTATAAGGCGCTATATCCAGACACTCACGATTACCTCACTGTAGTTTAGTTCACTTTTAGACTTAGAAGACATAGAAGATTCAATACGTAGCTGGCTTAAGTAAATTCTACTCGATGATCATATGATAACTCTACGTCTCACGGATGTAAGTACTCACTGATTAACTCACAGTTGACTGGAATATAGCGGCGGCTCAACAAAAACCTTTTTTTTTCGATCTCGTGAAATACAGGAAAAAGCTACTCACAAAGGCATCACGAATGCCCCAGGCATACATAGAAATTGGTAAAAAAATACTTTATGTTTAGATCAACTTGTTCTATTCTATCGACAACAACCTCCATCGAGGTGCAAACCTTAAACTTAATTAGTCCTCACTTCTATACTGTAGAAAGGCTGTATTACTATTGTATTACGATCCAATCCTACTTCAACCGACCGGTCTACTAATTCTATCTCGAACTCGAACTCGATATCCTTCTCTAGAGTCCTACTTCTCCATTCGCGCAGATTCTGATAGATACACTCCCCTCGCTTAATAAAAATACTCTAGTAGACCGCCGGCGACGCTAACGACCCAACTTTTCCTTTTCACCACAATTGCCATTCAACACAAGGTACAAGTACAAGAACAGATTTTTTCGTATGGACTAACACAAACTGTGATTGTCAACTACTTAGCTTAGACTACAGTACAACGACACCTACTCAAATGATTCTAAGACTACCAACATAGACTCAAACATAAGTACATATCCATGCCCAATCGCGTTCGCGAGAGGGCGTGCCAAACATTTTATCAGATGCTACTTCAAGATACAGAAAGTGGCGCAGTAGCACTACAGATACAGGTACTGGAAATGCTGCAGACTGCTGGAAGTGGAACTGGGCTAAAACTACTATACGTGTACTGCTGTAAGTTAGAGTGAAAGTGCAGACGCGCGGTGCAAGTGCGAATGCGATGCATACTAGTACATCATTGTGGTACCGGTAGTCATAGTCTTAGAACGATGGCAGGAAGTAAATTTTTATACGAATACGTTAATAATATAGCGTGACTTGGCTAGACTCTGGCTGGACTAAACGCAGAGGTGTTCTCGACGGTCAGGAAGATAAATCAAATAGTAGGAAAATCATGTACGGAACCGAATTTAACGAACTGCCATCTATGTACGACTTAAACAAATTACTTACTTCTACATAGGAATACGCATATTCAAACTCACAGCAACATCTGGCGAATACCGAGCTTAGCCTTTTACCTTCTTCTTCTTCTTACCGGCATTCTTCTTCGTGGTCTTGGCAGACTTCTTCGCAGACTGTTTCGCAGTCTTCTTCGCACAAGGATTCTTCGCGCCGGTCTTACCCCCTCTCTCCTCGACCTTACGCCCAGCCGTCGTCGCGTTCCTCGCTTACACCTCCATGCCAACCACAACATCACTGCAAGCAGCGTCCCCAGCACTACCATCCTGCGCACTCGCGTCACCCGCAGAGTCTGCTGACGCCATACCAAAGTTGTAGTTGACCTTCAGCGTGGCTTGCGCGTTACTGCGCATTACTGCGGCGCTCTGGTAGCCAGGAAACGGCTCGGCCTGCAGCTCCTGCACGCGCTTGCTGTTCGGCTTGTTCCTGGCGGAGCGCGCAGAAGAGAACGACGAGGTGTTGGTCTTGTTCACCTGCTTGCTCTCCTTGTTGAACTTGTCCTTGCTGTTTTTGCCCTTACTAGCCGTAGAGGTAGTGGTAGACGCTGTTTGTTTCACAGCTTTGTTCGCGTTCGCGTTCACCGAGGTGGAAGTGGAAGAAGATGAAGAATAAGCATTACTACTATTAGGTAGAACTAGAAGAAGATCCGATACTATGATGTCCGTACGTACATTACTACTACTATTTTTAAAGTCGAAAACACTTCCGGGTCCAAACGCGCCGCCGCCGCTGTTCGCCTACTTGTACCCCTTGCCGTTGCCTTTGATCACACCACTATTAACTTGAGAAAGAGAGTCACTTCACAGGTTGGACTTGTTGAAGATACTACCTGCACTGCCATTAAAAACGTTGTTCATGTTCTTGTTACTTAAACTGCCGCCCTTCGCACCACCGCCGTTCACACGCACACCACCACTTCTGTTCACTTACATGCCCCGCGTTCCCACCTGCCCATTCCTCTTCTGCTGAATCAGCCAGTCTCCCTGTCCAGCCTGGCCGTTCGCCGTAAAGGCCCCCGGCGTGGCTACGGTGGACCCCTGGGAGGACTGCGCGGGGCCCCGGCTGAAGATGCCACCGTAGTTGGTTTTCTGCTGCTGCGACTGCGACGAGCCCGGCCGCATCTGGTTCGCGCTCTGCTCGGGCGCGCGCTTCGCCTCGTGGAAAATCTCGTAGTCGATCTTGCCCAGGGTGAACAGGTGCGACTCGTCCTGGAAGCCACTGCCGGTGTTACTACCATTGTTCCCGTTGCCGTTGTTCTTCTGCCCGCTGCCGAACAGGCCGCTGTTCTTGATGCGGTTGTACAACCCACCAGTGTTGTTGCTCTGCTGGCTCAGGCTGCCCGTGTTGTTCGCGTTCCAGTCGTCGTTGTACTGACTGTCGTACGACGTGTTGCTGCCCACGCTGTAGCGACTGTTCTGCTGCTGCGACTGGGAGCCCGTGTGCTCGAACTGTGGCAGCGTCTGCAATTCACTGTGCATGTAGTAGTGCCGCGTCTCCCTCTCTCTGCCCGTATTAGGATCTCTTTCCCGCTTCAGCTCGCACCGGATGATGTTGCCGTTGTGCAGCTGGGAGGGAAAGGAGAACATCTTCTGCTCGGACGAGACCAGGAACTGCTGCTGCGGGCCGAGAATACTACCCGGTCTTGTTAACCTGTTCCAGGCGATAAACATGCGGGCCTGAAAGTGATTGAAATATTGAATTTTTGGAATATCGGTTCCAGGCGATGAACATGCGGGCCTGAAGTGATTAAAATATTGAATTTTGGTTCCAGGCGATGAACATGCGGGCCTGAAATATTGAAATTTTTGAATTTTTGAAAGATCGGTTCCAGGCGATGAACATGCGGGCCTGCGAAAGTGAAAGTGATTGTGACTGAAATATTGAACTTTTGAATTTTGACGTTGTTGGAAAAGGATAAGGATAAGGCTAAGGAGGCGGATACGGTTGCTCGAGGATCACCGAATTTTTTAATGTGCTAGACTCTGAAGAATTCGAGACCATTTATAAATTATTATAATGATTCATGAAGCGTGTTCTAGAAACAAGATGCAGAACAACATGACTATGACTATGGACTAAACAAAACAACTGAAACCCAAACCCACCGGCATCTTCACGTGCTTCATGCACCACAGCCCGATCAGCGTCCCCGTCCGTCCGAGGCCCGCCTTGCAGTGCACCGCGATCGCGCCCCCCGCGCCCTGGTGGTTGCCGAGACCGCTGCCGCCGTCCCCGCCGCTCAGCATGTTCGTCGCCTGGAACTTGCTCTCCACCAAGTCCAGAAACCGCTGGATGATGTCGTTCGAAGGCACAGACCCGTCGTTGAAGTACAGGTCCTCGTGGTGGATGCCCTGATTCAAAAACTTCTGGCGGTCGTAGGTGTTCTGCTTGTTCAGGCGCACGACGGTTTTCACGTTCCACTTCTTGAAGATGACCTGTGAGTGTCAAAGTGAATTCAATTTGTCCAAATTTAAATGTGTTTCACTTTCTTCATCTTCAGTAAACCTAAACAATAAGAATAAGAATAAATAGTGGTCGGTACCGGTAGGAAGATTTAAATTAGAAGTAGTTTTGTAGATGAAGTAAGAATACGCCAAAAAACTCACGCAGTAGTTTTCCGGCGTCCAGCAGAAAAATCCATCTCTATCACGCTGTGCAGGACTCGGCGAAGCGAAAGCCAGGAACTTGTGCGGAATGATCCAGTTGAGGTCGCCATTTTCCACCTGTTATTTGTGATAAATGAATAGAGTTAGACTTAGAGTGTTTAGTGAGAGTTCTCAACCTGGGGACTTGAATAGTTTAGTGATTCTGATTGTGAGAGAGAGTGAGAGTTATAGACAGATAGAGCAGGTACTAAAAATCAATCTAGATCTGAAGATAGAAGATGTAGCGTCAAGTAAGTAACTGAAGATAAAAGATAATCAGAATAATAACAATAAAGCAATAAGTACTTACTCCACCAAGGCAAGTATTATAACAATCACTATGAGTAACAACATGAGTATAACCCACCTTCTCGTAGTGCTCGTAAAACGTCGGGCAGAAGTGGTTCATGTCAAACCAGCCGAGCTTCAGCGCGCCTTCCAACGCCTGCAGGCAGTCCAGAATCGTGATCTCGTACAGCGACTGGCAGCTCGATGCGTCACGGTACGTGCGGAAAGAGTGCTCCAGGTGTTCGAAGGGGCGGAAGGCTTGCTCGGCGCCTGGAGTGTTGGTGTTGGTGTTGGATACGAAGTGTGGAATCGGACTGCGAGAGTTGTAGAATAATTTAGCGGGTATTGAATCTGAATAAAATAACAGGTAGTGGTAGAAGTAGAACGGTCATCCTCATCTCCCATGCACTATTTTTAATAATATTTCTTACAAAAATAATAAAAATGAGTAGTTGAATAAGAATTTAGGTAAACATCCCTTCGCACACCACGCAGTAGGCCGCCATAGGTAAACATCTCACTCATCCCTTCGCACACCACGCAGTAGGCCGCCATGATCCACGCGCTGTTCGTCCGGCGCATCAACTCGCTCCCGTTCGTCAAGTGAACGATCGTCCGCGGTTCACCGCTCCCGTTATGCTGCGAGCTGCCTCGCGCAGCAGCGTCCCGCTTCAGCAGCGTCTGCATCTGCCTGCAGTACCGGTACAGCACCGTGAGGTTGAGCGGGCCGAAGTCCTGCGCAAATCATTGGTAGGCGATGTCCAGGTCGGTCACAAACACCAGCTCGTTTTTGTCAGCGTAGACGGTGTGGAAGCCGTAGGTGTAGTCGTGCTGGAAGTACTGCAGGTGCTGGCCGGGGGCGTAGCTGGATCACGAACATGAACAAATACAAATTTTAAGCTGAAGGGCTTTGAAACTATATTGTTGAGTAGTTTATATAAATTTAAATACGTTTATAGTTGAAGTTGACTTTCATATTCATTCATTCACATTCTTGTCCTGTATTTACAAACTCATTGCAGTATGAAATTCACAATCAACACAATCTGAATCTACTTCAAACTTCTCAACAGAAGAAGTAAGTACTTTGTATTTATTGTCACTCACCGGAAGTCGCGCGGCTTGCTCGTGTCACACGTGCGGAACTGGCCTTGGGGAACCGCGCGCCAGACCAGGTTGTTCGTCAGCCACACCTCCTCTTTGGGGCCCGTGGCCAGCGTGTTGCCCACGGCGGCTGCGGAGTGAGACATGGTGACTGGATTTATTATACTATTCTTTAATATAAAAATAAATATTATTATCTCCTGAAAAAATAACCGAATACGGTCGATTTCCTAAATGGAATTAGTTCCTGACAACTATAGTGGCTTACAAAATGGAAACTGTATCTATTCGTAGCAGCAGTGGTGCCTAGACTCCCAAAATGAGAGAAGCGACCGATGAAAAATGTGTTTGAGTCTATCAATGTCTTGCTAGTTGCTAATCAGCTAAGCTCGCCTGTACCTGTAGATATTGATATTGTAGTCAGAGTATCTATTGATCTATATATCCAATAGTTTTGAATCACAATTTGTGTAGCGATACTAGTACGTGGTGCAGCAGAATGAGTTACTACTTGATGTACTTGTCGTCCAATTCCAAAATCGTTGTGTACAACACCGAGCTAAGATTAAAATAATAACACGATGTGTGACCGAAGTCTTAAAAACCTTGTGGTGTGAAAACCTTGTGTACCGACCTAGTCTAGTTCAGGAGTGCAGACAGGTAACGGCAGGCAATGGCGTAATAAGTCGTAATTAAGCGTCGCAAGTAGGTGAAAGTTCGCAAGAAACTGCCGAGAACCGTCGTGAGACAAGTAAGCGACAAATCTGTACAGGCCTATATTTGATATTTTTCGTGTACGAGTTACGATAATGAGAAGGACACCAATTGATATTCGTTAGGTTAATACAGTGGGTCGGGTTGTGGAACGTATGGATGTTTTGTTGTGATAAAATCAGGCGTGGAAAGTGATGGAGATTAGTTCGAGGTTAAGGTGTGGAGCGAAAGTTTTTTAATTTTTAATTTTGTGAAATTTGAGATAGCAGTGACAGTCAATCTCAATAGATATATGTTGACATAATTCAAAATAGATTATTGGATATTTTGACTTTGTCCCATTCTTTGAGTCCCATGAAAATTTATAATACGACGATTGACTCGACAAATTATACGTGACGCGCTTGACAAAGCCTAGATTGATACTCTCGGTGAAGTTCCCATACATTAAAAATCTATTTATTAATTGAATATGGATTGACAACCGCAACTCGTTGTAATAAAGATAATCCCAATGGCAATGACAATGACCAATGTTCATCACCAACTCGAAATATTTTGATAGTATCAATTCATCAATCAAATCATCACAGGAATTTACAAAGTGTTGATTCATTGACTCTTCTTTCATCAAACAACATATGCATCAGATTCAAAGAGTGTGTAGGAACATCTCCCTGCTCTCCAACTCACCCTGGTAGGCCAACCGTCTCTACTCGGCTCTTTAGCTTTACAACCTTTAGAAGCTTTAGCTTTACGCTAATTAATCGTGCGCTCCACCACTTTTTTTATCCTGCTCTTCTTAATCTTTCGCACCACCTCCACCTATCAACTCCTGCAACTCATCCTCATCAGCATTTGGGTCCCAGTGTCAGTCCGGACTCGGCTAGTCGTTTCTACTACCACTGCATGCGCACTTTCTCTCTTAATTCACTAGTCCACCCCCAGAAACTTGTCGTTTTTCGACCAGAACTTCGTCGCGTGCACCGAGTCTGAGTCGAACGACATCATGTGCAGCTTATTAGGATCTGACATGCTCTCAGCGTCTACCGGCACGATATTGCGTCTACTACTGCATCTCCAGGCTACTAGCGGGTCCAGTCTGACATGTTTCTCCTGGAGAATGTGTTGTACTGCGGGTTGAAGCCGTCTTTTCTCCGTGTGAACGGGTAGTTGTACTTTTGAAAGAAGTTCTCCAGCACGATCTTGTAGGCTTTATTTTTCAACTCACTAACTCAACCACAGGTACTCTTGCACCACTTTCTTGTCCAAAAACGGGTACCGTCCTTCCACGCCGTGCGTGCCTTATACTAATTCTTCCTTCATGAGAAAATCTCGTTGTGTTCCCAGAAAGAACGAGCGCCACGGAAATCAAAACGCCTTGCCGCTATTAGGAATTCTTGCACTTCCAACTACTAGTCACCCGGGTGGTTGAACCCTTCGCCCTCGGCATTGCAGTTACTAGTCCAGCTAGTGCTCACTAGGAATACAGTTTGTCGGGAAACACGCCATCAAACGACGAGTGCGGCGCGGCGGTGGGAATCGCCGCGTCTCACCCGCCGCGCTCGCGCTGCAGGCGGCGTGCGTCTATCACTTGCTCACTAGAGGTCGGATCCTCACCGCTTCTGCACCTTACTACACCCCGCTACTATCAGTCGACTGCCAGCTCCAGATCACTACCGGCTCCCCACGATGCCGTAATCACTAGAGTAGTTCGTCACTAGCCCTAACCGGACAAATAGATCAGTATGCCCCGGTACTTCACGTCCCGCAGGATCCAGCTCAGGCCGGGGCTCTAACCGTCTGTGTGCACGAAGGCGCCATGCGCGTCCTCGGTTTCGACTCGGTCACTACGGGTTGGTCACGACCTTGCGCCCGTTTTCGTATCCAACAGCTGCGTCGCTTTTCGTTTTCCACCCCGTCTGGTACTCGCCCCAGTTCTCGCCCCACACTTTATAGCCGAACCGCTCCGTGTTCTTCTTCAGAAAACGCTGCTCACTAGCGCAACCTTTGGGGGTCAAAGCTGATGAGGTTACTACTCACTAGTGGTTTTTTTAATAAGAGTAGCGCCTTTCAAGCACTCACACGTTCTCCCCGCCTCTGATAGAGTAGGCGCTACTAGGGCATGAAGTCGCGCTTCTCGATGTGGAAGTTCTGCTCGACACTGTTACTAGTACTGTTCGTCGTTCTCGAAGCTTCCGCTCTCGGACATGATTAACCGCTTGTCTTTCGGCGTGTACTTGGTGGTGTTCACGTTCTGCAGCTACAGCGCGATCGCGCCGCTGTCATAGCCTCATGATAGACCCAAGACGACGCCGTGCTGGGCGTAGCGCACTCTCTTCTCAACTCATTCCAGGAATCATCATTCCCAGTCTTCGGTAGTGGTTTTGTAGGTGAAGGTGGAGCGTTCGACGTAGTTTTCCTTCACTATCTCTGGCGCCTCTCCGATATTTTCGCTATTTAGTTTTAGAGCAGCAGCTGCTTCCCCGTCTTCGATCTGTGGCACAACACCAGCGCCAGCCGGGTATGCCACCTGTCCGTACGGCTTGTACTGCCGCAGGTCGAACTCAAACACGCTCGTTTGCTCTATCAACTCACTAGCTGTTCAAATTAAACTTCATTATCGTGTTCGGCGGCGCCTCGCGGATGTAGTCACTACCGTATGCCTAAGCGTAATAAGGCGCTCTTGTACGTGGCCACGTGCAGCTACGGGCCGCCCGCGTTTCTGTACCGGCCTCGTTCGTCACTGAACAGGCCGTGGTCGTTGTTGACGCAGAAGGAGTCGCGCTGCGGCGTGCGCACGACGCTGTAGCTGTCTGCCGTCGCGTTGCCTCCACAGCTCGTGGCGTGCAGCATGGAGTCGTCCGGCGACTCCAGCCGGCGCAGTCACGCCGCCTTCACCGCCTCATTAATCACTATTATTTGTCGGGGTTTCTCCTCTTGAAGTTCTCCATCTCGGTGTCGAGGACGCCCCCGATGTCGTCAAACCGTCTACTAGCCCAACCCCGTCACCGCGTAGTGCAGCGGCTTCGTCCGAAACACGTCCGTCTAGATGACGGCCTCCATGTTCTCGAAATCGTACACCTAAATGGCGAACTCCCCGTCCAGCACCTTACTAGAACTGCCAGCCCAGCTTCCGGTACAGCGGCAAGATGACTTCCCCGTCGCTCTTCTACTCCAGGTTGTCCTTCTCCCACTGGGCGCCCGCGTCCCAGTCCCGGCAGCCAGTGGGAGAAGGACAACCCTCACTAGCCGAAAGCCTCTCAGCCGAAAGCCTCCTCACTATTGTACAGCACGTCGTCTATCCCCCCAAAGTACTCATTAGTGCAGTTCTTTGAAGTTGTAGATCTCGCCGTTGAACACAGCGGTGTGCAGGTGGTTACTAAAAGCTCTAGTCGTTAGTGCGGTCGAAGACGTCGATCGCGGTCTCGCCATGGTAGTACTCATTTGAGTTGAGGTCTTCATTAGGGGTAGAGGGTGGCGTCGTGCTCGTCCTCGTCCTCGTCCTCGTCGTCATCGTTTTCCTCAAAGTCCAGCACGTCGTCATTTTCGTCCTCGTACAACTCTTCCTCGTCCATCTCATCCATCTCATTCTCATTCGCACCATCCAAAAAGCCCTCACTCCTAACCTCTTTCCCATCCCTGTAGCGACTCTCCTCGTTGTTCCACGCGATGCCACCCGCTTCTCATCCAGCCTTGTCATTGCGCAAGCCGGCTCGCGTCAGGCCACCATTATTATTCATGTCCATGTTGCTCTTCCCCAGAAACTCATAGTAGTTGTCACTCTCCACAAGAGTCCACTCGTGCTGGTCGATTTCCTCCCACAGCCCATTATCGTCATTACAACGCCTCGTCATCTACCTCCAGGTGTGTGCCGTCCTGTGTGACTTCGAATCCGCCCGGCTCCGCGAGTCGTTCATTACCTACTAAGCCACAACTTTCCCAACGCGTGTCTCTAGCGCGTCCGCGTAGTCCGTGAACAGCCGGTCGAACTCTTCGTCGGAGGCGGCGACGGCGTCTGACGAAGAGTTCGAGCGCTCACCACTCGGTGTTCACCTGCCCCCGCGCCGCCTCGTGCGTCTGCGTCTCTTGCTCACACCTCCAGCAGCCTCGCGTCTCTCCCGGCGTCTCGCCCTATGCTTCCTCTTACTACCATCACCACACTTTATTATCATGCGTCCCCGGCAAGGGCAGCGCGCACTCACTACTAGGGATAGTTCGTACATCCTCTACTAGCTATAGTATCACTGGTTACTAATACGTATGTCTAAACGCACTCGTAGGACTCATATCACCGATCTCGTAGTAGTATATGTCCGGGTGCTGTACCGCGTAGTGCTAGACTTCCAGCTGTTTCAAGTTTAGGTTACTAGTACGGTTGCAGGATGCGCTCTCCGGTCATGTGCAGCAAGTTGTGCACAAAGGAGTACCCTCCTATCCTCACGTGGTTCGTTGCGTCTGGCCCACGGAGGCGCATAAAGTGGTTTACGTACGTCAAATTTCTAACGACGTAGCCCGTGACGAGAAAGGAACAGGCGTCTACGCCGGGGATCAGCAGTGCGTCTGAGTTGTTGAGTGTGCTAGACACGCTAAGGTGTAAATGATGATGATGCATGAAAATGATCCCCAAGACAGGTAGCGAGAGGGCCATGAAGAAACTGCGAAGAGACAGCGATGACCTGAGCTTACATTTCGTGTGCGACATCTTATTTGTTTTTTTTGACTTCTTCTTATGGATTAATCCTCTCACTCAGACTCAACAGCAACACACTTCACAGATACTCTCGATAAACATTTTTAAACAATCACGTTCACAATTGTGAAGAATTCGTACGGTCTAGATACTGCGACTTGGATTCCCCCGACTGAATCAATTTCAATGCAATTTGCAGTGGTGTTGCTGCTGTCGTTGTGTTTCTTTTTATTAATTTAAGTATCCTCGTTATCTCATCAAATCAAATGATCACGCCGCATTTGGTCCCTTCCTAATCCGCCGATTCGGGTCTTTCGACCGTTCATTCCCGTAATTGTTCAAATCCTCCACGTCGCTGTTGAAGTAGTTTGCAATCGCGTGCCAGTACTGATCCCCAATCGTCCTCACGCGCGCACGGTACCGCCTCTGCCTTACCGGAGGGCCAGGCAGCGTGTCTCAGTTAGCGGCCGTATATTTATCAGGCACTGTCACGTCCGCCGTGCTCACGTTGGTTTTCCGATACTCAGGGTCCAGCGCGTCCTGAATTTCCTGTCAGCTGGGGAATTTGTTGTGCTTCCGCAGTGTGATGTACGTGCGGTTCGTGTGCCAACGCATGCCCGCCGAGTCTATGTGTATGTTGAGAGTGCCGTCTCAATTGTTCGCCGCAGGCCTTATGTTGAGAGTGCCTGTCACCTCTTTACCGTAGGTCAATTGCGGGCCAAAGGACTTGTGGCACAACATTCCATACTCGAAGTTGTAGAAAGTGCACGAGACAGGTCCGCGGAAGTTCTGCTGGATGGGCGGGTGCAAAACCTCTCTCTTTGTCTTTGCAGTGCTTGACTTTCAAGACTTTTCATCCGAGTTCTTAGAGTCAGATAACGCTCACGCTCACTCCCGCGCTCACGCTCACGCTCACTCGCGTTTGAACTGCCTCAGTCGCACCTTCTGGATCGTCCGCAGAATCGCACTCGCACAATGATCGTACAGCCACTCCTTCGTAAATCCCGGGAAGTGCAGCACCACGGGCCTGTGCCCTCCACCACCACCACTCACGTGGCCAGCACCACGGGCCATCCCGAACTCCCCGTGCCGCTCGTGGTTGCACAGGTTCATGATGTGCGCCTTCTCCAGCTCTCACTCACTAGGTCAACTATTTGCTCCGCTCGTTGCTGTACATGATGGCCATCGCCGTCTCGTCCTAGTATCACGCCACCTAGGCGTCCACTTCTCGCTGGAACGCGGCTCACTTATCGTTGTCTGACATAGTCATAGATCTGGTTTCGTCAAGTTAAGAAAAAGCCCGCGCGTCGTTGAACCAACGCATCGTGTAGTCGTGCAGCGTCAGGAAAAGATTACTAGTGCTCGTCCATCTTGATCTGGTAGTCTTCCTTCAGCTCGAACCGCGATCCGTCTGCGTTGCGCATCCCCAGGTGTCAGTTCTTGCGTCACAGCCGGCGGGTTTCTCTACTTTCGGCGTCATCAGTCTCAGTATCAGTCTCGCTACCGCCGTCGTCCAAACCAAGCATCTGTCTTCATCGACCTCCGAACGTCTTTGTCTACTCTCTCTCTCACGATCGGGATCACGATCACGTGTATCACCGATCCAACATGATCGAATTCACCACCACCTGATCACCCTTACTCTGCTCCAACTCAAAGGCTCTACTACTTCAGCGTGTCGAGGTGCTTTCTCACCTATCTACTACGTGCCCACGAATCAGCCGCCGTTGAAGTACGGGAACCACGGCGTGTGTGGGTCCGAAAATCATCTGATAGCTAGGTGCGTGGCATTATGTTTACCAGTCTAGTCACCTGCTCCTTCTCCTTCTCCCTTCTCCGACTCCGTGAACAGGAACTGCCGATTGTACTCTCAGCACATTTCGGGCCCCATCTGCAGGGACTTGCGCGAATACCTTCACCCCTCCATTCAGCCGCTCAGGATGCACTGCTTTTGACCCGTGTAGACCACTACGTCCTTCAGTTTACCGGCCCCTTCGCCCATGTGCTCGGCCAGAAACCGGTTGCGCAGCTCGCTGAGATCACTAGTGAAAAGCACGTCGAGACCGTCCACTTTCACCACCACGTCGTCTTCTTCGAATATAGATATGCTCTCTTCCTCTCGCCCCCCCACCTTCTCCTTCTCCTTCTTCTCCAGCAACTCACTCATCGTGTGGATCCACGCCTGGAACCGCGTGCCCGTGTGCGTGCCGCTTTGCACGCTACTACAACGTCGAACCTTTTTCAGTGGTCGGGTTACTAGCGAACGCCCTCACTATATTCATCAACTACTTCGCGTCCACCGCCCGCCCAGGCCCAGCACGATGAGGTACGGGAAGACGTTTCCTTGCTTTTCGTTTTCACTTTGAGTTCGACCGTTGTACGTGTACTCCGTGGGCCTAGACTCATCGTCACTACCCGATGGCGTACTCGGTGGTAGTAGCTGCGAGCGCGCACAGATTGACGTCCATGAAGTTCGTGTGGGACGTGACGAACATATTTCGCTTTGGAGTTGGACTATTTGAATTTGAATTTAATCATTCTCGTTCGCCTAATACCTTCTCGTCCTCGTGCCGCTTAATACCTCACACTCATTCGCCTATCCAGCCATCGGACCCACTTCCACCAGCAGCACTTGCTCAAAATCACTCGCCCTCACCGCGCACCTACGCCTATCTATTATCACCGTTCATCAGCATCACCTGCATATGCATTACCATTACTAGTTGCTTCGTTAGTTCTAAGTCAATCATATGCATTACTAATTCCTTCCGGACACAACCCACTGCTCCGGCGGCGCTTCACGCGACCCACCATACGCATCGATAAAGTCGTCGAGATCATAGAAAACGCCATCGCCGTGCGGTATAGAGGTGTCCCTGCGCCACTCCCTTCCGTCTTCGAACTTAACGTGATCCTGATCCTGATCAGTCTTGCCTCACTTTGTTGATCTGGATGACGTCGACTCTCTATCTCCCCTTCACTCTCGCGCAGTTGACCCTCCATTCCGAGCAGACTCCACCCACTGCTCCGGCGGCGCTTCACGCGACCCGCCATACGCATCGATGAACTCGTCCAGATCGTAGAAAGCGCCGTCTCCGTGCGGTATAGAGGTGTCCCTGCGCCACTCCCTTCCCTCTTCGAACTTGACATTCATGTTCACGGCGTCTCAAATCGAGCCTCTTCCACCACCATCAGCAGCACCAGCACCAGCACTCATTCCGGCGTATGCGTAGCCGTCGCCGGCGTCCCTGGGCGCAAATGCGGACTTAACCCGCACCTCACTGCGCTGAGTGAGCTCACTAGAGGTCTAATCACCGGCACTGGCTGCTCACCTCGCGAAACCCCGTGGGTCACAGGAACAGACCGCGACCGTCGTGTGCGTCGTTGTCTGTATCTAGGAGATCATCATTATGTCCTAACTCTTCCTAACTCTTCGACGCTTAGGCTTAGAACTCTTCCAACTCTTCCGGCCCGGCTGGCACGCGCTGGTAGCAGTTTCGCCGGAAACACGACCGTTTTAGGTACATCTTACTAGAAAGGATCCTCCTGATCCGTATCTAGCACCCGCAGAACTCTGCCGGATCCGTCAGGTGCGATTTCCCACACGTTCTGCGTGTCACTACCGAACGAGTTTATGTTCAGCGAGTCGCCAGTGGTCGCGGGTGCAGCGGACGCGGACGCGGTCATCGCGGACGTCAGGGCGGTGTATCATGAAATTGCATAGCCGGAGCGGCTAGGGCGACGCGGGCGGTGTACCGTATGAGGTCGTGACATCTTCTCACAGATTTGCTCTATACAGTATATCTATATACGAGTACGACTCAGAATCAAAATATATTATATAGATTAACTTCTCAAAAGCTAAACTTTAGGTTTTAGATGAGAAGAACGCTTTAAGCGCTAGCGCAATCCTACATACAAATAAAAACGCGTCTCTCAGTATCAAGTCAGTCCCACTATTCCCATTGGATAAGGCACGAATGGCAAGCACATGCACAATAATTTATATATTATAAACATCAAAATTATACCTCCTCCAAGTTCAACAACATATATCAAACAGTTCTACGTCAGTTCATTTAAACATCGACTCACTGCCTTCGCAGTTCTTTTCTCATGATCTTCGACCTAATATTCTTTCGCCTTCGTCTTTAATTTAAAAATGTTTGCGTTGTCGTTGTTATTGTTGCTCAGCTTAAGGTCGCTCGACCTTAAGCCTCGAGCTCCTCGAAAGTCTCGACCCAGCGCCATCGCCAGCTTAATCGTCATCTCGCCTGTCCAGTAGCTGTCCAGAATCATAAATGGCGTCACGATTGCTTGCATAAAGAGTTTCCAATTGCCGCCCAACTCTTCAACTCCTTCTTTTTCGTTTTCACCGTCTCCATTCTTATTTCCAAATCCCCACGCTCACTTCAACACGCCAAAAACGAAGGGAATGCGCACGCCCGCACTGATCGCGAGTCTGGCAGCCTTCAACAGGAAACCTAGTCTCCTGAATTGGGTCGTCTTGATATCTGAACCTGAAGCTCATTCCCTTTCTCGCCACAGTCCCTCCCTGATAGAGCACCACGCGATCATCTAGGAGAGAGCAGGATAGAACTCACTGAAGAGTAGCACGGTCGCAATATTGTGCAGCAGCGGGACGTGAGCGGGTAGCGCTGCTATCGAAGTTACCGCACTCGCCGTAGGTGCGGCACCAGTCTACGTTGACCCTCACACCAGCACACTACTGCTGCCTAGCACCGTGAGCAGATGGTGCGTCAAGTACCCAATGCCACCAGCCTGTGTAACGCCTTTCCAGTTGTTCGCTGTTTCACTACAGAATCGCGCCTATGTAGGCGCTCGATACCACACTACTAGTCCCCTGCAGCCGCTGGGAATCGCATCAGCGGATTCCTCCAGATTATGGGGTAGAGACGCGGGTTCCGGTTGTCCTTTTCGTTTTCGTTTTCAATTTCGTTTCCACCTCCGCGGAAGAACAGACGCCACGCGCACACACATCACAGGACCGTCGTCACCACCTTGCTGCACGTTTTGTCACTGACGTGTTTTCTCAGAGTCTTGAGCTTCTCCGGTGAGACCTAGTTTCACCCCGTGGCGAAGTCCGTGTATAGAATGTGCTCGAAGAGCCGCGGAATTAGTCGATATCAGGCGAAAGTGCCGGCGGCTGCGGAGAAGCCTGCGAGGGCGCAGTGCAGACGGGTTTGGGGATCCATGCTTTCGTTTTCGTTTTGTTCGCCGGAGTTCGACATTTTTTATTATTCTCGTTGGAGTTGATTCTATAGTTTGTCTCTCTTTCTCAAGCACAACACGTAGCGGCAGCACTATGTAAAGGTCTTATTTACACATAGGTTGACACACAGCTCTCTGCTCAGTTATTAATAATACATTTTTCAACATTGTATACTTTTGTTCCCAAGAAGTGTTTTTTTACGTTGCTTCGATGCGTTGAAGTGATGCGATTAAGATTATGAAGTAGTACTATGAGTACATTACCAAAAGCAGAGATTGAGCAAGTACAGTTATCAACAATTTCAAATAAATCAGACAAATAGACTGACATTTAAAGATTCCGACAGTTACGAGAACACCGTGATTCTACATCGATGACGAGCGCCCACGAGAACACCGTGATGCTCCACCGATGTTTAAGTTCATCTCCATCTTCCGACTTAACTTATTGTTATTCTAATTCAATCCTCTATTAAGTTTAAGCTTACAGCAGCTTCAATCCGCCCGTCACCGCGTCGATTCGCGCACCATCGTCTGGCCCGATCGCGAGCACCGTCTTGCTCCCTGCAGCGATCTGCGTTCGTCCCGCGTCTCGCACGATGTACGTCACCAGCGGTCCTTTCGTGTCGAAATCGGGTATGCCACCGTCCTCAGCCTCACCCTCCTCACCCTCGTCACCGCGCTTTATTTCCTGTCCTTCTCCTTCCGCCGCAGCCCTCTCCTGCTACAGCTTGATGTTCAGCGAATTGTCCTTGCACCGCCTACTACAATTCCATCATCTGCGCCTCGTCACTAGCACTGCAGCGCCACCTTCATCTGGCCGATGTGCTCCCACGCGTTCGTCGCGCTCTTCGTCCAGTCGCTCTACTGACTCCTGCCCCTGTAGCTGTACGTTTACCCGTCGCTCTCGTCGAGGCCGAGGCTACTACTTGTACGCGCCCAGCGTGGCGTGGCCGCACTGCGCCCCGATTTTGCCCTTACTACATACCGAGATCCTTCCGGACGACTAGGACCATCTTAGGTTGGCTCCTCATCTTACTAGTATGCTTTACTAGCCCGAGAGGACGCCTGCACCTGCACCGGCACCTGTACTGTTCGCTGCGGACGAAGTACTGTTCCCTCTCCAGCGCAGCAGCGGACGCAGCAACCCGGGAATGAACGACATTGCAACCAAAACGACCGCGCCCAGGACGAGGGAGACGAGGAGGCGCGCGAGAAAGGCTTCGGCCTGCTCAGAGAACACGTCGTTTGTTAAAACTAGAGCTTCCTGTTGGAGCTACGCCTATTCAGCGAGCGCTCTTTGCAGTACGGACCTAGCAAAGTTGGAGGTATCACTTGCGCTCGAAGACGACATCTTTTTGTTCTCAGTAACTCAATCTGTATCTCTTGAACTTGATAGTGCTCTCTTAAGCTCTGCTTTTTGAATTTATTCGTGTTTTTTTTTCGCGCTTAAGCACACCACAGAAGAGCAGGTGAATTGTTCTTTAAGTGGTAGTGGTGTGATTAAGATGAATAAATATGATTTTTCGCACATTATCTCTTACCCTTGCGGGACAAAAAGGAAACACTATTTTAACAAGAGCACGGCAAATGTGAATGAAAAACTCGAAAAGATACAACAGCAAGTGCAAGAGC
>JACLAC010003309.1_pt1 | contig 23024 bp, 16 predicted proteins | sample 8027881 | NCBI WGS metagenome assembly JACLAC01 (sample SAMN15725517, study PRJNA655200) | protist metagenome | isolation source: fluorescence activated cell sorting (FACS) single amplified genomes of... | place: Spain: Blaines Bay Microbial Observatory, Mediterranean Sea | collected 2016-01-19 | reverse complement strand
CGGACTACGCGCTGGTCGACAAGGACCAGAAGGAGCTCCTGCCCGGCGAGCAGAATATGCAGTACATCGTGGCGGCCGACGACATCTGCCGCCCGCACTCGCTGCACGCCCAAATGGAGCGGAACCTCGCGAAGAGAAAGAAGGCCGGGAACGACCGCTGGGCAGCCGCCAAGCGGAGCGACGCCGAGGGATTCGTCGGCGCCATCCCCGACCTGTCGCGCCCGGTGGAGTCGTTCCGGCCAGGCTGCTTCCCGCACCTCTCGTCCTCCGCGTCCCGCCTCCTCTCCGCTGACGACGACGAGGAGGCCCAGGTGCGGCGCGCGATGGCGGAGAGCCTCAAGGAGAGCAAACGGTCCCGTGGCTCGAGCGACGCCGCCGACGCCGCCGACGAGGTGGAGGAGGTCGAGGCGCTGACGGGCCGGCCGTCGGCCGCCGCCGCCCACGGCAAGCCGCGCGCGACGCCGCTCGGCCACTCGCAAAAGGGCAACACGCAGCCGCCGAGCACGTCCGACGGCGCCGCCTCCAATCGCCCGACGGCGAACGCGACGACGCCCGAGCGCGCCGACGCCTCGGCCGCCGCGCCGGCGCCGCGCCGCGGCACGCTCGAGGCGGCCTTCTCGCAGGCGTCGCCGAAGGACCCGCGCGGCCTCCCCAACCTCGGCAACACGTGCTACCTCAACTCACTCCTCCAATGCCTCCGCGCCGCCCCCGCGTTTGTCGCGCGGTGCGAAGAGCTTGGGCGCCTGCCCCTCGCCGCGCCCGCCGCCGCGCCCGCCGCCGCCGCGGGCGCGCCGAGCGCGGCGCACGACGTCGACGCCGAGAATGCGGGTGCACCGGCGGCGGAGGAGGAGGACGAGGTGACGGTGACCGGCGCGACGGCGCCGCCGTCGTCGGGCCGGTTCTCCGCGCAGCTGCTGCCGCTGCTGCGCCCTCCGCCCGACGGCGGCGTCGCCGCGCCGCTCCGCGCCTTCAAGAGCGTCCTCGGCCAGCGGCGCCCCGCCTTCCTCGGCCTCCAGCAGCACGACGCGCACGAGCTGCTGTGCGAGCTCTTCGACGGGTTGGACCAAGAGGCAAAGGCGACCGAGCGGCGCCGCGGCGGCGGCAAGGGGAAGGCGGCGGCGGCGGCGGCGGGGAAGCCGCCGACGGCGTCGCCCGTCGCGCGCGCGTTCGGCTTCGAGCTGCGCACCCAACTGAGCTGCGACGCGTGCGGCCACACCTCGACGCCCGCCGACGAGTCGTGCTCCCACCTCTCGCTCACGCTGCCGCCGCCCACCGCCGACGAGCGCCCGCCGCCGCCGCTGCCGCGGGCGCCGTTCGCCTCGCCCGCCTCGGGCAAGCACGACGATCCGCTCTCGTTCCCGGCGGACGACGACGCGCCGGCGGCGGCGGCGAAGATGCCGAAGCTGAGCAAGGGCGAGGAGAAGCTCAACCTGAGCATTCTCAAAAAGGCGGAGGCGGACGGGGTGGGCCCCGCCGAGCTCCAAGACCTCCGCGCGAGGCTGGACCTGCCGCCGCTGCCGAAGCCGCTGCCGGCGATCACCGCCGCCGCCGTCGCCGCCGCTGACAGCCTTTTCGACCCCCCCAAATCGCGGCGCCCCGCCGCGCCGCCACCACCGCCGCCGGCCGCCGTCGGCGCCTCGCCGGGCGCGGCGGTGCACTCGACGCCGCCGCCGCTCGGCCGCCGCAAATCGAGCATTTCGCGCCAGGCGGTCTGCTCGCCGTGCGCCAACAAGGGCGCGGGCGGGCTGATGGGCGACATGAACGCCGCCGCCTCGCCGTCGCCCAAGGCGCCGCCGCAGCACGTCGACCTGACGACCGATCTGACGACGCCGGACGGCAAGGACGGCGGATTTGACGATGTCGAGATGGCCCAGGCGCTCAAAGCGAGCCTCGCCGAGAATCCCGCGGCCGCCGCCGGCTCGTCGTCGAAGCCGTCGCCGGCGTCGGCGGCGCGGCCGGCGGGCGCGGGGCCGCTGTCGGTGCAGAGTCTCGTCGACGCCTTCCTGAGCAGCGAGCCCCGCGAGTGGCGCTGCGAGCGCTGCGCCGCCGCGCGCGGCGACGGCGACGGCGACGGCGCCGGCGACGGCGACGGCGCGGCGGCGGGCGGCGCCGACGCGGCGAAGCCGAACGCGACGGCGCGGCACTCGCTGCTGCGCCCGGCGCCGCCGCTGCTGCTGCTCCACCTCAAGCGGTTCGAGCACGCGGCGGGCGGCGCCCCCGCGCGGAAGCGTCGCACCATCGTTGAACTCGACGAGACCCTCGACCTCTCGGCGCACTTCCCGCCGCCGGCGGCGGCCAAGCCGGCCGCCAAGCGGCGCGGCGCCGCGTCCGCCGCCGCCGAGCCGCCGCCGCCGCCGCCGCCGCCGCCGCCGCCCGCGTACCACCTGCACGCCATCGTCACGCACCACGGCTATACCACGGGTCACGGCCACTACACCGCCGCCGTGCGCGAGGGCGACGAGTGGCGCGAGTACGACGACGAGAGCGCGAGCAAGCTCGACGCGCCGCCGACCGAGGACGACCGCCACACCAAGGGCGGCTACATCCTCATGTACAAGGTGAACGAGCCTTGAACGTCGGTGGGGCTAGCATGAACGATACGTGAGTGTGTGGAGAGTCGAGTAAAAAGCAGTACGTGCCACCCCCGGACGACTGACGAGCCGTCGGCGATTCCGATTTTGAGCTCCGAATCTCGCGGCGCTCACATGACGCGCGTCGGACACTCGAAGTACCATGCCGAACATGCGCCATCACCTCGCGCTCGGCGCGGCCTTCCGGCCGAGTCCGTTCGACTTCTCTGCCGCGCACGGCCGCAACCTGCAGGCCGGCTGCACGCCCAGCGCGGCGAACGACGCGTGCGGCCAGTGCGGCAAATCGTGCCACGACACGTGCCGTGAGCTCGAAGCGTGCGGTCAGGCGCTCTGCATTCGTATGTTCACGCACCACGAGATGGCGGCCGCGCCGAGCGCCGCGGCGTATTTCGCTGCAATCTACGGCGACATCTGCGCGAGCGACACCTGCAAGGCGGGAATGATCGCGGGCTACGAAGCAGAGGAGGACGCGCACTACACTGGCCACGAGTTTTCGAGTGGCGCCGACGACGACGACGATTACGATCCGCTGGTGCTACGGCTGTTCAAGCTCAAGTGCCGAGCGTACGACTTTTGCGGCGACAGCTACTTCTCCGACGTGTTCATACCACTCGTGTACGGCCGGCCCGAGCTCGACGCCCTCGGCTTTCCACGGCCGACCTCGGTTGCAACGATGCGAGCGGCCATCGCCGACTACCCAGCGACGGTGTGCGGCGGCGATGGCTGCCGATCGGTGATGGACGATTTCGTCGATATGATGAACGAGAGCGGCGGCTACGGATACGAGTCGGCCACTTCGGTCTGCGAAGCGATCCCGCCATCGCCGCCGCCTCCGCCGACGAACCCGTTGCTCACCGGCGACCTCTCCGCCACCGACATGGCGGGCGACCAAACCGTCATCGCCGTCGTCGCACCCATTGTCGGTGCCCTCCTCTGCCTCAACCTCCTCTTCGTCATCGGTGTGCTCCTGCTGCACAAGAGGAAGCGGGCCGTCGGGTTCGCATAGTCGTTAGACACTAATAGACGATGGATTACGTTCACACACTACTTGAGGCCGCGCTCGTCGAGGAGCGCGGTGGCGCGGCCGAGCGCCGGCGAGAAGTTCTCGAGGAGCTGGCGCATCTGCTCGACGGCGGCGTCCTCGGGCTGGCCGAGCTTGGCGCAGAAGTCGGCGCGCGTGCTCGCCGCGCGCGTGCCCGCGTTGACGCCGGCGCGCACCATCTGCTGCGTCACCCACGGGTGGTGCGCCTTGAGCGCGCCGTCGTAGCCGTGCATGATCGAGACGGCGGTCGGCTGCTCCGGGTGCTCCATGATCTCGCGGAGCATCCCTTCGATGAGCCGCAGGAAGCGGGTGAGCCAGACCAACGCGCACGGCGCCGAGCCGCCGGTGGCGACGGCCGCCTCCGGCGAGTCGTACTCGCCGAGCTCGGCGTCGAGGAGCTGCTCGAGCGTCGGCGCCGCCGCCGCGTGCGCCTTCGCCTTGGCGCTCAACCCGTCGGCGTTTCCCTTGATGTCCGCCTTGACGAACGCCACCACGCTACCGAGCGGGTCGAAGATCGTCGATGTAGCGTACGCCGCGTCGAGGAAGGCGGCGCACGGCTCGCCGTCCTTGCTCGGCTTGACGCCCTTCCACGCGGTGACGATCGGCCCGAGCACGCCCGAGCCGCCGCCGCCCTCCACCAGCGACGCCGACGCCGCCCGCTCCCGCTCCGCCGTCGGCGCGGTGTGGGAGCGGGCGCCGACGATCGCGCCGAGGACGCCCGAGCCCTTGCGCGGCGTCGACGCCTCGCGCCGCGGCGTCGACTCGCGGCTCGCCTCGTTGAAGAAGAGGCTCGCATCGCGGAGGAGCGCGGGCAGCAGCACGACGAGCGACGCGAAGCGCTCGGCGTCGCGCGCAGCGTCGCCCCACACGAGGCTCCGCGTGTTCGCCGCGTGCCACGCCGCGTGCAGCGCGAGCGCGTCGAGGCCCTCGGCGAGCGCCGTGCCGACGAGCGCCTCGAGCTCCGAGCGCGCCGTGCGCGCGCGCAGCCGGTCGCGCGCCGCGTCGAAGAGCAAGAGGCGCCGCGTGTTGATCGCCGTCCAGCCGTGGTGCTCGGCCAGCGCCTGCAGCGCCGCGACGACCGCCTCGGGCAGCAGCGCGCGCAGCGCCGTCGCGTCCTCGGCCGCCTGCTCGGCGTCGGCCGCCGCCGCGCTGAAGAGGAGGCTCCGCGAATTGGCTGCGTGCCACGAAGTGTGCGCGCAGAGGTCGGCGATCCGCTGGGTGGCGAGGTGGACGTCGAGCTTCTTGTCTTTGCGTCGAGCGGCATTCTCGCGCACCGTGTCGCCGAGGAGCGAGAGCAGGTTCGAGCCGGCGCGCGGGGTGAGGATGTTGGTCGGCATGGGCGTCGGCAGATGTCGCGCTGCGCAATTGTGTGAGCCGAATGCGGCTCCGCGAAGGCGAGCCGCCGCGTGAAGTGCAGTGAAGAGCGCCGCCGTGCGCCGAGGCGCGCGGCTCGCGACGCGGCGCACACAGCTGTGAACGCCGAGGTGTGAACAGGATGCGCGACGCGCGCTCGCGCGCTAAAACCTAGGCTGATAAGTCGCACGGCAGCCACCCGCCACACTCCGCCGCCCCGCACTCGCACGGCGTCCTCGCTCCCGGCGCCGCGCCGCCGCCGGCGCCGCTGTCGCCGTACGAAATCGTCAATTCCTCCGACGCCGGCACGTCGCGCGACGCGAAGAGCGCGATGCGCGGCACGAGCGACGCGACGCGCACCAAGTGCACCGCGAGGTTCGGGTCGCAGCTGTGGTTGGCGAAGCGGCCGACGTTGCCCGTGTGCGTCGGGTCGATGATCGTGCGCCACGTTCCCGCGCGCGAGTGCTCGCGCACGACGAAAATGTAGTTGGGCACGGCGCGCCGCTGCCGCCGCGCCGCCTCGGCCGAGCTGAGGAGCTCGCCCGCGTACTCGCACACAAACTCGCCGCGCCCGAGGGCGCGGCGACAGCGCAGGCCCCAGCCGCGTCTTGACGTCTTGAAGACCTCGAGCGGCGCCCGCACGCCGCGGCCGACCACAAAGCACGCGCAGCCGGCGTCGCCGCATTCGACGATCGGGTGCGGCGCCGACGCCTTCAGCCGGCCGTCGGCGTACGGCGCGGCGCACGCGACGGCGGCGACGGCGTCGGCGATGCGCGCCGCCATCGCGGCGTCGCACACGCAGCACTTGGTGTACGCGACGGTCGGGTGCGGCTCCTCGTCGACGTCGTTGACCACGCGCACAGGAATGGCTTCCTGCCCGTCGCTGAGGTCGCGTCGTTTTGCACGGCGCGCCAAGAGCACGGCGCGGATCGCCGGGTGCAGCGACTTTGCGGATCGCCAGAGGGCGTCGAGTGCGCTCTGCGAGAGATGTGGCAGCGCGAGGCGGATGAGGTTCTCCATCGACGCCGCAAAAATCGCCACTTCACACTCGCGCTTTTCACACCTCGACAAAATCTGGCAAAATCTCCCTCTGCGCCGACGATGGTGCTGAAATCGTCAGGCTCTCTCGCGCTATTCATCGAGCCGCCAGGTGCCGGCCGCTGGGGCCCGATGACCCCTGAGTCGATTTCGGCTGAGCTCGGCGGCGCTGGATGGGTCCTCTCCGACTTCTCTGCGCCGCCGACCGCGCGAGTGCCAACAGTGCAGCTATTCCCAGACAGCGCCGGCACCGAGAGCGCGCTCCCGGGAATCGCCGGGAATCGCCGCCTGCTGCGCGTCACGGCTCCGGAGAATGCGCAGCCCGGCTTGAACTGGGCGCTCGGCTTCGACGCGGTCCGCGTCCTGGAGGCGCGCACCGCGAGCGGCGGCATCGATTGGCTCCTCTCGATCGACGACGACGACGAGGACGAGGAGGACCTCCGAGAGCGAATCTTGTGCGGCGTCAACGGCGAGTCGCTGCGGCGCGAGACGGCCTTCCACGAGGACGCTGCGCTGCGCCTGCTGAGCGTGAGCACCGAGGTGGCGCTCGCGCTGCCCGAGTCGTGCCGCGCGGCGCGGTGGGCCGGCGCGCTGCCGCAAAGCGCGGAGATCGTGTGGCGCGTGGGCGAGGGCCGAACGGAGCGCGGCTTCGCCGACGACGGCGAGCCGTTCTGGGTCGAGGCGGCGAGCGCGGCCGACGCCGTGAGCGCGGCGGCGGCGCTGCCGCCGGGCAGCCGCTGGGCGGCGCACGTGAAGAGCTTCACGCCGGTGAGCCGCGAGTGCGTCGGCCGGCTGCGCGACGCCGGCTGCGGCGGGCTCGCGGTGCGGTGGAGCGCGTGCGCCGCCGCCGTCCGCGCCGGCGCGCCGCAGAGCCAGAACGAGGGCGAGTGGGCGGCGGCGCTGCGCGAGTGGGCGGCGGAGAGCGGAATACGATGATTTTTTGGCGAGGTCACATCTCGCGACTCGCGCGTTCACACTTCACAGCTCGTCATTCACACCTCAGACCGCGCCAGCGCCGCGCGACGCGACGCAAACACGATGCGACTCTCCGTCGCCACCCGCGCCAAAATCGCACTCACGACTGCGATCGCGATCGCCGCCGCGTACTACGCGACTGCCGACCCGCCGCGCGCCTTCTACATCCTGCACCGCCACGCCGACGCGATCCGCGCGGTGCTGGCGGACGAGCTGCCGGAGACGGCGGACCCGCGGCGCGCGTCCATCTTGTGGGTCGACGGCGTCGGCGCGCGCGCGCTGCGCGGCGCGCCATCGCCGCCGTGGCAGCGGATCTCGCGCCTCGACGGCGTGACGGCGAACCAGACGGCGATTTGCAGCGCGCTCGCCGCCGCGGCGCTCGAACCCGCGTGCGCCGAGCTGCCGCCGCACGCCGACACGTGCGACGCGCTGGGCGCGCCTCCGACCTCGCTCGCGGCCGACGGCGCGTTTGCGGCGCAGCTCTTCGTGCTCGTCGCCGGCGTCGAGCCGCTCCGCGTCTTTGTTCACTCGGAGGGCGTTCGGTGGCGCGCGGCGGCCGTCGGAGACGACGACGACTGGTCGGCGCTGCCATTTGATGGGCTGTGGACGGAGTTGGCGAACGCGTCGGCCGCCGCCGCGCTGTGGCGCAGCCTCGAGGTCGCCGCCGCCGCCGCCGCGGTCGCCGCGCTGCCGCCGCGGCCGCGCCGCCCTGGACGGCCAAACCCCGCCGCCGCCGCCGCCGCCGCCGCCGCCGACGCGCCGCAACAGTGGTCGGGTGCGGCGCGGGCGAGCCGCCGCTGGCAGCTGATGCGAGCGACACTGCTGGTCGACGTGGCGGCGCTGCGGCCGCGGCTGCTCTCGCTCGAACCGGACGCGCCGCTGCCGCTGACGCCGACGATGCCGGTGCGCACGCCAAAAGTCTACCCACGCACCCGACCTCGCCCAAAAAGTCTACCTGCGCACCCGACCTCGCCCAAAAAGTCTAACCGCGAACCCGACCTGATAGGCGTGGCACGCTTCCCTCCTCCGTCGGGTCGCGTCGCATGCGCTCAACCTCACCGGCGCCGTCGCGCACCCGCGCCGCCGCGACACGTTCTCGCAGGTGCAGGCGCAGCTGCGAGAGGCGTTGGCGGTGCACAAGCCGCACCCGCGCCACAAGCGGCGCGTGCAGAAGAAGGAGAACAAAAAGGAGGCGCGGAGCAGCAAGGAGCACGGCGGTAAGAAGGGCCGCGAGCACACGCAGCAGCAGGAGCAGCCGCCGCCGCAGCGAGGGCAGAAGCCGCCGCCGTCGTGCGAGTTCTCCATCCGCGGCTCCGAGCGCGACGACGACGGAGGGTGGCGGCGGAGCTGCGCGTCGCGCGCCGAGATTGATGATCTCGCGGCGGTCGAGGCCGAGTACCAGTGGCGGCTCGGCTTCCGACGCGTCGTGCCTGGGCCCGCCGCCGAAGCCGCCGCCGCGCTCCGCGGCGACCGTCCCGCGTCGAAGGCGGGTGAGCTCCTGGGCGATTTTGATCGGATGTGGCCGAAGGAGGCGGACCCTGGAGCCTGGGACAGGATAGACGAGGATGGATAGCTCACGCGACGTACACGCACACACACGCTAGAGCTTGCGGCAGACGAGGCCCACCTTGGTGAGCGCGGCGATCGCCTCGGCGGCGCGCGCCGTGCCGGCGACGTGCGACGGCAGACAGAGCTGGAGCTCGTGGGCGGCGGCGGGCGTGGTGGCGTAGCCGCGCGCGGTGAGCGCGGCGGCGAACCGAGCCTCGACGAGCAGTTTCGACGCGCCTCCCTTGAAGAAGGCGGCGCGTGCGGCGGCGAGCCCGTGGGCGGTGAAGCCGGCGGGGTTGCCCAGGAGGGCGGCGAGGAAGTGGTCGACGACGGGCGAGGCCGACGGAAACACTCCCGGCTTCTGCTCGACCTCGACGAAGATGCCGTCGGTCGTCAGCCCGGTCGCCCACCGCTCCATCGAGTGCGCCGCCGCCGCCGGCAGGATCAGCGCATCGTACGCGCCATACGAGGTGCAGTACCGGAGCATCTCATCGTACATCTCGGCGGTCGCCTGCAGCTGCGTCGGCAGGAAGGAGAGCATCACGGTGTCGGCGCAGTTGGCGCCTGGAACGGTGGCGCCTGGCGCCGACTTTTCGCGGTCCACGGCTCTCCACACGTTGGACAGCGCGGGCAGCACGCATCGCGGCGCGCCGACGTTGAAGGCGCCGGTGGTCGAGCCGTACCAGCACGCGTCGGGGAGCAGCCGGCTGAACCTGCCGGTACCCGGCCCGAGCCGCGGCACATCCTTCTGCGCCCACTCGACGGTGGAGGTGCGAGCGATCGGCAGCAGCTCCGACGGCCGCACGCGCACCTCCGACTTCGCCCACGACATCACCGGGAAGGCGTTGAGCAGGCGGCGGACGAGCTCTCGATTCTGCACCTCCCAGAAGATGTCGCACCACGCGGCGTCGTAGATGTAGAAGACCTCCTCTACCAGCATCTGCACCAGGCGGTAGTCCGGCATCTCCTCGAGCGCGAGGACGTCGCGGTATCCGTACGAGAGCGTGATGTCGAGCGTGCGGCCCTGCTGCTGCTCGACGAAGTAGTCGTTGAGGTGGAGCGTGAAGGACTCGCCGGCCATGGCTGTTTTGAGAGGACTGCGGCTCTCTTGCTGTGCGAAGCGTGGCGTCGGCAAATCCGACAGCTGTGAATCGGGCGTTTGACAGCTGTGAACGTCATCACACCCTGGCCTCATTGAGCCTCAATATGCCTCCCGTCGTGCCCTCCTCATCGTCCTCCGACACCGGCAACCGCACCGTGCGCCTCTCCAACGGCGTCGAGATGCCGACCGTCGGCTTCGGCTGCGCGGGCTACGTGCGCAAGCCGGCGCTGCTCGAGGCGCTGGCGGCGGGCTACAGGCTGTTCGACACGGCGCAGGCGACGGAGTGGTACCTCGAGGACGAGCTGGGCGCGGCGCTCGCCGAGGCGCCGCACGTCAACCGCTCCGAGCTCTTCCTGACGTCGAAGCTCCACCCGCGCGACCTCGGCGAGCAGCCGACGCTCGACGCCTTCCCGCGCTCGCTAGCGCGGCTGCGCACGACGTACCTCGACGCCTTCCTGCTTCACTACCCGGCGTGCTTCGGCTCGCTCTGCGCGACGCCGCCGGCGGGCACGTGGCGCGAGTCGTGGCGCGCGCTCGAGGCGCTGTACGACCAGGGCCGGATCCGCGCGCTGGGCGTCTCCAACTTTGCGCCGTCGCAGCTGCGCGAGCTGCTCGAGTGGGCGCGCGTCGGGCCGCACCTCGTGCAGAGCTGGATGGACCCGCTCCACCAGGAGCGCGCGCTCCGCCGCCTCTGCGCCGCCCACGGCGTCCAGTTCCAGGCGTACTCGTCTCTGGGCACCCAGCACGCCGGCCGCACCGGCGGCGCCAACCCGGTGCTCAAGCACCCGGCGGTCGCCGCGCTCGCCGACGAGGCGGGGCGCGCGCCGGCGCAGGTGGTGCTGCGCTGGGCGCTGCAGCGCGGCGCCGCCGTCATCCCGCGCTCGACCAAGCCGCGCCACATCGCCGCCAACCGCGCGCTCCACGACTTTGCCCTCACCGAGGCGCAGCTGCGGGCGGTCGACGCGCTCGACGGCCAGGACCCGGTCGCCGTGCTCAGCGGGCTGCCGCCGCTCCCGTGCGCCGACGAGAACGCCGGCTGTCCCGCGTGGGCCGAGGCCGGCGAGTGCGAGGCCAACGCTGCGTTCATGCTGGTGAGCTGCCGCGGGAGCTGCAACGCGTGCGAGGCGAAGGTGGAGCTGTAGAGAGCGGATTTTAGCTACGCGAATTCGCGCCGCAATTTTTGGCCACGCCTGCCTACAACACGGAGAGTGCGTCATGACTCGGCCGCCGACTTCTCGCGCAGCTTGTAGAAGAAGGCGGCGAAGAGCGCCAGCACCAGCGCTGCGAGCCAGAATCCGGCTCCTTCGTCTTCGTGGAAGGTCTTGGTGCCGGTAGCGTCGGCAGCGTTCGCCATGGCGTCACGTGAGATTGTGTGAGCGCGTGTGCGTGTATTCGGACGCGAGTAGCTCGTCACAGCCGCCGCAGGAGCGCGCCGCGCAGCCGTGCGACAGCGACAGGATCAACTTCGTGGAGTCGAGGCGCGTCTCGCGAGCCGCGAGGTGCTTTGGCCCAAGCGCTTGGCCTTCCTCCGGCTCGTCGCCACCGCGCCGCTCGCCAATTTTGCTCGGTCCGCGCGTCGACTTTTTGCTGCGTCGACCATGAACAACTTCAAGTCGCGCGACGACAAGCGGCGGGAGCGCGAGCTCGAGGAGGCGCGGAAGGCGGGCACGATCCCGGCGGAGGTCGACGAGGACGGCAAGGAAGTGAACCCGCACATCCCGCAGTACATGTCGCAGGCGCCGTGGTACCTGAACCAGGAGGGGCCGGGGCTGAAGCACCAGAAGAACCTGAAGACGAAGATGCCCGTCGCCGGCGTCTCCGACTTCGTGCCGCGCGGGCAGAAGGCGGGGCCGGCGGCGACCAAGTTCCGCAAGGGCGCGTGCACCAACTGCGGCGCGATGACGCACAAGGCGCAGGACTGCGTCGAGCGGCCGCGGAAGAAGGGGGCGAAGTTCACGGGGAAGGGGATCCAGGCCGACGACGCGACGCTCGAGATGGCCTTCGACTACGCGGGGAAGCGCGACCACTGGGCGCAGTACGACGCGTCGCAGCACGCGAGCCTGCTGCAGACGTACGAGCAGGAGACCGAGCTGCGGCTGCAGGCGACGCAGCAGGAGAAGGCGGCGAAGCTCGCGGCGAAGGAGGAGCGGCGGCGGCAGAAGCGCGCGGCGAAGGAGAAGGCGCGGAGGGCGCGGGCGACCCCGAGGAGGAGACCGACACCGACACCGACGGCGAGGGCGACGACGACGAGGCGAAGGAGCGGAGCGCGAACATCGCGGTGGGCGAGAAGATGAACATGAACAAGAACGGCGGGATGAAGATGTCGGTGCGCAACCTCCGCATCCGCGAGGACACCGCCAAGTATTTGCTGAACCTCGACACCGAGAGCGCGTACTACGACCCGAAGACGCGGTCGATGCGCGAGAACCCAAACCCGGGCGGCGACCCGAACGAGGCGTCGTTCGCCGGCGACAACTTCGTCCGCGCGTCGGGCGACGCGAAGGCGCTGGCGCAGCTCCAGCTCTACCAATTGGACGCCCACGCCGCCGGGCAGAACGTCCACATGAACGCCGACCCGACGACGCTCGAGCTGATGAACAAGATCTTCCGAGAGAAGAAGGAGAAGTTGGCGGCGTCGAAGTCGAACAAGATCCTCGAGAAGTATGGCGGCGCCGAGCACATGGAGGCGCCGCCGAAGGAGCTGCTGTTGGCGCAGACCGAGTCGTACGTGGAGTACGACCGGAGCGGCGCCGTGGTGGCGGGGCAGGAGAAGGCGATCGCCAAGTCGAAGTACGTCGAGGACATCCTCACCCACAACCACACCGCCGTGTGGGGCTCCTTCTTCGACCGCGCCACCTTCCGATGGGGCTACGCCGACGACCACTCGACCATGCGCAACTCGTACTCGACGGGCGCCGCCGGCCTCCGCGCGCGCGCCGCCGCCGCCGCCGCGCTGACGGCGGGCAGCGCGCCCGACTCGCGCTCCGAGGCGGCGGCGGCGGCGCTGGCGGCGGCGGCGGCGGGCGGCGGCAGCAGCAGCGCCGACGCGGGCGGCGGAAGCAAGGCGCCGCCGACGAAGCAGCTGTACGGGCTGGCGGAGGATTTGGGCGAGCACGCGCTCGACGAGGCGAAGGTGAAGGCGGCGATCGCGCGCGAGAAGAAGCGCGGCGCCGAGGTCGAGCGCGACGACCGCAAGCGCAAGTACAACTCGGCGCAGGCCGACGACATGGGCGCCGAGGAGATGGAGGCGTACCACCGCACGAAGCTGCGCGCCGACGACCCGATGGCGAATTATCAGGACGGGGAGCTAACAGAGTGAGGTTACGGACCCGCGCGCAGCGAAACGCGACGGAGCTCGACGGGCCGCGGACCGCGCGGCATCACTTTCATGCGGGTAGCCGACGGCGCTTGATGAGCAGCGGCTGTTTGGATTCTCGAAACTCGCTGGAACCGACGGGCGGGTTGGTGGACGGAAGGTCGCTCGAGTGCTTGCAATTCGGATGGGGAAGGTCAAGGCGGCAAAGCGCAAGCTCGGCAAGCCCCAGGGGTTCGCGGCGCTCGACGCCAGCAACGCCCGCTCGCTCGAGCCGCTTAAACCGACTCACGCGCCCTCGCGCGGCGTGGTTTCCGCTCCCGCTGCGGGAACAGCGCCGGCGGCGACGCGCGCGGCGAGCGCGAAGCCCCTGACGGACCCGGAGGAGGTGTGGGAGATGGTGGAGGAGGACGACGACTGGATGCTCATCGAGCGCGCGCACGCGCGCACCTCCTGCTGGGACAATGTCGCCGCGGCGGTGCGCGCCCCGCCGCCGGAGGGCCTCGCCTCGCCGCCGGCGCGCGGCGCGGCGCGGCCGCAGACGAAGACGCCGTCGCCGGCGTCGTCGCGCGCGTCGTCGCGCATGGAGACCGACGAGGGCGAGGCGATGCTCTCGGGCCACAAGGATCCGTCGCGCCACGCGATCGGCAAGGGGTCGCGCTCGGCGCTGCAGGTGCGCGCCCGCCGCGACAAGGTCGAGAAGAAGGAGAGCGCGAAGCTCGCCGCGCAGGAGGCCCTCTAGGCCGCCGTCCCGCGCCCCTTCCACTCCCGAGCCCGGAGCGCCGCCCCCCGCCCGCACTCATTGCCCTCTCTCTCTCTCGTCTCCACACCCAATTGAAATGTGCCTGGGTCCAGGGTAGGCCAATGTAAACGGCATCTTCCGCGCGACGCCCTCCGCGGGCCAATGTACTCCGAACGGGGATTTTGGGCGCGCGCCTCCCGTCTGGCCAATGCAGAGGGCACCTCCCGGCCTCCCGCAAAATTTTCCGCCTGCGGCGCCAGTAGGAGGCTCGAAAATCGCCAAAATCGACACTTTCGGGGTCCGAAATCGCAAAATTTTCGCCTGCGGCGCGCTTACCGCCTCCGATCGCCAAAAATCAGAAATTCCGGGGACGAAATTGGTATTTTGGCGAGGCCTCCGCGCACGAATGCCCGATAATTCTGTATCAGGAAAACGATAGTGAGGGTTTCAAACCCCAAAAATTTTTCGCTGCGCGACCTCGCGCACGCGCTCGCAGGGCGCTCCGCGCCCTGCATTGCAATACCAAAAAATTTCACCGAATAAATTTTTTTCGGTGGGAGTCCTGACAGAGTCAAATGGCCAATGCAGAGCGACCTTTTTGAGGACTACCGCCCGGCCAATGTAGCACCCCCTTTCAGAATCCTACCCTGGGACCATGGAAATGTGTACACTTCCGATTGCCCCGTGACCCGTGACCGTCTTAGCGACATCGGATAATATTCCTGCTACATGCAACAACGTATGAGCGCATTCGCCTATCGCACCTGGAGGCACGCCGACTGGTCCTTGCCGGCGCCGATGGACGGGTCGACGGACGCCTCGACGGCGGTGAGGTCGTGGAGCACGGGCTTGCAGCCGTCGGCGCTGCCGCAGTACAGCATTCTCAGGTTGCAGTAGTTGGTCGAGAAGTCCTTGATCGAGTACACCTGCGACGCCGAGCAGCCGGAGAGCTCGCAGCCCGACGACGAGTCGGTGAACGCGAAGGCGAGGTGGTCGGTGTACGTGCCGGCGCCGCCGGTCGTCCGCGAGAGCTCGAGGTTGGTCGCGTTATTCGTGATGACGTACGAGCCGTTGTTGTGCGGGTCGTGCCACGTCGCGTACTGCCCGTTGACGCGCGCGATCATCTCCGCGCGCGCGTCGGCGCACGAGCCGGAGACCGTGGCGGAGATTTTGCAGGACGCGTGTACGAGCGCTGCCGACGAAGGACAGACGCTCCCGGCGTTGGAGAGGGCGAAAGCGATGAGAGGACCACCCATCATGAGGATGCAGCAGGCAGCCGACGCGAGGGTGCGCGGCGTGCAACGAGCGTGCACGGAGGCGCCGAGGCTGCGCGGAGGCGCCGTCTTTGCGCGCACCGAGGCGAAGCCGAGGAAGTTCTCGATCGGCGATCCATCGCGAGAGCTCAGACGAGCTGCACTCACACGCGGCTGCGGGCACAACAATACCTCCTCTCAGCCGCGCCGGAGCCTCCTTTCTGCAACTCGGAGCGCCTTGCGCAACTCGGACGGACCATGCAGTTCCTCCGCAAGAGCTCCGGCCGCTCGACGCCGCGCGCCGCGGCCGAGCGCAGCCGCAGCGGGCCGCTGCGGCAGAAGTCGGCCGCCACCTTCACCTGGAACGGCGAGCAGTCGCTCGGCTCGATGAACGCGCTGCCGACGGCGCCCACTCCTCCGCCGGCTGCAGGCAGCATGCAGGGACTCTTCGCGTCGGTCGTCACCGCCGCGGCGCGCGACAACAAGGCGACGGGCCACCTCGCCCGGCGCAACTCCTTCGGCGGAGCGGCGATGCGCACGCACGAGAGCGACCTGCCGAGGTTCCAGCGCGTGTTCTTCCTCCTCTTCAAGGAGTGGCTGCCGTGCCTCTTCCCGTTGGCGCTCGCGGCGACGCACATCTCTGCCTTCTGGGAACTCTTCAAGTGGGAGGACCAGCTCGTCTTCTTCGCGATCGCGCTGCTCTTCCAGATATGCCTCGCGCTCGCCGTCCGCCTCGCCCTCTTCCTCTGGTCAAAGTCGAACCCGAACACCGGGCTCTCGGCCAACAACACCACCTTCGTCGACTCGCAGGCACGCCACCGCCGCGCCACGCGCCGCCGCGCCGCCGCGTCACGCACCCCTTCCCGCACACACGAGCACGAACCCCGCGGCGTCTCTCTTTACCACCAGCCGCGGCTCCCGAAGTCCTACTCCGGGTCGCGGTCCAACATCATGGGAAGCCTCCCCGGCGATGAGAGCACCAGCGTTGCCGCACCCTCGCGCAATTCCAGCTTCCGCCCACACCCACACACCCTCGGCGGCGCGGCCGGCGCCGACTCTCGCCTGACCATCCTCGCCCAAGCCGACGACCTGGGAGAACTCACCCAAGGGAGACGCTCCGGGCTCCCGACGCACCAGTCCTCACGCTTCTCACGCTCGCAGATGGAGCAGCGCCTCACCGAATCGATGGACGCACGAGCGTCCCAGGAAGACTCCATTCTCGGCGACGGCGAGCGAAAGAGCCAGGGAGACACCGGCCGCGCCACGACGGAATCGCGATCGTCCGCAGGTCCGATGCCCGCAGTGCGCGTCACGACGATTGGCGGCGCGCCCGGCCGCGGCCCGCACGCGCGGTACGACCACCGCGGCGGCCGCCTCTCCTCTCGGCTCAACGTCCTCCCGCTCGTCCCTCGGCCCGTCCGTTCGTTCACCGAGCGCTGCACCGACCGTGCGAAGGCGCTCGAGCTGAAGGCGCGAGATCGCGTGTACCGCGCGCTGGTCCTCGTCTACCTCTCGCCGAGCTGGGCGGTGTCGTCGCTCCTCCGCACCTTCGTCTGGTGCGCGCTGTGGATCCTCGGCGTGTCGGCGGCGGGGGCGCGGATGTACCGCGAGACTCCCGACATCTGGTGGGGGTTCTACGACATCCCGCAGATCAACAAGACGATCGAGCAGGTCTTCCTCTGGTGCGTCTTCTTCGACTACTCTTTAATGTTGGTGATGGCGCCGCACAAACTGAGTCACGTGATCTCCGCGTCGAGCCTATTGGACCTGTTCACGATGCCGATCTTCGCATACATCTTAGAGTTCTTCTTCTACACGGCGGGCGTCAACCAGGACACGTGCCGCGCGCTGATGAACGGCACGATCGAGATCGACGACGACAACGGCGGGCAGTACGACTCGTACTTTGGGCAGCGGTGGCTCAACCAGTGCGGGCCCTTCGACCCCGACCCCAAGAACTTTCTGACGCAGTTCGGCTTCCTCCGCTTCCTCCGCCTCTACGGCACTCAGAAGACGATCGAACGGCTCGGCATCCTCTCGCAGACCCAGCTCGCCGTCTCTTCCCTCGTGCTCGCAATCCTCTCGCTCATGTGCACCTTCGCGTCGGCAATCTTCTGGTTGGACGCTCCCGTCAACGACGAGTTTGACGACGTCTTCGACTTCTTGTACTTTGCGGTCACCACGTTCACCACGGTGGGGTATGGCGACTACTCGCCCACCACGGTGGCGTCGCGCGTCGTCGTGATCGTCGGCATGAGCATCGGCATCGGATGGCTCCCCTCGCAGCTCTCGAACTTGTCGAATGCGATGGCGGCGCCGCGCACCACGCTGGGTTCGCTCCCCTCGGACGGCACGCCCTTTTTGCTCTTGGTCGGCGATGTGCTGCAGGAGCAGCTCACCCTCTTCCTCCGCACCCACTTCAACGGCCCGCACCACCGCGGCCACGTCGTCGTGCTGACGCCGCACCCGCCCGCCGCGTACGACCTGCCCGAGCTCTCGTCTGCGCAGCGGTCGCGCGTCACGCTGGTCCAGGGGGACATTCTCGACGTGGCGGCGATCCCGAAGCAGGTTGCGGGGATCAACCTCCGCCTCGCCCGTCGCGTCTTCATCTTCTCCAACCCCCGCGCGCCGAACATCGTCGACGAGGACCGCGCGACCACCGTCCGGTTGCTGTCGGTGGCGAAGCGCGTGCCGCCGTCGTGCATCCACGTGCAGTACAAGCTCTTCAACAATGTGTCGATCGCGCGCGACCTCGGCGTCCGCGAGGTCGTCTGCTTGAACCATCTGAAGATGCGGCTGCTCTCGCGCTCGTGCTGCGACTGCATGGGCGTGGTGACGCTCCTCTCGAACCTCGTCAACTCCGGACTCCAATTAAGGAAGGAGGTCGTGCAGATGAAGCTCACCAAGGCGGACAAGCGCGCGGCGCGGCGGATGGACGTCCACGAGATGACGCGCGCCCGCGAGGGCCGCGCGGGCCAGCCGCGGCGCAAGCGGAGCAAGGCGGTGCTCGGCAACTCGGGCGCGGCGCCCGCCCAGCACGCGGGCTCGTGGCAGCGCGAATACGCCGAAGGGGCCGACGAGGACATGGTGGTGCGTCCCCTGCCGCTCGGGCTCCACGGGATGCCGTTTTCGGCGGCGGCGGAGGTGGTGTTCGCGCGCACCGGCGCGCTGCTCATCGCGCTGCTCGACGTGTCGTCGTTCGCCGACCCGTTCCTCACGCCTTGGTCGATGGTGATCGAGATCCCCACCCATCACGGCGTGTGGATCGGATCGGCCTCGTCGCTGCGCACCACGTACGAAGCGTTCTCCCTCCCGCCGAAGCGCCTCGCCTTCCTCACGCCGTATGCCGAGGGAAGGGCGCGGCGGCGCACCTCGATCATCCGCCAAATGTCGGGCGGGCAGAACAAGTCGCCCGCGCTCGGGTCGGTCGAGGCGTCGGCGCCGAAGGCGGGGCCGCTCGGGCGGTCGGCCACCAAATCGACCTTTGGGCTCGGCGGCGCGGGGTCGGTGGCGGCGGCGCGCAAGATTCAGGGCTGGCTGCGCGGGCGGCACTCGCCGAATCTGTCGGAGAAGGAGGCGGCGCTGGGCACGTCGTTCGATCCGAGCGGCGAGGGGAGCGGCGGCATCGTCCTCGTGTTGGGCTGGCCGCGCAACCTCGCGCAGCTCGTCCGATCGCTCTCCCTCGCTGGGCTGCGCTGTCACGTGCTCGCGCCGTCGGAGGCGGGGCACACGAAGGCGTCGAAGATCACAAAGCTCAAGGGCGCCAAGTTTGTGCAGGGCTCGCCGCTGGTGCGGGATGATCTCAAGTCGGCGGGGATTGGCGACGCGGCGCTGCGCACCGTGCTCATCTTCAAGGAGGGACTCTTCAAGCGCGACGAGGATGGCGGCGGCGCGCAGGGCGGCGAGATGGGCGCGGGCTCGTCGTATGCCAAGGGCGGCGGCGCCACCGGCGGGCTGCACGACAACCGCGCCGAGGTGATGCGCGACCACCACTGCATGGTCGTCGCCGCCAAGGTGCGAGGGACGCTGGGCGACAGCGCGCGGACCGTCGAGCTCATCGTCGAGGTGTCATCGTACGCATCCTTCCTCCAGGTCGACCCTAGCTCGTGGTGGCCGCACAACCTGTCGTACATGGAAGCGTACCTGCTCGCGCCCGTCTACTCGTCTGGATGTGCGTACACCGACGCGCTGATGCTCCCGTTGATGTTGGGAGGCTTCAAGGAGGGTCTGATCTCTGTGGTCCAGCTGCTGCTAGAGACGCGCCACGACCTCCCGCAGCTGCTGCTCCGCCCGCTGCCGCCCGAGCTCGGCGCTCTCTGGTCGCGCAACTCGCCGCCCACCTACGCCCACCTCGTCCGCGCCTGCCTCGAGCGCCACTGGATGCCACTCGGATTGCTGCGCGCTCGCTCGGCAGACTACGAGACGGCGTTTGGCGGGCCTCGGCGCGAGTCGTTCGCCGACGACGCGGGCGGTCCCGGCGTCTTCGCCCACAAGACGTCGGGCTACGTGGTGACCAACCCGCCGGGCGACACGCCCCTCAACCTCTCCGATCGCGTCTTCGTCATCCTGCGCCCCAACGAACGGATCGCGGCGCCGCACCTGCAGTCGGGCGTCGGGCAGGCGGCGGCGGGCGAGGCGCCCGATCCCGAGGGCGGCGGCACGGGGGTGGACGCGATTCGTCTGGAGGAGGAGAGGGCGGCCGCCGCCGAGAAGGCCGAGGCGGAGCGGCGGGCGGCGGCGCGCGCCAGACTCCTCAAGCTGGGCAAGTCGGCCAACGACGTGCGCAAAGAGCTGTCCGTCACCGACGCCTTCGCGGCAGCGTCGAGCGGCTCGAGTGGGAACAACTCGCCGTACGCGCGCGGCGCGCTCACCGAGGCCTCCGGGCTCGGCGAGGGGTCGTCGCGCACGCCCCGCCGCAACTCGCTCTCGGTGCGGGGGTCGATGCGGCGGGAGGCGTCGACGCGGGCGGCGTACGACGAGGACGCAAACTCGGGATCTGACTTCTCCGACGCCGCCGAGAGGGTCTCGCCCGAGACCTCGAAGCCCGGGGACGACTAGAGGCGAAGCACCCGCCGTCTGTGCGTAGATGCGAGGCTACAGTAAAATCCGTGAAAAATTACGCACGCCCCCTCAGCCGTTGTCGCCCGGGTGCATGCCGCCCGCCTCGATCGATCCTCCGCTGCCGTCGAGGTCGAGCCCGCCGAAGAGCTCGGCGAGTTCCTCCGACCCGAACTCGTCGTCGACCTCGAGCAGCTCCGAGAAGGCCGCGGCGTCGCCGCCGACCGCGTCGCCCACCGCCGCCTGCTCCGCCTGCTCCGCCGCCGCGAGCAGCTCGTCGTTGATGCGTTGGAACGCCGCCGCGCCGCCGTCGCCGTCGAGCGAGGTGGGCGCGCCGCTCGGCGCGACGCCGCCGAGCGCGGCGGCGCCGGAGATGCCGGCGGCCGTCGGCGGCGGGTCCGCCGGCGCCGGCGCGCCCGCCGCCGCCGCCGCCGCCACCCCCGCGGGGTCCGCCGCCGCCGCCGCCGCCGATGCCTGCTCCGCCGCCGCCGCCGCTGCCGCCGCCGCCACCCCACCCACCGCCGGGAAGGCGAGGTCGTCGTCGATGCCGTCGCTAAGGCTGCCCGACGCGTCCGACTCGACCTCGATCTCCCGGATCGCCTGCATCACGTGCGAGAGCCGCTGCTTCTTGCGCCCCACCGCGTTCGTCATCAGGCTCTCGTCCTCGTCCTGCGTCTGCTGGTACGCCGCCTCCTTCGCGCGGCGCGCGACCATCAGCGTGATCTCGTACCGGTTCATCTCGTGCTCGTACCCCTTGTCGAGCACCGAGCACGACGTGTTGAGGTTCTCCATCCCCTCCTTGCCCCAGCCCTCGTACAGCAGCCCGTGCGACGCCATCCGGTTCTCGGCGCCCATCCGCGGCGGCAAAATTGCGCGGCGCGGTGCCCCGGGGTTGGAGGCGCGCCACCGCAGCGGCGCCGGCGCGGAGATGCCTAAACAGAGGTGGAGGAGCATGTCTACGCGCTCTGCCAGCCAACTCTATCGACCCTTGAGCGACGAGGTCGGGCCGACCTCACGAGATCGACGTGCACGCGACGTTCACGGCGCGGAATTCACAGCTGCAAAACGTCGACGGCGCCGACGCGCGGCGCCACGCCCGCGCTCACGCGAGCCTGCTGGCGATCCAGGTGGTGCGATCGGCACCTGAGTACCGCCCACCAATGGCTCGCATTATTGCCAAGCCGCGGCCCAAACCGCCGCCGCCCGCGCGCACGCGCCGCTCCGGCAAAGCACTGCTCGTCCGCGCCGCGGTGCTCGGCCTCGTCGCGGCGCTCGTCGGCGTGTGGACCCGCACGCGCGGCTCCTCTGGCGAGTCGCGCCGCGCCGCCGACTCGCTCGCGCTGCTGGCGGTGCTCGTAAAACACGGCGCGACGCACGTGCCGCTCGCCGTGGGACCGACCGCGTACGGCGGTCTCGGCATCAAAGTGTCCGCGCCGGTGGAAAAAGGCGCCGTCATCTTCTCGCTGCCGTCGTCGCTGATGGTCAAGGGCAGCGGCCAGGCGACGCTGCCGCTGGCGCTGGCGCGCGAGCGGCTCAATCCGACGTCGGAGCACATGGCCGCGTACCTTCGCACGCTGCCGGCCGAATGTCCGCCGTGCCTCGCGGCGCGGTCGGCGGCGGATTTGGCGCTGGCGAGCTCGACGCTCCACAAGTGGAAGGCGACACTGCTCGATTCGGAGCTCAAAGCGCTGCGCGACGCGCTCCCCGAGCTCAGCGACGCCGACCGTCGGTGGGCGACCTGCATGAAGATGAGCCGCGCGTTTGCCGGCATCGGCGACGGCCCCGTGCTGATGCCGTTCTTGGATCTGCTCAACCACGACGGCGAGACGCCGAGCAGCGTCGAGCGCGGGCGGTGGGTCGACCGCGACCAGGGCGTGTGGGTGGGCGAGGTGGTGGCGAAGCGCGACCTCCTACCCGGCGACGAGGTGACCTACGAGTATGTCGAGTCGCCTTCCCGCGCTCGGTTGTTGACGTCATTTGGGCACGAGATGGGCGCGCCGGACGCCAGCCTCGCCGCCGAGGGATTGCCAGACGGCGACGGCAGCGGCGACGCGATTGGGTGCCCGTCCGACGCGACGCCGCGTACCGAGCTCCGCCTCGACGGCAGCGGCAAACTGAGCGGCGCCGCGCTGCGCGCCGCCACAAAATGCGTGCGCCTCCGACTCTACTCGAAGGAAGAGGCGGCGTGGGCGCTGCGGTCGGGCCACTTTGACGCACCGACGTGGCTTGGCGCGCCGCCGAGCGTGCTCGAAAAAGACTCTCGCGTGGCGGCGAACACGGCGATGGGCTGCGCGCAAGCGCAGAGCGACGAGCAGCGTGCGGGCCAGCGCGGCCTCCTCGGCGCGGCGTCGGCCGACCTCGCGGCGGCGGTGGCGGCGGAGGGCGACGCGCTCGCGCAGTGCGCGGCGGGGCTGCGCGAGGCGCATTTTGAGATCGAGGCTCACCTCGAGCGGCGCGCCCCCGGATCATAAAGCTCGATATTTTATCCGCACACCATGGCACAAACGCGCGCCGTATAAATCCGCAGCGTCCCGCTGCGTCACGCGGCGACGGGGTCGGCGTGCGTCGCCATGTTCACGTCGATCATCTCGCACAAGTCCTTCGCGATCTGGTGGGTGGCGTCGGGCGCGGCGCACGCGAGCGCCGACGATTTCATCCGCGCGAGGAGCTCCGGGTCCTGGAGCCACGCGGACACGCGCTCGGCGATCTTCGAAGGGTCCTTCGAGTACTCGCCGAAGCCATTCTCGGTCACGTACGGCACGTTGCCCACCTCCTGCCCCGGCAGGTAGCTCGACAGCATCGTCGGCAGCCCGCGGATCGCAGCCTCGGCGATCGTCCCCGGCCCCGCCTTGGTGACGAGGCAGTCGGCGACCTCCATGAGTTCCGACATCTTCTTGACGAAGCCCATCACGTTCACCTCGACGCCGGGCCACTCGCCCGCCGCCGCGCGCTTCTGCAGCTTCTCTCGCAGCGCGGCGTTCTTGCCGCACACCGCGACCACCTGCACGT
>JACLAC010001200.1_pt1 | contig 23032 bp, 16 predicted proteins | sample 8027881 | NCBI WGS metagenome assembly JACLAC01 (sample SAMN15725517, study PRJNA655200) | protist metagenome | isolation source: fluorescence activated cell sorting (FACS) single amplified genomes of... | place: Spain: Blaines Bay Microbial Observatory, Mediterranean Sea | collected 2016-01-19 | reverse complement strand
AGAAGATGAGGTCATATCCCTTTTTAATCAAATCATAAAAGACTTTGGTCAAGTTGATGGGATCATAAACAATGCCGGGATCACACGAGATGGACTCATTGTTCGTAAGAAAAAGATTAAAGATGAAGTTGGTAACGTCACTGGTGAAGAAATTCAAAAGATGTCCTTACAAAATTGGCAATTAGTCATTGACGTAAACCTAACAGGAGTTTTTCTCTGCGCCCGTGAGTTCTTTGAAAAGCAACTTCAATTGGGTAGCAAGGGTGTTTGCATCAACATTTCCAGTATTTCAAGAAATGGGAATATGGGCCAGACTAACTACACAGCAACAAAAGCTGGTGTGGCTGCAATGACCGTGACATGGGCCAAGGAAATGGCTCAACATGGAGTACGTTGTGCTGCGATTGCCCCAGGTTACATCAACACAGAAATGGTTGCTACGATCCGTGAAGACTTGAAACAGAAAATTATTGATCAAGTGCCAATCCGTAGACTTGGTGAACCCGCAGAAATCGCAAGCACAGCTGTCTTCATCCTAGAAAATGATTACATCACAGGGAGGATTATTGAGGTTGATGGTGGATTAAGAATCTGATTTCCAGCAATAAAAAAGTTCTACACTCTCAACTAAGTCGATAGTGTGAAAATCAAGTATTACAGCTAAGCAACTAATTATAGGAGCTGTTCGATGGATACTCAAACTCAAGGGATCAACCAGGAAAGAATGCAGGAGTTTTTTGGAAGTATGATTTCCAAGATGAACGAGCAAGGCTCTGATGTGGATCCATTCGGAGCACTGACATCCCTAAAGCAAGTTGCCGAAGCTTGGGCGAAAAATCCGCAAGAACTGAATCAGTCCATACAGAATTGGAGTCAGAAGATCGGCGAAGTAAATATGAAAGTTTGGGAAGATTTCGTAAACAAATCCAAAGAATCTGTTGAGAAAGGGGAGTTTGGTAAGATTCCGAAACTGGAAGAGTTACCTCATTTCAGATGGATCCAGGAATACTACAAGATTTACGCTGAATTCCTCCAAGAAAGCATTCAGAAGACACCTAATGTCTCAGACCGGACGAAAGACAAGGCCAGGTTCTGGTCAGAACAAATGGTAAGTGCGATATCTCCAAACAATTACTTCTGGACCAATCCAGGAGCTATTCGTGAATTCATTGATACAGAAGGGAAAAGCCTAGTCAACGGATTTGAAAATTGGGTGAACGACTTCCAAGATCAAATGCCACAAATGGTAGACAAGTCACCTTTTGAAGTCGGTAAAAATTTGGCGAACACCCCTGGTAAGGTCGTTTATAGAAATGACCTAATGGAATTGATCCAGTATGAAGCTAAAACTGATCAAGTACACCAGACCCCAGTACTGATAACCCCACCCTGGATCAATAAGTTCTATATCCTTGACCTAAATGAAAAAAAGAGCTTTGTCCGGAATTTAGTGAATAATGGCTTCACAGTTTTCATGATTAGTTGGAAGAACCCAACGACAGAACTACGTAACACAAGTCTTGATGACTATATGTTGATGGGACCTGTTAAGGGAATGACCGTTGTCCAGGAAATCACTGGAGCAGAAAATATTCACGCCGTGGGGTACTGTATTGGAGGTTCTTTACTGGCAACGACTATGGGCTGGCTGAAAGGTCCACAGAAAAAGGTAAGGAATCTTTTTACAAGTTTCACACTACTGACTACTTTGGTAGATTTCTCAAAACCCGGAGATCTTGGGCTCTTCGTAGATGAAGACTCAATGAAATTTGTTGAGAAGATGATGGCTGAGAAAGGATACTTAGACGGCAAGCAGATGGGTACTACCTATCGCATGATGAAAGCAGATGGGCTAATTTGGAATTACGTGGTAAACAACTATCTTTACGGCAAAACTCCTCCTCCAATTGATATGCTCTTCTGGAATGAAGACTCTACAAGACTACCTGAAAAAGCTCACTCCTTTTACTTGCGAGAGTTCTACATCAACAACCATCTTTGCCAAGGCAAACTAGAATTGGCAGGTCAGAAGATCAACCTTGGTGCAATCAATCAACCGCTGTATTCAGTTGCGGCTGAAAAAGATCACATTACCCCATGGGATCAGGTATTTAAAACGGGACTCAATACAGGTGGGCAAGTACGTTTTGCCTTATCAACATCCGGGCACATCGCTGGAGTAGTTAATCCCCCTCTCAATCCTCCCAAACGAGCTTACTGGGCTGGACCTGTCACTGAAACCGATCAAGACCCAATGATTTGGCAGAAAAACATCCAACAAATTCCGGGAAGCTGGTGGCAAGATTGGATCCCTTGGCTGCAAGGTCAATGTGGTGATAAAGCAGATGTACCTACGATGGGCAGTAAAAAGTATAAGTCGCTTGAAGATGCCCCCGGTTCGTACGTAAAAGAGAAGTGATCTAATCATCATAGAGGACCAACTTCTTGGTTGAAATGGTCCCTGTGACTACTAACAAATGTTTTAGCTAATCAACCGTGCGCGTTCTTTCCAAAATTTTCATCATATTATTTCTAAATTCGGGGATAGTTCTCTCAAGTGATGAGGCCTCAGTATCTAATTTCCAAATGGATTTTCTCAAGCACTATCGCGAGGCTCATTACAACTTAAGACTGATTGATTTAGAATCTCAAATTAATGATAAACTTAAATTAGTTCAACAACCTGCGCGAAGTGCTATGGAAGCACTGGTCTCTTACAGTAAATTTGTAATGAATTTAGAGAGAAATATTGATGAGAAACACTATAAAGAATTTATTGAGAACCTAAATGTAGCGATTGAATCTCTGGAGGCTTTTTCAAGCCAAAAACCAAATAACATAAGTTCGAAGCTTAATCTTGGATTACTGTACGGGCTCAAAGGAGGTGTGGCACTAGGTTACAAAAAAGACTATTTTGATGCTTACAGATTTGGTGTTAAAGGAGTCCAGTTGCTTGATGAGGTTTATAAGAATAATCCACAACTTGTAGATTTAGAGTTAAGTAAGGGGATTCTCAAACTGATGATTGCTCAGTCGACATGGTATGTTCAATGGCTAGCTCCGCTAATTGTTGAATCTGGTTCAATTTCAGGAGGAATTAACCATTTAGATAAGGTGATTAAAGATGGTGAACATGTTTCAGATGAGGCATTACTGGCATATGTATTATTGTTGTGGGGAGAAGTTAATAAAGATTATCTAAGTAAATCTCTGTCAGCACTAGAAAAATTTACTGAAAATTACCCCGATAGTATCCAAATTTATATTGCACTTGCGAGAGGTTTTTGGCTAGCTCATGAATATGAGAAATCAAATTTCTATGCACTTAAAGGAATAATCAGAATTAAAAGACATAAAAGTGCTTTCATCCGTAAACATGGGATAATAACAAAGTCTTTTCTCCTATATTGGCATTATAGATATCTCATAGAAAAAAAAGAATGGCTCAAATTATTGCTGCAGACTGAAAAGAAGTCGGAATTACCGATTCAATCAACTTTCAAAGCTGTAGCTCTGTGGAATATGGGACAATACAAAAGTTCTAAAGAGTTGGCTGAAGAAACACTTATTAATCTTGAAAAAACAGAGTTAAAGATGCCGTTATTCATTGTACCATTCTTATTCGACCTCAAACCAACCCTTCAAAGCATACTTGAAGACAAAATCCTTGGAGGTGATTGAAATGAGCAAAGCTTCAGTTATTGTTGTAGGCGGAGGTATAGTTGGACTTGCAACAGCATGGCAGTGGGGTAAAGCTCATCCAAATGAATCTCTAATTTTACTGGAAAAAGAAAATTCTATTGCAAAACATCAAACAGGTCACAACTCCGGTGTTTTGCATTCTGGCATATATTATAAACCCGGTTCAATGAAGGCTGTTAATTGCCGACAAGGTAAGAAATTAATGGAGGAATTTTGTAAAGAAGAAGAAATTACCTACGAAATCTGCGGTAAAGTGATTGTTGCTACTAGAGAAGAAGAAATCCCAGCACTTGAACAAATTTTTTCCCGTGGTCAAGCGAATGAAGTAAATTGTGAAAAAATTGATCAGTTACAACTAAAAGAATTGGAACCCCATGTAAACGGGATTAGTGGAATTCATGTCCCAGAAGCAGGAATTGTTGATTACAGCGAGGTTTGCAATAAGTTGCAGAAAAAAATCCAGGAGCAAGGAAACCAGATTTTATGTTCTGCCAAGGTTCTGGCAATTCACCAATCAAGCTCTGAAATCATTCTTGAAACGACTGTTGGTGAAGTGAGAGGTAACTATCTCGTTAACTGTGCTGGGCTGTACTCTGATAAGTTAATGGGTCTGACTAGCCAAAAGACAGAGATGCAGATCGTTCCGTTTCGAGGGGAGTACTACTATGTCAAGCCAGAAAAAGAATACTTATGCAGCAATCTGGTTTATCCCGTCCCTGATCCAGAATTTCCTTTCCTAGGAGTCCACTTCACACGAATGATTCATGGGGGCTTGGAATGTGGTCCAAACGCCGTCTTAGCTTTTGCAAGAGAGGGCTACAAGCGGAGTGATTTGAACTTCCCTGAGCTTTTAGAAACTCTGAAATTTACTGGATTCCAAAAGCTCGCTTTAAAATACTGGCAGATGGGACTGGGTGAGATGTGGAGGTCCTGTTACAAGCCCGCATTCGTAAAGGCTCTACAGAGATTAATACCAGAAATCACCGCTGAAGATTTGATCACTGCCCCAGCTGGCGTACGTGCTCAGGCCGTTACTAAGGATGGTAGTCTGGTTGACGATTTTTTGATTAATGAAACAGAGAATATATTGAATATCTGCAACGCACCCTCACCGGCTGCAACGGCTTCACTTAACATCGGAAGGATTGTTTCGGAGAAACTTGCTACTCGTTTTGTATGATCAGCTAATCAATCGATTTGGCAACTCTTCGCTGATCTCTTCTTTCTGTTCCGTAGTGAAAAGAAGCCAGTTGGCAATCTCCTCAAGACTTCTTCGGCACCCCAAACAATGTGTCCTTACTGAATTTAACCTACAAACTCCACAGCAGGGAGAAAGTGACTTATCGCTCATTTAGGGATCGCAATCGCTGAGGCTTCATAGCAAATTTGATCTCCTCGGGTATATCGATTGACAGCCTGGGTTTGAATCACATAACTACTTCCACTCCCTAAAATCCCCCTTAGGTGATACTCTGCTGTTTTCTCAGCATCTTCCTTCGCATCTCTGTCATCGAGGGCACACGCATTCCCTGTTGAAATTACATTACTTCCACCCTGGTCTACCACTGCTCTGGCTGGATTGTATTGATTGCGGAATTTTTCAGCCACATCACCACATCCAGAAGCTAGTAGCCCGACGACTAAGATTTTTAAAATTTTTTTAGCGTACATAGGGACTATCCAACACGAAATCTAAATTACTGGTGCCCAGTGGAACCAGATCCTTTGATCTACCAATCAACTCACCCTCTGCAGCCTGAAATGGCTGACCATCTTTATCCGTTAAAATTCTGAGGGAATATGGCCCTACCAAGTCTGTAGTCCCCATAGCATTTGAGGGCCCAATCTGGAATTCCATGGGGAAAGAGGGTGACTCCACAAATTTGAATGCAACCGGTCTACCTTGTCTAGGATCAAATAACATGATGATCAACTTATCGGTAGGAGAAACTTGCTTCAATAAATCTGATGAAACTCGAACAATACCCTGAATGCTATCTTCAGGTTTGTCAGCTGGCTGTGATGATTTTAGAAGTTCTTGTGGGAAGGAATTAAATGGACGGTCTAACACATAGCTAAATGACTCAGTACCCAAAGAAAGTGGAGGTGTAAATGCTCCGATCAGTTCCCCAGGACTAGGCAAGTTCGGATCGCCATCCCTATCAGTGAAAATGAGCAAACGATAGGATCCTTGTAAACTTGCTTGAGGAACAGCATCAGACTGACCAATTGAAAATGTAATCGGCGGGAGAAAAGGGTTGATCATATGCTGAGCAACCGGAGTCAGCGTCTCTGGATCGAACAGGATCAGGTAGGCATTGTCTGTTTTGACAACTCCACCTGTAACATTGGGAGCTGTCTTGATAGTTCCACTTATAGATGTCTGAATGTGAGATTCATTCCGCGCAATTTCTTGCCAGAGAGCATATCCAATCAGGAGCACAATCCCAATTATAATACTAGAGTAAATGAGGACATTTCGTCCCTTCATGCGAGAACTTCTGCTTGTGGCGAAGTAGGAAGTGCAGATTCTCCCATCAGGTATTGATCAATGGATCGGGCCGCTTCCCGTCCTTCCCAAATTGCCCAAACTACCAGAGATGCCCCTCGTTTGGCATCACCTGCAGCAAAGACTCCTTCTTCCGATGTCTGGAACCGATTGTCTGCATGAATTGAGTACATTGGTTGTTGTCCATCATCCAACATCTCTAGTGTCTCACTTGCAGCTAGTAGATCCTTACTGCCTCGCATACTAATTTTCACACCCAAATCATTCACTAAACCCGAGACAGTTGGTCCAATGAATCCCATTGCCAGCAAAATCAGGTCAACATCAATCGTAAATTCTGTGCCTTCCAGGCGCTTCATTACGTTACGCCCGTCTTCTTGTTTCCACTCTACTCGAACAGCCTGCAGTCCTTTCACTGCACCGTTCTCATCACCAATTACTCTTTCAGTTAAAATGTTACCTCTACAATCTGGATCTACCTCCTCATGTACAGGCGTGGGGCGCGGCGGCATGTTGACAATTTCAAATTGATAGACCCGCCGGTCAGCACCTTGTCTGTTCAAATTCCCCAAGCAGTCTGCGGCAGTGAATCCTCCACCTAGAATTGCTACTCGTTTCCCTTGGGCTTGAACTGCATCTGGCTTAGGAGCATCGCCCGCTACAAATTGATTTCGTTGAGGCAAATATTCCATCGCATAGTGAATGCCTTGCAAATCCCTGCCTTCTGTCGTCAATTCTCTTTTTTGCTGAGCCCCAGTTGCCAAGAGAATTGCATCGTATTGTGAACGAAGATTTTGAGTACTGATGTCTTTCCCAACGTGACAGTTTGTGATGAAGCGGACACCTTCAGCCTGCATCTGATCTACTCGACGTTGAACGTTAATCTTCTCCAACTTGAAGTCTGGAATACCATAGATTAGTAGTCCGCCAAGTCGATCAGACTTTTCGTAAACTGTTACTTCGTGACCAGCTCTTCGAAGCTGCTGTCCTGCTGCTAACCCGGCAGGGCCCGATCCAATCACCGCAACTTTTTTACCTGTTAGCTTTTTAGGGGGTTGTGGTTTGATCCAGCCTTCCTGCCACCCGCGGTCGGCAATATGCTTTTCAATTTGTTCAATAGTCACCGAATTCTTCTTGCGATGACGTTCTTCCTCATCAAGTGTGTAATACGCGTTCAGAACACACGATTCCTCACAGGGTGCTGGACAGATTCGACCTGTAAATTCTGGAAAATTATTAGTGCTATGAAGGGTATCCAGGGCTTCTTGCCAGTGACCTCGGTAAACTAAGTCATTCCAGTCAGGAATCTGATTTCCTAGGGGGCATCCATTATGGCAAAAGGGAATTCCACAGTCCATGCAGCGTGAAGCCTGCACTTTGATCTCCGACTCAGAATAATGGACATCGTATTCTCGAAAATCCTTAATTCGCTCAGCGATTGGACGTCTAGGAACGTTTTGTTTTGAGTGCTCTAAAAACCCGGTATCATTACCCATTGATTGTCTCCTCAGGCAGCCTGTGCATTCATTTTTTCAAGAACTAATTTGTACTCAGTGGGCATCACTCGGATAAATTTCTCAAAAATGTTGTCCCAATCTTGCAGGAGTCGACCGGCTTGCTCACTTTGAGTATATTGTAGATGCCTTTGGATCATTTCCTTGACCCATTTGGCTTCGTTTACTTGGTTCAGTGGACCAAGTTCAACCATGCCTTGGTTACAACACTGCTTGAAATAACCTTTTTCATCTAAAACATAGGCGATTCCTCCACTCATTCCCGCAGCAAAGTTACGCCCTGTTTGACCGAGAACAATGACTCGACCTCCCGTCATATACTCACATCCATGATCCCCCACTCCCTCCACAATAGCGATCGCACCACTGTTGCGGACGCCGAAACGCTCTCCAGCAATTCCTGAGAAAAATGCTTCACCGTTTGTGGCTCCATACAAAACTGTGTTTCCAATAAGGATGTTTTCATCTGCTTTAAATGTGGACTTTCTTGGAGGATATACGATCAGTTTTCCACCGCTGAGTCCTTTACCGGTGTAATCGTTGGCATCACCTTCCAATTCGAGTGTAACACCTGGGGCCAGGAATGCCCCAAAACTCTGTCCGGCTGATCCTTTCAGCTGACAGTGGATGGTATGGTCGGGCAATCCTCTAGCTCCGTGAACTAGTGCAATTTCACCACTGAGCATCGTTCCAATTGAACGATTAACATTTTTCACCGTCATATCAATTTTGACTGGTTTGCTCTTTAGTATTGCCTCTTTTGCTCTGGCAATCAATTCGTGGTCAATTTGCCTATCAAGGCCATGGTCCTGCTCTTGAGTACAGTAGCGAGTATCTCCTTCCCCAATAGGAATTTGTTTCAACAGGTTTGAAAGATCAACATGCTTGGCTTTCCAATGCGTGATGTCAGAACGTTTCTCTAGGTAATCAGAACGCCCCACCATCTCACTGACAGAGCGAAATCCACATTTGGCCATGATTTCTCGAACCTCCTCCGCAACCATGAAGAAAAAATTAATAACGTGCTCTGGTTGACCGACAAACTTTTTGCGAAGTTCTGGATCTTGGGTGGCAATTCCAACCGGGCAGGTGTTCAAATGGCACTTTCGCATCATTACACAACCGATTGCGATCAGAGGTGCTGTTGAAAAGCCAAACTCTTCAGCACCCAGCATAGCTGCGATGACTACATCGCGACCAGTCTTCAATTGCCCATCTGTTTGCAAGCGAACACGACCCCGCAGGCGATTTAGTAACAAAGTCTGGTGTGCTTCAGACAAGCCCAATTCCCATGGAACACCCGCGTATTTAATTGAAGTCAATGGAGAGGCTCCCGTACCTCCATCATGCCCTGCAATCACGATCAAGTCTGCGTGAGTTTTAGCAACTCCAGCCGCGATAGTTCCGACTCCAGCTTCAGAAACGAGTTTGACTGTAATTCTTGCTTTCGGATTTGCATTTTTCAAATCAAAGATTAGTTGAGCTAAATCTTCTATCGAATAGATATCATGATGCGGAGGTGGTGAAATTAGTGTTACCCCAGGTGTTGAATGTCGAACCTTGGCAATTTCTTGACTGACTTTCTTCCCTGGCAGCTGTCCACCCTCCCCAGGCTTTGCGCCTTGAGCAACTTTGATTTGCAGTTCTACGCAGTTAACTAGATAATGAATAGTCACTCCGAATCGACCAGAAGCTACCTGCTTAATCCTACTCATTGGCCAGTCACCATTCTCTCTTTTTTGAAAGCGTTGGGGATCCTCTCCACCCTCTCCACTATTGCTTCTACCTCCAATGCGGTTCATAGCTACCGCGAGAGTCTGGTGAGCTTCGGTACTAATTGAACCCAGTGACATTGCCCCGGTCGCAAAACGTCTGACAATCTCTTTTGCAGATTCCACCTCTTTAAGAGGAACCGGGGTTCCCTGCTTAAAAGTAAGCAAACTACGTGGGGTGGCTAATCTTTGAGATTGCTCGTTAATAATGTCTGAAAACTTCTTAAAAACTTCTTTGCTATTTTTCTTAGTTGCTTCTTGTAAGAGCATTGTCGTCGTTGGGTTCACTTGATGGTACTCTCCGCGTCGGCGCCAGAAATATTGTCCACCTACTGATAAAGTGTTTTTCAGATCTGGTGTTTCGACATATGCAGAAGCATGGCGCCTCAGACACTCTTCACCGAGTACCTCTACAGTGACTCCACTAATCTTGGAAGGAGTGCCAGAGAAGTATTCGTGGACGACTTCTTCACTTAAGCCAATAGCTTCGAAAATTTGCGCCCCACGATAGCTTTGAATAGAAGAGATTCCCATTTTTGCAAAGACCTTAAACATTCCCTTACGGATTGACTTTAAGTAATTTTTTACAGCATTTTCGTAAGTCAATTCTTTGGCAAAAGTCTCCTCTGCCAGCATTTGTTCGAAAGTCTCGAAAACTAGGTAAGGGTTGATAGCCCCTACACCGTACCCGACTAAAAGACAGAAATGAGCGATCTCTCGGGCTTCACCTGTTTCAAGGATTAGACTGGACGAACTACGCAGTTTTTCACGAATCAAATGGTGATGAACAGCACCTACTGCAAGTAGTGCGGGAATAGGAACAGTATTTCGACCAACCCCCCTGTCACTTAAAATTAAGTATTCCTTGCCCGATCGAATCGCTGATGATGATTCTGCACAAATCTTATCAAGCGCTTTCTGTAAGCCAGAAGATCCATCAGAGGCTGGGAATAAAAGTGAAATCAGAGCGGCTTTATCATGGTGACGAAGCTTAGCAAACTGAGTGTTTGTTAAAACAGGATGATCGATTTTAATCAATTTTGCATGTTCTGGCACTGGATTCAGAATATTGCCCTCTCCCCCAAGATGGCTAGTCATTGACATGACCATTTCCTCTCGAATGGAATCAACTGGGGGATTGCTAACCTGTGCAAAAATCTGCTTAAAATAGCTATACATGAGTTGCGGCCGGTCTGATAGTGCGGCCAATGGAGCATCGTTACCCATAGAACCAGTAGCTTCCTCTCCATCTCTTATCATTGGGGTAAGGAGTACGTTGAGATCTTCGGTCGTGTATCCAAAAATTTTCTGTCTTTCCAGTAAGCTTTCCTGATTAGTTTTCGGCAAATTTCCTGGGGTCGGTAGAGCATCCAAAGTGATTATGTTGTCTTTTAGCCAATTCTCATAAGGCTGCGCGGCGCAAATCTCATTCTTGAGTTCTTCATCACTAATGATCCGGCCTAACTGTGTGTCGACCAAAAACATTTTTCCTGGCTGTAATCTTCCTTTAGAGACAATTTGCTCTGGAGCAATATCCACTGCTCCCACTTCAGATGCCATAATCACGAAGTCATCTTTGGTCACGACGTAACGAGCAGGGCGAAGTCCATTTCTGTCTAAAGTTGCCCCGATCTGAATTCCATCAGTAAAAGTGAGGGCAGCTGGACCATCCCAAGGCTCCATTAGGTGCTCATGGTACTCATAGAATGCTCGCTTCTCTGGAGACATGTCTGCTTGGGTTTCCCATGCCTCAGGGACAAGCATCATCATCGCGTGAGAAAGTGAATAGCCAGAAAGAACCAGAAATTCCAGAACATTGTCTAAGCAGGCGGAATCACTTCCAGATGGAACAATGATTGGCAAAAGATCACGAATGTTATTGTAAAGAGGGCTCTCCAATTTTTCTTGACGAGAGCGCATCCAGTTAATGTTACCCCGGAGAGTATTGATTTCGCCATTGTGAGCGAGGTAACGGAAGGGTTGCGCTAAATCCCATCTGGGAAAAGTATTGGTTGGGAAGCGAGTATGGGAGAGAGCAATAGCGCTTTCAAATCTTTCATCAGACAGGTCAGGATAAAATAGATCCATCTCATCAGTACGGATCATTCCCTTGTACGCAAGAGTCCTAGTTGACATGCTTGTAACAACAAAATTTTCGACTCCAATAAGTGAGTTTCGGATTTCATTGCGCGCTACATATAGCAACCGTTCTAACTCTTGTTGTTTTTTTTGACCATCATCTGCAAGAAAAAGTTGCTTGATTACTGGCATTGCTTCTGCGGCCTGTCTTCCAACATATTTTTTGTTGATGGGCACATCACGCCAGCCAAGGCCACGTAGATCGTTTTCACCAACAATATTTTGAATGGCTTCTATGCAATGAAATTGCTGGCTCCTGTCATGGGGCATAAATAAAGTTGCTACTCCATAGTGGCCCTCTGCGGGAAGCACGAAACCCAGTTTAGCAGTTTCTTCCCTCAAAAAAGTATCAGGGATCTGCACTAGAATGCCTGCGCCATCCCCTGTGCCAGGATCAGCGCCTATGGCCCCACGATGTTCAAGATTACAGAGTAATCGCAGCCCTTTTCTGACGATCTCGTGAGATTTTTTGTTCTTGATATGCACAATGAATCCAACACCGCAACTGTCATGCTCGTGCTGGGGATCATACAGACCCTGGGGCAAGGGATAGCAAAAGTTGTTCATCGGTGTCCTTGCTCGGAAGACTAATTCAGTATTCAGTTCACCTGTCGCGCAGCCTTGTGGAATTGGGCTTTTCTTGGCCCATTCATATCAACAAGCGTTTAGTGTTGAATTTCGTTCGCACGGGATTGCGATTCGGAAGTTTCGCCGAGATCCGTTCAATTCTTGGGGAGATGGGATTGGCTTTAGTAGTTGATTGCTCCGAAAATTAAAATTGAAATTTTATATCATTTGGGCGGCTGAAACGCAATCGGCAAGAATCTTGTTGATCAACACCAAAGACAAGTTGATTGCTGAAAAATGCAGGACTATACAGCGTTTAATTAAGGCAGAAAAAAATCAATAAACTGAGCCAAGGATATCGCCTACGAACCAACTAATTCATGGTATTACTGTATTTTGATTTCATAGAATCGTCCCAAAACAGGAAAGAACAATCCACAACGATGATGGCGATCTGGCTCTAATAAATTGAATAAATTCATGTAGCCGGAGAGTTGAGGTTTGTATCGTTGTTCCATTTTACTTAAAAAGGATTTTAAATCTTCTGAGTCTATCGGTACGCTGGTTTTGTAATCAATAATCCAACGCTGATCATTATCATCTACAAATGTTCGATCAATAATATATCGCTCAATCCCTTTCCCTGAATCCACAACAAGTTCATACTCATTTTTTGCGAGTGGATGGTGACCAAGAACCCATCTTCCATGCTCACTTGAAAGTGAAATTTCAATGATCGATTGAAGATGGTTCAATGCTACTGGAATTAATTTATTTGGAATACCTTTCTGACCCAAAGCCCACTGCCATTTTTTTCGCATTCTTTTTGATTTTTCATCTGACCAATCCTCAAGACCATTTTCTGAAATCTGTTGTAAAACCTCATGGATCTGCACTCCTATTTCTTTTCGAATCCAGCTTGACACCCCAACCATTGGGGTGGCAGCAGCATCTTCAAAATAATCTATCTCCTCATCAACAAGATCATTTGGATTGGAATTGACCTGTGGAAGTTTTTCGTTTTTCAAAGCTGATTGAGGGATTCTGATCAACAGATCCTGTTGATTCAATCCTACCTCTGGATAAGTCTGATTTTTTGTTTGATCGTCAAGCAAAGCCTCTTCCTGAAGCTGAGGCCATAATCGCCATAGCAAGCTTCCAGAATTGGGAGATTTAGGCTGATCCATTTCGTCAAAGAAGACACTTCCAAGAATGTGTAAATATTTCTTAGCTCGAGTCACAGCCACATAAAGTAATCGTGCTGATTCCAAATGAGCTTTCTGGCTCTCGAGGCTCTGCAGATAAGAATACAAGGGGCTCTGTTCTTGCCCAGATTCTTGGATTGGGGCCAATAACAATGAACTGGTACCATCATTAAATGACTGTTCTTGCCACCGTAACAAGGAAGCCTCCTCTGATTTGGCAATCCGATCAAGCCCAGGAAGAATAATAGTATCAAATTGAAGTCCTTTCGCTTTGTGCATAGTCATAACTTCAATCTGAGCTTTAGAATTTTGGGTTTGAGAATACAGGCCTTGCATTGCTTCATCAAGGCGGTCAGGTAAAAACCATTTCTTCTGATCCAAGTCTCCCAGTAATCGAAAGAAACTTTTGGCATCTAGCAAATCAATTTCTTCTCGTAAAAGTTTTGGTCCTTGCAATCTTAACCAAAGGGACTCAATAGCCACACGTAAACCAAACTGCTCAATCTGGAATCTAACGGGCGCCCAAGCCATCAGAAAGCTTTGTAATCTTTGCGTTCCATCAGAGCTTAATTTTTCACTCCAATTTTGCTCTAGTAGGTGGGGAATTGTTCCCTGCAAATCTTGCCCGAACAAGACTGTCAGATCTGCCAAAGTCAATCCACACCAAGGTGCCCGCAAAACAGCCAACCAAGCACCACGATCTCCAGAATGAATTACAGCCCGAGTTAGATGAAGTAGGTCATCAATGATTTGACGCTTAGCAAGAGGTTCAATTTCAACAGCTTTGAAGTGGACTCCTGAAGCACGTAAATGAGGAAGAATTTTTGATAGGTGATTGCGATTACGAACCAAAATACCAATTGAATGCCCAACTCCGTGTTTTTGAATTGTTTTGCAAATAATCTGAGAAACCAACTCTGCTTCAGCTCTCACCTGCTTTTTATCAAGTATGTGAACTTCAACAGCATTTCCTTCAAGAAGTGGGTGATGTGACTCCGATTTTGAATAGCCAATCGCTCCAATATTTGAATTTGCTAGTGCTGGAAAGATTAGCGAAAATTTTTGATTTACCCAGTCAACGATTCCAGACTGAGAACGAAAATTCAGCTTAAGCAAAAGAGACTCTGGATGTAGTTGACCTAACCCATATTGTTGAACTCTTCGAAACAGGCTGACTTCTGCTTGACGAAATCTATAAATTGACTGCATCGGATCCCCAACAAGAAATATTGTCTTCCCTGACTGAGAATCCCAGCCTTTTGTAAGAGTTTTCAGCAATTCAAACTGACCATGGCTGGTATCCTGAAATTCATCGACAAGGACATGTCTTAAGTCTGACAAACTGTCATCATCAGTAACGTTCTCAACTGCTAAAGTTAGGAGAGCTCTCTGAGCAACTTCACTGAAATCGACCCTGGCCTGATCACGAAATACCCCTTTTAACTCATCAGAAGAACTTTGGAGAAGTCGAATCAAAGCTTCCAAAACTTGCCAAGAAGACCCTTCAAAATTTGGTTGCAGGGGAAGCTGTGCTATTTTCTTCAGAGTTTCTGCATATTCTACCGGCTGATTCTGGAGCCATTCCTCCAAGGATTGCTTGATTTCCTTGATGGCCGGGGGGAAACCTTGGTTTTTGGTTAGTCGCTTTCTCCAATTGCCATCACCAGTGAGAAGGCACTGTGCCAATGTATGCCAATGAACCAAATCAGAGAATTTGGCCTCAGGAGTTTGGTAGGGAAGTTGTGAAACTTTGTTCGCCAACTCCTGATCTACCTGAGTTAAATAGGGATGAGCGCTTTGGAGGCAAGGTTGAACAAATCTATAATCGCTTTTTCCAAGGAAACTACACAGTGTGAGCATCTCTTCTGAAATTGTACGTTCAAATGACCTAGATAAACTCTCTCGAATTTTTTCCATGTTGCTAGGGAGCTTACGAAACCAGCGTAACCACTGTTCTCTTCTACCTAACAAATCTACTAATAACTCCTCTAGCCGGCTGATATGGTTATGTAAATGTCCAAGGACAGTCTGAACATCCATACTTAAGTTGTCTTCATCATCCTCTAGTCGCTCCAGAGTCCTTCTTACCGCCATTTGATACAACTTTTTAGGCGATTCCTCCACAGTAAGAGGACCGCCTACTCCGGCACGAAGAGGTGTTCGACGTACAAGAGACGCACAAAAAGAATCTATAGTCAGCAGCCTGATTCGTTCCGGTTGGCGCAACAAATTCCATTTAGATTGAGCGTCTTGTTCAAGCGCAGCCCTAGCGAGTTCCCATGTTCTCTTTTCGTGATCCAGTTTGGGAGGGTCGAGTACATTTGTAGCATAACAAAGTTGCTTTAGAAGACGCTCACGCATCTCACCAGCGGCTTTATTGGTAAATGTGATGGCAAGAATTTCCTCTGGTTTCTCCACCACTGCCAAGAGAGATAGAATTCGCTGAGTAAGTAACTCAGTCTTACCAGAGCCCGCAGGGGCTTGGACAATAAAACTTTTTGCTGGGTTCAAAGCCTTTGAACGTGCCTCAAAATCAGAAAAATTCACTGACATATTTTTTGAGAGGTTTAGGTTCAGAGTGTCGAACAACTTGGCCAAATCAGAATCCATGCACCGAGTAAAGTGACAGAGATTCAAACCAGCGGCATATGTCCCAAAAAGATTTTCCGCCTGGCATGACTCAAATCAGGATGGAGTGCACTTTGTGGGATTGCACTTTCAAGGGTGCATCTCTCTCTGCGTAATTTGTGGGTCAATGAAACAGAACCAATAACAGATGCAAGGTCAATAATGGGTAGCAACATTCCAAACCAGTACACCATCGAGATCGCGCGTAGGAAAAGTGGATGCACATTTGAGTTGATACTTTTAGCTTAAGCTAGAATGAAGGTGGATAAATGAAGTCTTCGGCGATAGGAAGACAGTTCATCCGCTGAGATGTTAATTCATGCTCAAAACGAATATGAGCATCCAGCCGCAATAGGCGTTCTCTTGGGCAAATTTCTTCATTGGACTCACTCATTTTGATGCTCTAGAAAGAAATTTCTGGGTGAATTTCTCACTATGAGATATTATTTTTAGGATGCAAGTTTGTCTTTGCAAAAGACGCTTCAGCAATCAATCTTTTGAACGTGCGTTGGTTAGCGTTACCCAACCAGCTCCTGCTAGAAGCATAGGTGCACCTACCCAAGTCCAGAATCCAGGCCCAGTTCCACCACGCCAGAACCATTCAATGATGCCTCCCAGTAATGGTTCCAGCAACATTCCCACTGAAACAACTACGGGTGGAAGATAGCGCATTACTGTGTTTAAGCCAGTGTGACCGCACAACCCTGGACCAAAGGCAAGGTAGGCCACGGCTAAGACCCACTTTGGCTCCCACCACTCAAACCAACCCCAATTAGAAGCTAAAGGTCCAACTGACTCTTCCCAGGCCCAAGAGGCCATACCCAGCCAAACCCCTGCGAGCATCGTGACTGGTAGAGCATAGATAAAGATTGGCCATTGTCTCGTTGAACGAAGGTGGTGTCCCGCATAGAAATAACCGACAACAGCTACTGCACCAGCTATCGCCGCCATATCGCCTATTAGGGTGACTGTTCCACTATTTTCCGTATCCATCAGGGTAATCAAGGCTCCCAACACACCCAATGCTGTTCCCCAAATATGTCCTTTGCGCGTCTGTTGTCCCAAGATCAGCATCAAAGCAACAACTACCAAGGGATGGCTTGTTACGAACAGTAAACTGTGAACAAGGCTGGTGTGGTCGAGTGACCACACCCAAAAACCAAAGTGCATCCCCAAGCAAAAACTAGAGCCTATTAAAATCAAAACATCTTGCAGCCTGATTTGTAATTTTCGAAGCAGTTGCCATTGCCACACAAAGAGAGGGAGTAGTACCAGAGAAGTTGCCTGCATTCTCCAGGAGGCACGTAGCAGAGGGGGGACTTCTCCTAATTCCTGAAAAACTAATCCTGCACTACTAATCGCAACTAATGCCAGCGCGAAGAGCGGCCAGATATATATTGGGATCATAATGGAAGTTCGTTTTCAGTGATTTCTAAAAAATTGAAAAAATTGAAAGCTCTGGTTACTTTCAGCGTAATCCAACCTGGTCTACTCTATCTAGTTTTCCAATTCTTTCCTCTAATCTAGCTTTACTGAGGGTTGATCCGTAGGCAAGAATCCAATTTCCAGGTATTTGTTTTTCAACTACATTATGGCGATAGCATCCATGATTAATCCGAACAAGTTCCTTAGGATCCTGATTTAACAGATAGCTCTGTAATCGTTCTTGCTGGCTATCCATGAACCGACTGGCTTCAACTGGCCGACGTAGGAGAGGACAATCTTCTGTTTTCAAAGCACTGTCATAGCCTTCGGTATGATCCAACGAGATCAATAGTAGGTCTTCCAAGAACCATCCTTGGGTACGCGCCCAAGCCATAAAACTCAACACCCTCCAAGAACAATGGACCTCTTCGAGAACAACCGATAATTTTTTCCTCAAACCTGCAGATTGGTAAAAGCGTGCCGAAAATAAAGAGATTTACGATGTTCTCAGGCTGGAATATTGAATTTATAACGAGAACCATTTAAACTAATCTTTTGCTGTAAGTAACTGGATGAGTCTAAAAAATGTACTCTTGTCGAGTATTCGCTATCCAACATCGAAGTTCCAAGGCCATCTTGTAGCTGCTGCGTAAGTAAAGTTAGAATATTTTATATCAAAATCGACAGCAACATCTTGCAGAAAACTAACAGCAAAGTAAGTAGAAAATGAGTTCGTCCGAATGGCTGCCTGACTGGCTCAAAGGTGAAAAACAGATCGAGGATTGGGATGTAGATGAAATGGCGAAAACCCTCTTGATAGGCTCGGAAGTTGAGTGGACTCTTGAGGCGGGAAAACGTGGTTTCGACGAAAATTGGGCTAAAAGGACTTGGAAATTATACCGAGATGAAAAATCAGTTGGTTGTTGTCATCAACAAAAACATTCTGGCTAAAAAAATCTCATCCAATTCTAAGCTAGCCTTTTGCAGCTATGGTTCAAACAACACACTTACCCCTGGTAGTTCTTTACCCTCCAACCACTCCAAAAAAGCTCCACCTGCTGTCGAAACGTAACTGAACAATTCTGTTACTGCGGCAACATTAAGAGCCGCAACGGTATCTCCACCTCCTGCAACCGTAAGTAATTTTCCTGTCTTTGTTAATTTGGCAGCTTGCTTCGCAACAGCAAAAGTCCCTTCACCAAATGGCTTGACTTCAAAAGCCCCAAGAGGCCCATTCCAAAGTAAAGTTTGGCATGTCTTAAGATGGTTATTGAAAAGTTCAATTGAGTCTGGTCCGACATCCAGAATCATCTGATCTTCAGCCACATGATCAATGTAAACAGTTTTGAAAAACACATCAGTGCTCAGAGTATTTGCTACCACAGCATCAACTGGTAGCAAAACCTCACAGCCACACTCCTTCGCCTTCCCTAAAATGGCTCTAGCCGTTTCAACTAAATCAAATTCTGCTAAGGATTTTCCAATGTTCATTCCCTCAGCCAGAAGAAAGGTGTTTGCCATCCCTCCACCAATGATCAACTTATCCATTCGTGGTACCAAATGCTGGAGCACATTGATTTTACTGGACACTTTCGCTCCGCCAATTAGTGCTGTAACTGGACGTTTGGGATTACCTAGTGCTGCTTGAAGTGCCTCCAGTTCAGCTACCATACTAGGGCCAGCGTATGCTGGAAGGAATTTACTGATAGCATGGGTTGAAGCATGGGCTCGGTGGGCTGCAGAAAAGGCATCATTCACATAAATATCTGCATGATCAGCAAGCTGTCCAGCAAACGTGGCATCATTTGCTTCTTCCTCAATGTGAAAACGAAGATTTTCAAGTAAAGCTACCTCACCAGATCTCATACCTTTCGTTTTAGCTACTGCTTCCTGACCCACAGATTCTTTAATGAATTCAATTTTAAGGTTTGATAATTGAGCCAATAAATCTGCTACTGGTTTTAGGGACATTTCAGCATTGAACTTTCCCTTGGGCCTTCCAAGATGACTAGTCACGATGACAGTCGCTCCAGCATTATGCAAATACTGAAGAGTTGGAATAAACCTTTGAATACGTGTAGCATCAGTGACTTTACCTTGCGACATAGGCACATTTAGATCAGCTCTTAAGTAGATTCTTTTTCCCTGCAATTCAACTCGGTCAAGTTTTCGCAAATTTTCCATTAATAGCTCTTCAACACTGTAAGAAAAAATTTGAAATCATGGGTACCCTAAAGAAACTTGTTACAAATAATTCTTATAATTATTCAAGAGTAAATCAAATTTATTCCAAGCACCAGTTTACCTAAAAATTGCTTCCAAACTGTTAGATTTCACCTTAACTAAGTTGTCTATCTAGATCTCCATAGCTCTGGCACCTCCAATTAAAAATCTAACCTTCAAACAACTCAAGGCCATGAAAAAAGTAGCCCTCACAGGATCTGTACCAGGCGCTTCGAAAAAACTAGACGCATCACTACCAGCAGTAACCCTGCAACCATAGCAATTAGAGGAACAAGTCGGTTTACCTTCATTGGATCGGGGTGGAAGGGTTTCCAGTAGGCGGATGCTGGAACGGTGATCTTTGAGTAATTGAAGCAACTAGAGGAACATCTCAGACACTCTGAAGAGTCCATCTAATAATTTGCGGGGTATTGCAGGCGGACGAATTGGATTTGAGTCATCCGTACGGTGAAATACTTCATGCTGAATGCGATTGTCGCGTTTTTGAGGGATCATTTTATGATCTATTTGGACCTGAAGATGGGTAATCACCAGGAGATTGTCTCCGTTCAATAAAATTTAATTTTGCCATCATGGGACGTCTACCAGAGGATCTTGCTGTTATATCGAAGTGATCGGTAAAAACCCACACCTTTTTATTTCCTCCCACTCATATTCTCTGAACAGGCGAAAAAAGTATTGCTCTTGAAGTGCTTACCAATGAGCCTCCTTTGCTACGAGAAAAAGGCTCTCAGACAAGGATGTTGTTTCATAGCTCTCTTATCGAACAAAAGATTGGTTGGTGCAAAGGTATGGAGGCAGACCGTAATGAATCCATTAAACGAGGTGTCATGGCGGGGCTAAGTATTTCTTTCATCTCTGCAAATACTATCGCAGCTTTAGTCGAGAAAGGACTTTTGGAAGTTTTGGATCTAGCTAGTACACCGCTCGTTCGACATTGGTATTTGATGCGTCTTCAAAAAAGAAAACTAATTCTAGCAAGCCTTTTTTTGGGAATTTCTTGAAAAAAACTGTCGGAGCTCCATCCTAAAGCTTTAAAGCCACCTCCTTAGCTTCATACTCTGAACTTAGATAGACCTTGTCAGCCTAGTGGAGGTCTGATAATTTATTCTTTTTTAACTTTTGAATAGAGAGCTTTTTTTATGACAGAAAAAGTTGTTCACCTTACAGATGACTCCTTTGATGAGCAAACAGGATCTGGCTACGTAATGATTGATTTCTGGGCTGAGTGGTGTGGACCATGTCGAGCCCTGGCACCAGTGATAGATTCCATCGCAGAGTCTCATAGTGAGCAAATTAAAGTTTGTAAACTCGACGTCGATTCCAATCAACGAGCTGCTGTTCGCTTCGGAGTCCGAGGAATTCCTACCGTCATTATGATGAAAGACGGCAAGCTTGTGGATCAAGTAGTGGGCAACGACCCTGGTAAAATTCGTTCAATGGCTGAGAAAGCTGTCGAAGCTGCTTAATCACTCTACTTTTCTTGAAACTTGCGAACCTGGCTCCTCCTGCTGACATATTGTGGTACTCGCTACGCAGGTTGGCAGGTTCAGCCCGCCCTTCCCACAGTCGAAGGTGAAATCGAAAAAGCCCTCCAGCAGCTGACAGGGACTTTCCATAAAGTTCTTGGCAGCGGTAGAACCGACGCTGGTGTACATGCTCTCAATTATCCTGCCCATTTTCAAAGTTCCCAAAATTTAACACCTAGAGAGTGGCATAAGGCACTAAATGGACTATTGCCTCCTGACATCGTCGTACGCAATGTAGTTGAGAAATCTACTGACTTTCATGCCCGCCATGATTCAATCGGCAAACGCTACGCATATCTCATTCATAATGCTAGGGAAAGAAATCCATTTGCTGAAAATCATTCGTGGTGGATTCGTCAATCTTTAGATGTGAAGGCAATGAGGATGGCTGCTGAGTGCTTAGTAGGGAGACATGACTTTTCTTCTTTCAGAGCTCGCCATTGCAACGGGCCTGATCCTGTAAAAGAGCTGCGAGAAATTACGATTGGTAAGACCGTTTCCCCTTGGGGCAATCTGATTATAGAGTTTGAAGCAAACTCATTTCTACAGCATATGGTACGAATCATTGCTGGTACGCTTGTGGATGTAGGCTTGAGAAAGAGAAAGTCAGTCTCGTTAAAAGAGATTTTGAAGCAGCGGGACCGTACACAAGCGGGGCAAACTGCGCCATCCGAAGGCCTTTATCAACTTGCTGTACGCTATCCAGATGGACTAGTAAGCTGGCCTAAAGAATTATTGATTAATCCTTTCAGGATAATTCAAAACTCTGAGGAGCTCACCAAATGATTTCATTGATCCTCATTGTTAGGTGAAAACAAATCCAATAAGTGTTGACGCAACAAGACAGGCAAATTGAGTCCAAACGATTGATGGAGCATCATTACAGACAGGTGGAACAAAATCATTGAAGGTTTGACCTGTTCAGGCAAAGCCAGGAAATATGATTCCTGGTTCAAATGAACCAGGGCTCCTCGCTTTTGCAATTGTTGTCCTTTGAAGAAAATTCTGAGATAGGGGGTTGCACAGCTTCGAGATCTTTTGCGTTCAGGTAGATCTCTGTCCATAAAGGCCACACCTAATTGAAGAACGAATCTCCGACCTTTTTCTAAACCTAAGATTGTACCATCAGGAGTTGGGATTTTTAAAGGAAAAGGCATTAAACTACTGATCTTTAGACAATGATCCTTGTCACGTAAACGTTCTTCTTTTAAAACTTCATCCAGCTCAGGATCACTCTCCCACACTTCAACTACTTCCTCACGTTTCCAGCGGGCACCTTCAAGATGTTCAGCTTCTAATATTGCTAATATCCACTCTCGCAGGTCAACTAATTCATGATTTCCCAAGTTGAAAAACGCTTCTTGCTCTAGTCGCTGGGACGTTGTGTAGTCTTCGTTCCGAGGAGTAAGAAATGGAGATGAAGTGCTGTAAACACTCTTGAGATTCTTATTGATCTTTTTAAGTAGAGGGTGCAATCGCTTTAACAGTACTTCGAAGGCATCTTCACCATCTTCTGTTAGTGAAACTAGTTTCTTTCCAGTCTGTTTCTCTAATTCTCTGCCAATTGGTTCGGCAACAGGCTCAGCTTCACTACCATGATCAAAAGCTATCTTCTCTGTGCTGGGAACAGCCAACGGCTCCACTCCCTTGGATCCAAATTTAGGATCTTCATCCATTAAGGAAGATCCGTTTCTTTTATTTCTGGGAGTTGTCAGAGAACTTTGAATACTCTGGTGATCCATAACAAATCCATCTTCCTCCTTTGAAATTTCTGGATGCCATGGCGTAGGGCTACCTT
>JACLAC010023149.1_pt1 | contig 23065 bp, 22 predicted proteins | sample 8027881 | NCBI WGS metagenome assembly JACLAC01 (sample SAMN15725517, study PRJNA655200) | protist metagenome | isolation source: fluorescence activated cell sorting (FACS) single amplified genomes of... | place: Spain: Blaines Bay Microbial Observatory, Mediterranean Sea | collected 2016-01-19 | reverse complement strand
GGATCGATCATTGAATCGACATGGGGCATCGTCGAACGTAAGAGCGACATAACCGGACGGAGTGGTTACTTTGGGTGTGGATGGAGGAACCGCGAGGGATGAGGCAAGGTCGGATACATCGTCATCCTCCCCATCATCGATCGTGAAGGTGAACTCCTCCTCGGAAAGGAACGAATTTACCTCACTGTCCGTCTTGGTTTCTGCTTCGGTAGCCTTTTTCTTCCAAAAAGGCGTCTTTGTTGCAAACGAGGTCTTCATGGTGATGGTGTTTTGGGCCATGCGCTCCTTCATGTGGGTGGTGTTTTCTGTCACGAGGATCTTCATCTGGTTGGTGTTCTCCGTCATGCGCTGCTTCATATGAGTGGTATTTTCCGACATGCGCAGTTTCATCTGGTTGAGCTTTTCTGTCATGTTCTGCTTTTCGGCAGCCTCACTTTGTGCGGCATTCTTTTTTCCAAAGCCAAATCTCATTCGCGAAGTATTTTCAGACATTCGAAGCTTCATTTGGCTCAGTTTGTTCGCTGCGGGTGCGGTTGCCGGCGCTGCTGCAGGTGCTGCTGCAGGTGGTGGTGTCTCGGTCTCCTTATTTTCGCCTTCTTCTTGGTTGGGCTTGTTTTGGTTAGTTTTCAAAAGTGGATTTTTTATAAAGGGATTGGTAGCCATTTTCATTCGCATCATGCCAAACCGTTGTTTGACTGGTACCTGTTCGGGCGTTCCGGCCGCGGCGGCAGCAGTCTGTTCGCCAGCCTCATCGTTGGTGTTGCTGGTCAACAGAGTCTTCTTGTTGGTGAGATTCATGATGGACTCTCGAGTGGTCGCAACCGTTGTATTGAAGTTCATGCTGAATTTTTCCGAGCCAGTCTTGAATGATTTTTGGATTTCGGCCGTGTTGGTGACCATTTTCGATCTCATCTCGATGAGCTTATCGTTCATTGACGGTTTGTTATCGACTCCTGGTTGGCTGTTGTTGATCTGCACTTTTTGAAGAAATGTGTGGTCAATACCACCATTCACCAAATCGAATCTATAAATCGTTCGGGGGCTGAACCGATAGGGAGCAGCAGCAAACATCTGAATCGATCCCTGTCGGAAAAAGAGCTGAACGGATTGCTTCATGAGAAATTGCTGATGGAGAGACTTCCTCACAGGCACAATGGGAAGTTTTCCGTCGCGAAGAGCACTCTTTTCTGTCAGGTACGTTCGCTTTCCCTTGTTGTTTCCCTCCATGGAGGCAGCGTCCAACAAAATGGCCACGTCCATGTCCGAATTACGAGGGGTTAGCTTGACGGGATTCCAATCGGCATCAAAAACTCCATAGGAAGTCGTCTCGGGTGTCAATGTTTTGGCAGTGGCAGTGGCCATTAGCTTCTTTCCCAGCAAAATAGAATCCTGAACCTTGGCGAGGCTCGTTTCGTTGGAGGTCTTGGCCTCGGCTTCCGAGGCACTGATTTCCTGCCACTGGGCTTTGAGCTTTTCAAAGGCCCGCTCGTCCATGTCTTTCAGTGAGTTGTCGTCAAGAATGTTGGCATTGGCGTTCTGAACACGGACCATGTCGTCATCTTCTAGATCGACTCGAACCCAGTCGACAAACTCATGGTTTTTGTGCAACATTCCGTACGTGACGTAGGAGGATGTCTCGTCTTTTGTGGAGTCCATCTTTTTATGAAATTGGTTGGGTGAAACAAAAACAGGTCTCGTTGACGTAATCGGTTGAGTGTATAAAGTACTCAACCTGTTTTACAGATGTTGTTGTGGTTCCAGAAGTCTCACTGCAATGTCCGAAAGAGGTGAGTAGAAACGTTTTTGGAATTGTAAAGATGACCCGAAACTAAAATAGCCGAAACTCCGAGATAAATTATCAGAGAGAGGGCAAACGGCTAGTGAATTTTGGGCACAGGCGGGGGCTACACGGGACCTGTCGCGGCAAACTCGCATCATTTTTCTCGAGTCATCACACTCTGACCGTTAGCCTTGGTTGCAGTCCTGTGAATCCAAACCTCGCAGGCATAACCACGCCAATTTTGAATACCACTCCGTCTGCCCGTCTACACGGAAACAAATTCCGAAAAGATCCACGTTTGACGATACATCACGTTTGAAGGCAACAAAACCAAATGGCAGATGGCCGCACTTCGGATATGTGGGACCGTTGCAAGTTGGCTTTTTGTTGACGCGATGCCGGAGCAGCAATTCTTCTTTCTACAAATATTCCATCTTCGCTGACAACCCATGTCGTGTGGTATATAGAAAGAGATACTCAAGAAATTCATTGTCGCACATGCTTCAGCAGTCCCTTCTCCTTGCTCCTCCTCCAGTTCCCTACCCATTCACTCGACGATAATCTTCCATTGCCATCCATCCATTCACCCTTGTCGAACACTGTGGAAACGAATCATGGAAGCTCTAACACTTATATTCCTCTTCTACACTACCGTCGTTTCGGTGCCAGCAACCTATGTGGGCCATGTTTGTCTCAAAATATGGCTCAATGGATGCATCCCCATTATTGGAATATAGATGAGAATTCTATTTTCTTGGCCCCCCATGTACATACTGTAAACAAACAACGACGAGTGAACAATCGAAAGAATAGAAAGAATCAAGGGATTTCTTGGATATACCCATACGCTGTACAAATCAGTATACCAAATACATTCCTGATGTCATTGCTCTCCACCAGTTCTACAAAATTCCATTCGAACCTACAATATAAAGCACTTTAATCATTCTAGAATTTAAATCTTGAGTACTGCCAGTTTTCATCTAGGTGCAGGCTTGTTGCTGCCATCAAAATCGTCGTCAACTGCTTCCGTGTGGATGCATTTGTAGATTTCGGGGCTCACATTCACATATTGATTCAGGTGTGCCAACTGCCCCTTGATGGATTCGCGAATCTCGTCGACTGGCAATTTCTCCACCACCACGATGCAGGGAAGATTGTTTGTGGTTCGCACTACGTTCGCGTGCAACAGCTTGAAACGCCCACTGAGCTTGCGAACAATGCGCATAACCTGAAGGCCTCGCAGCACCAGCATGACAACCCGTCCCCCGTCTCTCAGGACGTACCAGGCATTGCGCAAAAAAACCTCATAAAGAGTCTGCAGAGAGCTCACCGATTGATTCTGGCCCGTCATGATTCCCCATGGAAGATTTGAAACCACCGCATCCACGGATCCATCGGCGTTCACGTGCCTTCGGAGAGATCGAGCGTCGCTACAAAGGAACCGAACGGTGTTGGTACCGGTATATCCTTCGGCAACCGCATTTGCCCGAGCACCGTCGGCGGACCTTCGGGAGACATCCATGCCCAGACAGTTCTTCAGCTTGCCATTGTACATGTCCAAGGCCTCGAGCAGCAGCGTTCCAGACCCACAAAAGGGATCCAAAACCGTGTTTCCATCTTTTAGGTTGGCCAAGCGAATCATAGCGTACGCAAGGTTGGTCTTAATGGTCACGGCATTTCGGTAGCGGGCAAAGTGCCGTCCTTTGGACAAATCGTGGACGTTGAGCTGTATTCCCATCACGACTTGCTTGCCAATGACGTCCGCACGAATGTGAAGATCATAATCTGTCATTTTCGGTTTCCACTTGTGTCTGTCTCCGTATACCTCGGCAAACGCCCCTCCGATTTCGTATTCGACCTCGGGTGTTTGCCATGCATGTGGGCCGCCAACACGGTCCGACGTGACACGAAATGTCATCTTGTTGGCATCATTCTCGTCCTCTGGAAGAAACGAAATTGCATTCTTCGATAGCTTTTCCTTGACGTGTTCGTACAGAGCCTCCTTGGGAATCTTTTCCTCCTTGAGGGTCTCAAGATCAGCATCGGCATTGTACTGATGAACAAAGGGGAAGCAGTCCTTCAATCGGAAATGATATTTGTAATTCAATACATGGTGCGCAGTCTTCAATTGAAGCAATTCATTCCGAACAACAATTTCCATCGTCGCAAAAACCTCATCGTCGGAACAAAACAGCCCAATGTACCCATCAAATCCAAAGGGTCGTTTCAGCACCGCCCAGTTCGAGGTGTCCTCTTCTAGCTCTGAAAGGCGTTCTAGCGTTTCTGCAACACAATATCCCTCTGCTCCCATGTTCGTCTTGACAAGAAACCGTAGTTCGAATGGGGCAAAGTCTTCCTCCTCGTGCTGCTGGGCCTCCGCGCCAAAGATCTTTTGCGATGCGCTGGACTCGGAAGATCCTGCGCCGGTCCAGGCCGAAGTTGTGGGTTTCGTTCCCTCTCCCACTAGTTTGTCCATGAATGTGTCTCGTCGCTCGTGCAGTTCTTCCCCTTCGGTTGTTTCTTTGGCCTCCTCTGAAAAATCTTTGCACCGAAAGGTCAAGTTGATGCGTCCTGTAGTAACTTCCGATTCCTTTGGGACACTGTGCAGATAATTGGTTTGACAAGAGGGCTCCATAACCACCAGAGATCCCGATGAGAGTTGTAGAGAAGCTCGATCTCTTCGGCCATCCGTTTGGCTTCGGACTAGAAATTTCCGGGGAGCACCCAAGCTGACCGAAGCAATGGGGGTGCTGCGGCCGATTTCTTCGCGATCGGCATGCCAACCGATTCGCTGCTGGCCGTCCTCGTAAAAATTCAGCAAGCATACATTGAACGCTGGAGCTTCTTCATCACTTGACTTTTGTTTGCTAACATACCAATCTTGACAAAGCTTGCGAATATCTTGGACAATATCGGGAAAGCCATTGACGTTGTTCAGATCTTCCCTCGCCGACGACAGGTCCCTGCTGCTTTCTGCTTGTTGTTGCGGTGCATCCTTGTATGCATAGGCTGAAGCATCATTTTCTCCCGCTTCTTGATAAAGCCGGACCCATCGATTGATTTTAGCCGTCTTTTCCCAGGGAATCTTCTTTCGGAGCGTGCCGTAATAGGAATCGGCCTGTTCCTTCGAGAGGAAATTAGAATCGTGGTAGACGCATGGAGTCTCGAGTTCTCGAATCAAGAAATCGTCCATTGTGTCAGAATATTGTCACTGTAGTAGTAGGGATAGTGGGTTGTGACTGACTGGAATGGGATCAGCGGGCGACTGGGTTGCTATCTGATACATTCGTTGTCAGAAGACAGTTTTCCATTTCGACGAGAATAGATGAAAAATTTATTCGACTATCGAATCGAAACCAAGAACCAATCGATTGTGAAATGATGGGTTGGTTCGAACATTCTTGCGGGAGAATGACAGACGATTATTTATAATTCTAACTTAAGGTTAAAGATAGCGCGGAAGAAAAACGACACGTACTTGGATCATTTTCCATCTGAATTCTCATCAAAATGGATGTATCTAACACGGATGTTGAATAGCGCCAGTCTGAAACGAAACATCCGAGACAGCATACAAGACAATGATGAAGAGCACGAAAAGGATACGCTCGAGGAGATCGTCCGCAACACGGATTTTCTTCCAGAGCTGCTTCCTGGCAGCAGTATCACGACGGATAGCCCACAATGAAAATAGCATTTGCATTATAGGATGTCAAGCATTCTTTATGCAGAAAATTGCAAATAGAAGGCCGATGCCTATGTTGGATGTTCGCACCAAATATCCTAAGACAACAGTTTTGAATATGAATTTCATTTCCGATTTCTTTGACTCGTTGCAATCGAAAATGAACACCGGTGGCTCCTATAACCTCGGAATCGATTACGATGCGCTGGCCTTCCCGGGACCCGAAGTTGGCGCAATGGCAATCGAAATCACTCGGGCATCACTGGATGCTAAAAAGAATGGAGATGACATACCGTGTGCTCCATCTGCATCGCCCTCACTTCCCCATCTCGAGCTGGCAACGTTCGGCGGGGGTTGCTTCTGGGGATTGGAACTCGCCTTTCAGAGGTGCGAAGGAGTCGAGCACACGCTGGTAGGGTATACGCAGGGCGAAGAAGTTCGGCCCAACTACGAACAAGTGTCGGCAGGAAATACCGGTCATTGTGAGGCCGTGTTGGTCTATTTTGATCCGACAAAAACGAGCTATGAAACCATTGTCCGCAGTGTCTTTTTGAGCCGCGTCGACATCACCACCGTAGACGGACAGGGAAAGGATTTTGCCAGACAATACCGCACAGGAATCTATTTTCATACCTCAGAGCAAGAAAAGGCGGCGTCGAGGCTGCTGGAAGAGGAAATTGCTAGCAACCCCAAGTATGCAACGAAATCCGTGGCCACGGAAGTCAAACCTTCCAAGGCCTTTTGGCCCGCGGAAGGCTACCACCAGAAATATCTTGAAAGAGGAGGCCGGTTTGGAGTACCTCAATGCGCAGAAAAGGGCAACGACGATGAAATTCGTTGCTATGGGTAATAGTGCGGATGCCTCAAAAAAAGAAGAACCGACTCAAAAGAAGAAGAAGAACTTGCTGATGGAATAATGGAGAGAAAAAAGAACAGACATGCTGTTCAATGCTTTAAACTGCCGGCTCAACTGTGCCTGCGCCCATAGTAGATTATTCCTTGCGACTCATCCGCCACGTAAATGTGCCCTCCAGGACTGATGTGCCAAGGAATGCTGGACTCTGTTACGGTGGGTGGGTCGGATTCTTCTCCAACGCAAAAGATGACCTTCAAGTCGCTTCGAGAACCAATTGGAAAGTCCGTGAATTTTCATTCCACGAGACGTCTTGTGATTCGGCGGTTTTGAAGTCGGGCAGGTGTGGAGAAATTTAAAACGACCAATACAAGACCTTGTACACTGTTTCAAGAAATTGGAATAGGAATCTTTTTGAATCTCATGCTTTAAATTGAGATTACGTTAAGTAATCTTCAATCCAACGAATGACTTTTCAAAAGCATGGTACACGTTTAGTGCAAAGTTCAAGCGCTTTTCTTGCTGAATCAGTTGATCACATTCTTTCACGTACACTCACCTCAACGTAGCTGAGTGATTATGCAACAAATGCAGAGTCGTTTCATCACATTGACATTATTTTTGAAGATTAGACTACCATGGACAACCTATCGACCAACGTCGTTGCCGCCACGGCAGATACTATCGAACAAATCCTCATCAACATGGAAGCGTTGCAGCATAAACTCAAGAAGAGTACCAGCCACAACGATGCCATTAAGGAGGAGGAGCGCAACAGCGAGGGGAATAGAATTTTCCCACAAGAAGCCGGCAACGCCCCGATGAAAACTTTGCGCCGAAACTACATCTCAAATCTTATTTCCAATAATTGCAGCAACGGCTGCCACATCATCGAAGACCTTACCATCAAGCCTTCTGAGACCCATCCCGATGACATATATTTTGAATTTCTTCGACCTCGCCATCACCGTAAGAGGAGCGATTTACAATCACTTTGCGGCTCGAAAAAAAGAAGAAGAGTTTCAGAATCCTCGTGACAAGCCGTCTATGCTCCATAATTCACAGGCAATAATCGCCGGACACAACCAATGTGGACCACTAATGAGCTGGACATTGAAAGCTGAAAATCACTTCGTCACCAAACGAAGGTATATGTAAGGTATCGGGCGAATTCCGCCCGAACTAGTTAACAAGTAAAAATAGAATTTAATGAAATGTTTACTGCGATCTTTCACTTAACTTTTTTGTGGTTGTGTAGAGCATCATCTTCATCCCCCAAGACGTCTCAATCCCGACCCATGTTTGAACTTGGCGTCTTCATTACTATATTGGCGATAAGGACGACGCTGGAAAAGAGGTGACATCCATTGCGTGTCGATATTCTCAATATCCTTGACCTTTAAAGTGGTGTAGACGCGCAAGTGATCACTCAATCCTATCGAGGCTTTAGATCCTGGAAGAAATACTCCATTTAGATACACTCCCTCACCTTTAGTGCCTCGATGATACGTGAAGTTATTGTACATTGTTTCGCTTCCGGGTTGGTCACCCGACAATTTTCCATCCTTTCCTTTTGGCATGAACCCCGCCATGTTCCATACTGTGTCTTCCAGCTCTAGATAGGATGGCGATCCTGTTGTAGATTCAAAAAGTAGGCACCCATCGTATTGTGCCAGGAAGCTGTCTTCGTGGTTGGTCGAAAAGAAAGGATAATCTCTCGTTGTCGTGGCATTGTTCAGCATTCCAACCACCGGCTCAAATGTACTATCGCTGTTCGCATGTCGAAACGGCTCAATCATATCCGAAAGATGTGTATTCCAATCGCCACAAAAAATCGCCCGACTGTTCCATCCGGTAAAATTACCTGTAGTAACATGAAAGTGCGAGCTCATTTCCTCCCAGAGGTTGGAAATACTGTCGCGACGAAGGTCGGGATCGCGCATGTTCCTGGCCTTTCCGTGAACATTTACTAGTATTAGTGAAGGAGATTCGTTCGCGCCCAAACACTCCTTCGAATTATCGTTACAAAATGTGAATTCGGCGAGGCAACCACCAACAAAGGCATCGGATTCAAGTGCGACCGATGAGGATATTGCCCAGCCCGAGTTTCGACGAACGTAAATGTGCTGTACCGTCTCTTCGGTAAGCACGTCATCCTTCGTTTGACACGGAACTTTTTCATACAGGGAGTCAAAGGTTGTAAAGAATTTGTTGTCGAGAGAATCCTCCTTGCTTGGATCGAGAGGTGGTTCATCCCAGAAATTTCCGACGGTACATTCCTGGAACAACAAAAAGTCACTGGGTTCGTTCGAAAGTATTTCGTCGAGCATGGTTTTACGGATGCGCCTGTAGCGTTCTTGTGTGAGAAGTTGTTCTGCCATTGATTTCGCAGAATCATAGTCATTATCCACGATGATTGTCTTGATCAACTCGTTCCGTCTCTGAATTTCCAGCGGACATCCCCATCCGTTCGACCAGGCCCCACCCTCGCCGCTTTCGAGAGTATTCCACGAGAGAATCTTCACCATTGTGAGGGTTCGATCATTATAACATGATGTAGTTCGTCATTGGGGAGAAATTGCAAGAGACTTTCCAAACTTGTTTACTGAATAATGGTTGAAGGTCGGAAGAAGTTGTAATGAAAGTTGACACTACTCTCATTCCGATCTGATTTTGAGCGCTTTAGAAATTTTTCAATTTTATTCACTATTCATTCGTGATTCAATCGTTTACTGTCTCTAGCTAGAGTGCCTAGCTAGTGGGTCCTTCGTTGTTTCTTTTTGTTTCTAGGACTACAAGACGATCAGCAAAGGTATACCATACTTTCTCAACAGCAAAACAATCTTTCTTTGTGTCCGTCAGTTCAACAACTTCAATTTCGTCGGAGTTTGTTGGCACATGATACAACAAAAGAATGGCCCTCTGATGTCCTCGAAAGTAGAACAGGTGAAGAAAGAATCAAGAATGATGGAGACGAGGAGTAGAAACTTCCCACCATCATCACGATGATGATGTTCGTCACAGCAAGGAGCACAACAATCTTCAATCGCACTTGTTGTAGAGAAAATAAAAGTTTAACTGCACCATACTATAGATCCAAAATTTATAAAAATTACTTCGTTTCTTCTTCATATGTATGTACACCGTAGTACTGCGGACAAAATTGACAGTAGAGCACATTCTTGCTGATAGTAGAGTGCCCAACTACTGCGTTTGGCTTTTTCATAAACCACTACAGTGATTGTAATGCATCAGGGAAAACTTTTGGTTTTGTAGAGGTTGAATTCGTCTCACGGATTTCTGGTAGATCGGTAATTGCACCTTTTGAACGGGCGTCTCCATAGCGAGAAATTTTTCTCGAACTATTGGTTGGAGAGGCTCGGTAGGTAGAAGGGTTATCGTCGACCGAAAGATCGTAGGAAGGAAATTGCTGGTGGTCTGCAGTTGCCGTGTTGTTTTTTCTGCCTCGGTAAAGGCGGCATCCACGGCAGCCATCACCTTTCGTTTCTCGTCCTGATAAAAGTCCGGTTGCACCTCTTTCGGAGCGGCCTTTCGAGTCCTGGTTCCCTTGATCCGTTTCCGGACCATTTTTTGTATCAATCGAGGCTGCTTCTGTAAAAAGCATGTGTGGTATACAGCTCCTTTATCGGGACCACCCGTAATGCGAACAAAACCGTACAGATTGAGCTGGCGCTGGAAGGACGAATACTTGGTTTGCTTGAAAAATTCGGGCATGATGGTATCTACGAAGGCTTTCACGTTGTGAACCTTGAAGGCTCTTCCGTGGGGTTGCCATCCGACGATGGATTTGCCTCGAGCGTTTCCATTCGCTGCGTCGGTCTCCATGGCATTCAACATGATATAGAGCTTGTAGGGGAAGGGAGTAGGGATACCACCTTTCGCGATTGTAAAACTAGCAACTTCCTCTGCTAAAGTCATCTTGTTCAAAGGCGACGGCAATGGCAATGGCGAGCCAATAATGCAAGAAGATACTGTCATTTTTCCTATCGGTTTCCTTGAATTCATTTATCGGGGCTATCGCCTTGTCGATATTGTAACAAAGGTATGCATTGGAAGTTGGCTTAGCGTTTTGCACCGTTTCGGTTCCCTGTGCGGAAACTTTGTTGTTGTTCAATGTGTAGAGTGTCTATTTTGTTCTACGGAAGCCTACGATTTGTTGTAATTGCAGCGGGGTTCAATCCACTTTTATCGCTGGCGAATAATGTTTGCCCAACAATTTTGAGAATTTTGTTCATTTATTCTTCTTCTGCACGAAAAGGAGTTTTATCATTAAGGATTCTGGGGAGAACAAAAATGAACGAATATTATGATTGGGTCTGCTTTGAAGGAGCGAAGAAAGGCGTCGAACGATTTGAAAACACAATAAATACTTAGCAGCTTATCGGCCAAGGTGGAGAACATTTCCAAAACACATATCAGCTTCCTGAATAAGGTCCGGAGGTGACTTAGATTCTCTTAAATTCGTTCAGCGAAGGTCTACGTGTCCGAACCACCAAGAGTGTTCTTCGCGCGGGTTGGATAATATCGCCTCTAAGGTTCGGTCGGTTTTTTCGGAGTGCCGTACTTTATTCTTGGAGCGCGACCAAAAAGTGAGAGTTTTTGGTCGCTGTTGTGAAAAGTGTGTAACAATGAGAATAGTATGAATGTCATGTATCGATAAATGCGATGATGAGTACCATGCGAGGAGTATCACTCGACGATAATCTTCCATTGCCATCCATGCGGTTCTCCTATCGCCATTCCTATTGCTTTGCCAAGTTTGTCCCCAAGTGCCCTTCCAAGTTCTTTGCCAAGTTTGACTCCTGCATTGCTGACACTGGAACCCTCCAGTGCCCCTACTATCAGTGCATTGTTGACAATGATTTTAGTAATTCTGGGCACGTTCGTCTTTGGTCTTATCATGTAACCAAAGTGGAGTGGACACAAGTTGGCAAAAAGATATTGTGAAGAAAGCTGTGTGGGTAGGACGATGCCTGTGAGGGCTATTCCCTCGTTTTTCTTTGCCTTTTATTATTCGCTTCATTTATTTCAATTACAAATTATAAATTAATTGTTCCATGCCGTCCTTTCAGTACAACGTTAATTCGAAGACATCCAAACAACGCCTGTTCTTTCAGTTATGCTTTCCTACTTCTTTTTAGGACAATTTTCGTGACGCTACGAAGACTATGCTACACTATTTGTACAACACACTATTGGAAGAAGCCTTGCTCGTCGAGGAAAGAATCCGAGGAGTAGGGGATTGTTCTTTTCTTGATGAAGAAGAAACCGTAAATGGAGTTTGGGTTAAACGTTAAACTTAGCCAGCTCTAGCTTTGTACTTTGCAAAGTTATCTAACGTCATTTTCAAAAAATAATGGAAGATAGATCTCCATGGCATCGGTGCTGGTTTGACAATAGACGGAATCATTATGGTAGTCGATGGCTTTGCTGTTGTAGCCTTTGGAGAGTTGCATCGCTCCAGCATGACATTCTTGTGTCATTCAAAAATGGTTCTTTTGCTTTGCTCATAGTTTCGCGGACGCATTGTCGGCTTCCAAAACGTTCCAGTGGACGACCTTGTCGTTGAGATCGCAGGTTCGCGCCGAAACAACGTCGATGCACAGAACGGCAATGTCCTCGCCGACAATGAACTGGGGGTAGTCCGGGTTGTGTGCCAAATGTTCTTTGCGATAGCGTTCTTCGTCCTTTCCGGACAAAATCCGACAATTTCCGTTCAGTGTGATGGATCGCGTCGACTCGCTGCTGGTCCCGTCGCTCTGGGACTTGTCGAAATCGTGCACCAGCAGGGCGACACCCCTTTGTTGGCGGAGCATTTCAAACTTTTTTGTCTTGCGGTTGGTGCTCATGATAATGACTTCGCCGTCAGTCTCGTCGTGGAGATACGTAAAGCGCATGAGACTGAGGTGGGAGCTCTTTTCTTTGGAGTGGACCGTCGAAAGGTAGGCCAGTCGGGATTTGGAAAGCATGTCTCGGAGAGTCTGCGGGAAGGGTGGCTTGATCAAGGAATTATTGTCCGAGGATGAAGAATTTCCTGGAAGTTGCGAGAGGCTTTCACTTCGATCTATATTGTCTTGCTTGGAGGTAAAGTAAAGATACCAGCCCAGTGAACTGACCGTACCCACCACGAGGGTGGTTCCCAGAACGATGCTCAGGACCGAGGGATTGGAATTGTTGTTGCTTGGCATGTCCAGAAAGAACAATAAAAGTAATTGATCAATTGGGAACAAGTGCCCAATTCGGAGAACAATGGTTAAAGCCGGATATGTTTCTCGCTGGGAATTGTAGAGTTGATATCTTGGTGAAATACCATGCTCTCGTCTCGTGTCAACATCAAAGATGACGAAAAATCATTCTTTTCCGCTTTTGCGCGTGGAATACAGAAATCTGCGTAGTTCAACAAAGACTGGCGCGCCAGAATTGCAAGACCCAAAACTCAAACAAAAATGATGGGGCATGAAACTAAAACCTCTCTTGGCATCATTGTTTATTACCAAAGCCGAATCTCTTATCCTTCTTCCAAAATCAACTATGAATCAATTCGTTTGCTAAACAAGCGCTCACACAGTGAGCCAAAACCATTCTCAAAATGAACGAAGAAGTCGTTGTCATTCTAGACGCGAGCTTTTCCATGGGTGACGAGATCCAAAGCCATTCCGTTGACCAACCAATCGAGTCGGAGGATTTTCTGGGAACCACAAAACTGGATGTCGCTCGCTACATTGTTCAGCAACTGTTTTTCCGTGCAGCTACACCCTCCGGACCGCTCCAAGATCAAACCAAAGTGCTAGCATTGATCACACTCGGGGAAGGGCCAGCATTGGTTGGGAAGAAACGAAAACGCCCATCGGAAGGATCCCGAAACCACGACGATACAACGGGAACGAATGGATGTTGCTGCTACTTCTCCAACGAAACGAATGTAGAATCGGCCATGGACGAATTTCATGCCGTGCTCCGAAGCCTTGGTGCTGCAAAGACTAGCGGGGACTTTGTGAACGGAATTCATTGCGCCACAGCTGCCATGCTGCGATCTACAACGGTGGGAGCGGCTCGTCGACGAATCGTGCTGGTCACGGATGCCCGCCATAAGGTGCTGGAGGACCAATCCAACGGAAAGGATCCCATGGAAGCATTGGCGGAAACCATTACCAGTCTGTCAGAAATCGGTTGTCGGCTGGAGGTAGTCGGAATGGGCTTTTCGAAGGGGGCATCCGCGGATCAAACCAAGAATTCTAGCTCAAACGTTGAAGTGAATTCAGAGGACGAACAGGATGGGGGCAGCTGTGACGAAAGCAGTGAAGAAGAAGATGATGATGATGATGACGATTGGTCAGATGTCATGGATCAAAACGAGCTACTGCTGCTGGACTTGGTGGAGAAACTAGGCGGATGCGTGTTGGCGCTAAATGGTGGCACATCATTTGATGACACTTATGGGATCGAAACCGCTTTGAAGCAGTTGGTCTTTTCTTCGCAAAATTTGCCTACTAGAAACCAAATGCAGCAATCTCCTGGGCCCGAGCCACCATCGGAATTAGACATACCAAGGAATGAGGAAGACTTTGTGCATCATTGTGAGAAGGACGCAGTCCCTGCAGCCAATTGCTCCTATCCAAGAGAAGAAATTGTGTCTTTGTGAGGAAATATCCCGAATCAATATAAATAGAATATATGCTAAAAATAAGTACATTATGCAATTCATTTCATGGACACATTCCTACTTTATCTATTGTATTGGTCCGTGCTATAAGATCTTCCTTTCGCGCAATAGCTCTCGTTTTGCATTTCGAGTTCGTATTCTGTGGGGTTAGGGTTACATGGAAACTTGAATTTAACTCTATCCCTAACATGCATCTCAAAACAATTCCGACAGATTGTCGCGAGTGTCTGCTGAGGTCTGATTGGTGGAACGGCCAGCGTACGTACGAAGAATTTTCAAATCAACAAATCACATCAATCACAAAACGTCATGCTACCGACGCGCGATTACATAACAGAACCTAACGATCTTTCTACAGTGTTCTGCTGATGGAAAAGAACACGAGAAGCGAGCCATCACATCAACGAACAAGCATTTGGTACTCGTGGCAGAAAAAGCGAAGCACTTCCGATTCCACCGAACAATCCATCACTCCGGTTTGAAACGGTCTTCTATTCACTCCCAAGACAAATCACAAGCTTATTACAATCTCTAGTATACCAACTTTTGAATCACAACCACTAACATGACCATCGTGAACCCCAAGGATGATGCCCGTGCCGCTCGGTACCGACAACAACAGCTTCGACAACGAAAGTCCATTGCGAAAATCCAGAATTCCAGTAGCTATGCCAGTCCCGTCGTGATCATTGGTCTGAGTCTTGGCCTCATGGCTGCCATTGCCTTTTTTGCTGCCATGTTACAGGTTAAGACTGCCGAAGCCTTTGTGATGCGACCTCTTCCCACCAAGCAGCAGTCTTCCTCTACCAAGATCTTTCTGGAAGGTACGTTCGTGCAACGAAACACAAAGCTTCCGATTCAATTGCAACAACAATGATGATTCAAACACTCAAACACTCTTACTTTCTTCTTTGTATCGACAGATTGGGTAGCCGAAATGATTGACAACGAACTCTATCGCCAGCAACATCACAAGGAATACGAGGCCGCCTGGATGAAAAAGAACAAGGGCGCCGTTGTTTCCTCTCTGAACAATGACAATAGCAGCATGGGACTCTATCCCTCCCAAATGATGGACGAGAAAGACCGCGAGACCTTTGCCGAGCACAAACGCGACGAACGCATGGCCTTTCTCAAGCCCGACAAATACTGTGCAGACCGTTGTTTGGCGACGGGCAATTGCGACATTCTCGAGGACTTTTACGAGTTGGGCCCCGAGGACGTGCTCAAGTTTTGCGAAGAGTGTGTCCTGAATTTCGACACCACGGAAGATGTGGGCTGTGAAGTTCCCGAAGCATTTTATGAAAAGGAACCGCCTCTGCGGCCCTAGAACTTGGCAGTGACGAACTTGAATGATTTATGCTTTTTTCATGTGGCAAAACGTCGAATGAAACGATGTTTTCCAATCTACAATCCCCTCAATGCTAGAATAGGCAATACTGAAACCGAAACAGAATACGCAGACACAACAAAACCAATTCTATAAATTCAACTTATATTCTTCCAATGATTGTAGAGTAGCTTTTCACTATCACAGTAATAGTCAGGTCCTAGTACTACAGTTTCCCAAAACTATTTCACATACTGCAATATTAGTATTTTGAATTTGTTCTAGTCTTACAAAATCGAATCTCTTCGATTCAAGGATCAATCCGTCCTGTGAAACAGTTGTGAGGCAATCACGGGTTCGTCACCATTGTCGTATACGACCTTGTTGGTCATAATGAGTCGATCAATCTCACAGGCTGTATCTAGATCGTAAATGTTGTGACCATCGGGATTCTCTTCGGGGGTAGGGTTCCATACGCTCCCCGCTCGAATCACTCGGCGCTGCACCTGTACCACATAGCCCTGTCCCATGGCAACCTTGCGTGTTTGGACACCGCAACAGATTTTGTCGGGTCCAGTTTCGTCGTACAGATACGATAGAGAGTCCTGAAAGAGGCGTCCCCGAATGGTTGTTTCTGTAAAGGGACCGTTGATTTCATAGGATGTTTCCGACTCGATAATTCCCCGAATCCGGATGGTAAGCCTTTTGACTGACGAATGAGTGAATTCGTGCGTCGGTCGGGCCTTGGAAGCCGCATTGCAGAGGAATCCTGGGACGCCTTGCGCCTTTAAGAATTCTGCAAAATTGTCGTTTTCGACAACCTTGAAGATCCCGTTCATATCAATGGGCTTTTCGCCCTCGTCTTCTTCCTCCTCCTCTTCGACGGGATCTTTGGGGGCTGTAGATGCTGTTTTTGATGTTCGCAACAGCGACAATGCTGACGAAATGGAATCATCAAAATTTTGAATCAATACATATAGAAGCGCCGAGAGAGTATAACATGGAATCACTACATCGCGAATCCATTCTTCCAATACCAAAAGAACATTCCAGGTCCTTATTCCGATTGACGAGGCGCCCACAACATATCCGATTCCTAGCACAACGACCAAAATGATCCCGGAGTCAGAAGATCCCCCCTTTCCACCGCCTTCAACAGGATTGACGTTCATCGCGAAGCTGCTCGAAGATGACATTGGATTCGTTGTGTATGATGAATGGATTGCCAATTCTCTAGTGTTTGATGAATGAGGAGGCAAGGCAGCAAGAGATTCGAACACAAACTACTACAGTAGAGTATTGCCAACAGCATCATTTTTGTTGACGTTTTTTGAATTTAAACGGTCTGCGCACGCCGCGTGAGACGAACAGTGCTCAATCCCGATTCAATCCCGAATGGTTCGGGATTGCCGTGTAGGCTGTGATCGAAACGTCGACTAGTTCTACTAGTAACACAAGATTGTTTAATGCAATATAGTATAGTCTAGCTTATATTAGAAATTGATTTTATTAGTTTTGGTTTTAGCTTTTTCACGCTGCTGCGGCGGGAGCAGTGCAAACTGGATTACCAATGAGGTAAAAGACGGTGTCCAGAAAAGAGTCGATAATCTCCGCTTCACCACCATCGGAGGCCCTTCGTAGATTCGAAGTGTTAGATGAAGAGGAATACGCCGACGAGTTCCCGTCGATCCACCAGAAGACAGACTTGACTAGAACTGAGTCGTAGATGGAGGCCTCCTTTGAGTCGTAGCCTTCCAAAACCTTGGATGCGTGCGAAAGATTGTTAAAGATGGCCGGGACGCAGAGTTTGTCGACGCTTCGAATTCGTCCTCCACTGAGAGTGTTGCCGGTATTCCACAGGGTCTCGAGCGCGAGGGCATACAAAGCCTTTGCTGTCTCGAATGGTCCCATATTGCATTTGGTTCCAATCGTCGATAGGAGCTGCATTCCCCAAAGGTGGTTAGTTATAGCAGAATTGAAGACGAGGACGAACGATCGGTCGTCCGGAGACGCATTCTCCCACTCCGAATCATCCATGACAATAGGCGACGAATATACCTTGTGGTAGTTGCGAGTTGCCGTCATACCGGCACATTGCATCGTGTAGATATGAGAGCAGGATGTCATCTTGGTAGTTACGAGCTCTGACGTCATAGAACTCGAAATTGGACCCGGAGAAGGACCAGTGGATCGTTGATCTTGGTCTCGAGGGCAATCATAATAGTAATCGAAGGTGTCATTACTGCTTGTGTCCATATCGGCATCGTCGTCGTCGTATTCGGATTCATCATCGTACATGGTTGGTGACGAATAGCTCATTTCGTCGTTGTTGTCATCAAAATGCAAATCGTCAAAGTTCGCGTTGCCTTCGACAGCTCGCTTGTGACTCTCAAGTGCCATACCAAGTAGTTGGTTCGCTTTCGCGTAATTGCCCATGGCGACGAGAACACACGCTTTGTTGTTCAATTCCTGAATCATTTTTGTAGCAACATTGCCAGGAGTATTGGCGCATGTTGCCAAAGGCTGCACATATGATTCTGTGGCGAGTGAAAGCATCGTTGATTCGTACATTAATTTACGTTTACTTTTGCGGAAGTGATGCTTGTGTAATTTATGTCTATCTCCGGTCGGAAGTGATTTATCTGCCGGGCTTTGTTTTGTTTCGGTGAAAATATGAGTTTTTTTTGTCCATCAAAACAAGATGAGACCCTTTGAAACATACTGTGTCTACACGTCTTGAACGTGAAAAAGAACCGGGAATGAGTTGACAATTTCCCCTTGAATGTTGAGATGTGCCACCACAAGGGGAAGCAAGCATTGCTCCGGGAGTGTTTCTCATTTTGGCGAATTGAGACGCAAAGCAAGTGTTACCTTAAGTAAAATTTGTACTCGGCATATTAGAAACGAAAAGTACAAGAAGTGAATCACGTCGATTCGCCGATAATGTGTCCCATTGTCGTGGAATAAGTATCTCGCTCTGTATACGCTAATCGTTTGTTCAGCTCGCTCGAACGCGTGGTGACAGTCCTCATGAGTATGACATATCACAAACTATTGTTCTTCGTAATTACTCTTAGAAGCACTCCGTCTTTGTAGGATTAACTTTAGGTCTATATTTTGCGCATGCTATTAATGTTCTGAAACGTCTCTTGGTTCTCGTTCAAAGCGTGAAAAGTACAAGAAAGTGCTTTTTATGGCGATGGTCATCGTCAATATAAAGGCGATCACTCTTGATGCGTTGGCGAATGATGATACCAATCATTCGAAGCCATCAATAGGCTGTTGATTCGCCCAGGGGCTAGATAGTGTCTTGGCGTGCTTCTTCATGCATTCTGCATTCTATGAAATCGGAGGGATGGAAGGTGGAGCATAGTCCAGCTCCATGTTTTTGATTTGTTCTTGCATATTCTTTTTTCGCTTCTTCTTCTTCTTTGCCTGAAGGGCCTTTTCCTTGAATTTTCGATTTTCCTCCATGACAGCTGCCTGGAGCTGTTTGCTACCCGTGCGAACGTCGTGCGGGTGCTTGAGAAGAAAGCTCACGCAAAAGAGTGAAATCATACCAAGCATTGAAATGTACAACCCTGGAAGGATTTGAGGTAGCAGCGTGTTGAAAAAGTTGGGGTACATTTCGTCCTCGTCTACAAGATCCACAGATTTGTAATAAAGACCTGTGGCCACCAGGGGCATAGTACCGCCGAAGAGAGTTGCTGCAAGGTTGTGACCAACAGCAACACCTGTAAAGGACAAGGTTGGATCGGCCATCCAGCATTCCACCTCAAAAGCCGCAATTCCTCCATTGGCCAACGCCAGACAAAAACATAGCAGAATCTGTCCGATGAAAATTCCCCACCAGGTTTCGGTCTCGATCATACTAAACAAGACCGGGCAAGCGACAATGACACCGGGTAGACCAATGCGTATGAGATCTTTTCGGTGGGGGAACTGGTCCGAGAGCTGCCCCGAAAATAGCAGAAAGACAATGTAAAACCCGACAACAATGAAGTTCATCGTGTCAGCCTGGGCTTGTGACATGACTCCCTTCAGCTCCGACAAATAGACGGGGCTAAAAAGGAATAGAATGTAAAAGGTGCTTGTGATCGGACCCAGAAGACCAATCATGCCAACCAATTGCCTCCTTCGGAAAGGACTCTGCAATAGGTCATAAATGGCTGGTGATTCGCTACCGATTTCGGCTTCCCGAACTTGTTCTTCTGTTTCCTTTTGCTCGCTTCGTTCGGACCAGAACTTGGATTCTTCCGTTTGGCTGACTATGTGGTATAGGATCGGTGCCAAAAGTAGAGAAAATAAAAATGGCACACGCCAGGCCCACTCGTCAACTTGATCTTTCGAAAAAATAAGTCGGACACAAGTTGTAACCAAAGAAGCCAATAAGAAGCCTCCAACCGAGCTAGCATCGCAAATGCTTCCACGAAATCCTCGATTCTTCGCCGAAGATTGCTCGATGGACAAGACATACGAACCGGCAAGCTGTCCACCTACGGACAATCCCTGCAGCATTCGTAAAAGCACTAATAGGATCGGTGAAGTCCAACCAAGAGTTTCAAACCCGGGAAGGATTCCCATCAAAACTGACGGAACCGTGATCAGCAAAATGGAAAAGACAAGCGCGTGCTTTCGTCCCACAACTCGGTCGCCAATCTCCCCGAACAAAATAGCTCCAATGGGCCTCATCACAAATGCTGCAAGATAGACACCAAAGGAATTGACAAGCTGCAGCTCTTTCGAAGATTGGGGAAAGAATACAGAACCAATTTCGGATGCCAATAATCCATATACAGCAAAATCATACCTAAAATGCAACAATTCGAATGTATCACGAGCTCAAACTGTCAGCAAATTTCAAGAATACTTCCACGAACAGAATACCCGACTTTGCAAGCGTTCTCCAACGTACCATTCGTAAATATTCCCTCCGACGCCGCTCAGTAATCCCCAGATATTGTCGTCCCCGTGATCGTTGTCCGAAGCCGAATAAAAACTTAATTCCTCCTCCCGCATTGCGCGCTCGGCATCCGTCATGTTGGCATACTTTGCCTCAAGGTCTGATTCTGTGTTCAGTTGCTCCATACCCTCGATACGAGTCTTGGAGCGTGTTCGCCCAACCATGGTGGCATCAATCATGGGCGCTGGCGCTATGGCCGTTGATGAATCCATCCTTGACTAAGAAATTTGTTGTGTAGAAATAAGTTATTGGAAATCGATCGCTCTTCGCCGGTAAAAGTTGTTGGTAGTGACTTTGTCTAGCTATTCCTAGCACCAGATAGCTGGGTTTCTCTGGATTTCACACCGACTACTATTGATTGGAACAACACTTATTCTATTTTGTTTGTTGTCAATGCCAATACAAGCCTGTTTTATTCTCGTTGGGACCGCTCGAGGCGGTTTTCGGAGGCAGAATGGAAAATTCTGGAATTTACCGGATATTGTACTTAATCGTCGACCCGTTGAAAACACGCCCGCGGTGTTGGGCATCGCTCAATCTCGCGTCCGATCGGCGAAACCTATTCATCATCCAATGCACAAGATGGAATTTGCGCGCAGGAAGGTTTTTGTTCCGAGCGTGATTCGTGTTTGGCACGTGCCACCATAACCGAACAATCCAAAATGGGACAAAACGTCATCGATGATATTGGACTCGATCGACTAATTCAAAATTCTACGAAACATCCCTTCTCGTTCCCTGGAAAGAACACAACATGCCAACTAATAAGAGTCGCAACAACCATCAGGGAAGTGCAAGAACAATTCTATAAGCATGGTGGGAACTCTAACAATCGCAGCAACTGTCGGTATTGTAGCCATTGGCTGGACGATCTTCACCAAAATCCAATTTGTTCGCGGTTACTGGGAGAAATGCCAATCGGAAACCGTCGGCAATGCCCACGGCACCAAGTGTTCCTCGTGGCTGGATACAGATGCAGTGGAGACGCCAATTTGGTTCCGTGTGAACGACGTTATTATGGGAGGGAAATCTACCTCGGAGTTGGGTACCGACTCTGACGGTCGGCTCGTCTTTTCGGGGACCATCAACACGGATGGGGGAGGCTTTGCCTCGATGCGGACCAGCGAGGCGTGTGTGGTCAAGGTCCCGGCCGACGCCAGTAGTATTCGATTGACCGTGGAGGGCGATGGTCAACTCTGGAAGGCCAACCTTGGATTGGGTCATTCTCTGATGGATTCCAATCCCACCTTTAGCCACGACTTTTTGACGACCAAGGGTGAGGTTACGACCCATGTGTTGCCACTTGCTGGATTTTCGGCCAACAAACGCGGGCAAAAACTGCAAGGTGTGAGCCTTGAAGATCCTTCCCAAGTTCAATACGTCGGTTTGATCCTTTCGCTGTATACCCAAGAGGGAGAACCGAATCCACACTTTGGTGACGGGCCATTCAAAATTGTCCTGCACGAACTCGAATTCGTGTGAAAACAGAACACAACAATAGTTACGCAAGGCATATGGTCGCCAATCTTCTGATACAGAAGCTATGTGAGAAGATGCTCAAATGAAATAGTTTGTTCTTGGGGAGGAAGACGACACAAAATACTAGTTTATGTGTGACTTTGCTTCGAACGAACAACTAGCATTACCTTTCGAAAGGGCTCAATAGATGATATTGACTTCGCTCCAGTCTATTCAATGGAAATTTCATGATGAGACACCTCGAACGCCTATTCCGTGGAATCGCTCACAATACTGCACTAGCGCTTCTACAACTCACGTACTGAGGAACAAGAAGAACAAGAACAGGAGGAGCGGTGGACGAAGTACTAGTACCTACCCCTCAAAAAAGAAGTATCAGACTGCAGAGTAATTTTTATCCCATCATCATGGCACAGGCAGATAAAGCTGCGAGTTCATGTGAACGATTAAAGTAAATAGATTAACTCTCATCCTGATGAATGGAAGTACAGTTTGCAGCAACTTTTCCTCGTTGGAAGTCAGTATGATATGGATTTGCCCTATCCTTAGTACCTACACTCCATATCGCTAAAGCGAGAAAGGGAAGAAAAAATTGAAAATCCAATTTCATTGGGCCATTCGACTTGCGCGCGTCATTGCGTCACAATCTATCATTACTTAAGGCAGCATTGCTCGACGAATGAAATGAGTTCACATTTATTTGTTCTGTCCATTCCAAGGGAAGTTGTCGCGTATAAGTTGTCGCGTATTCCACATTACGTTGCGCAGTTAGCATTTTCCAACAGAAAAATTCATGCGTACGAAACCACGGGTTTTTACATCAAAACTACCGCTACCATCAACATCTGAGCATACGAAAGTCTCCATCGGATCCAACTCCGAATTCTTTTCTTTTTTCACATCCTTGTGAAAGAAAGACGATCCTTTGGTCTTCACCTACCAACTTCTGTAGCAACATCCACTACAGCCATTGCAATACAAATCCCTTTCGGAAGGACGACGAAATTGGTTCCATCAAGTGGAAGCTTTTTGGTGCAGAAATAGTCTCATTCCAAACATACGCAAAACAAAAGCACTACGAACGGAGCGCCCGTGCACGTATTGACCTTTTTTGTGCTTTCGACCGACGCTTATACAAACGCCTTTTTGACGAGTGAGAGAGCCGGTGTCAAATCCTGTGAATGAACAAAGAGTCAAGACACATCAACTTGATAAATAGGCTTCTTCGCTTCTAAAACACGACACGGTTTTTGTTTCAGATACGGCAATTTGACTTCAAAGAGAGACT